>Ga0315315_10002478_pt1 | contig 16906 bp, 32 predicted proteins | sample M140m3416metaG_FD_203699 | JGI IMG/M metagenome (GOLD analysis project Ga0315315, IMG submission 203699) | Ammonia-oxidizing marine archaeal communities from Monterey Bay, California, United States - M1 40m 3416 | ecosystem: Environmental > Aquatic > Marine > Intertidal zone | place: USA... | reverse complement strand
TAAATGAACTGACCGTCATAGCTGGCTGGTCCCTCATGGTAACAGGGAACTCATACATAGAATAAACTTGAGTTGTAACAAGCCAGTAAGCAGGAGCAAAAGCATCGTAATTGGTGTCAGATTGAAAACGATGAAAGTATCGCTGACACTTAGCTAACGTAGTTCCTATGTCCTCATGCTCAAACGGCGTGGCTACTTCTCCGACTTCCATTTGTACGCCAGTAAGATAAAAATTATTACTTGTGCTATCAAAGAAATTTACTTGTCCAGCGAACCTATTTGCATTTGTAAAATTTGCCCAAGTAGTTTGTTGTGTGCCGCTTGTATAATCTGACCCTGCTGCCAATGCCCACTGAACATAAAAAGTGGCTTGATTGTCATTATCAATTGTTGCAGATGTGTCGCCCGAAAACGTAATACTCTTATATTCCCAAGTATCTGCTTGGCTGATTGTGTAAGGATGGTTTTGATTCCTAGCTTGAGTAGCATTATGATAAATTTCAAGAGTATACGTCCCTGTTTTCGTTGAACGAACCCAAAAAGATATAGTCAAACTTTTTGCACTAGATGTCCCATAAGATAATCTTTGTAAGTTTTGCCCTTCAATAACTTGACGCAATACTGCTACTTCACCTGAAGCAATTGAAGTGTCTGCTGTTGTAACATCAATCAACATACTATTTCCAAAACCTTGCCCAGAAGGAACAACGGTAGATTGTTGCAGATTAGCTACTGCTGAAGCACAATTATGAAAAACATTAAAACGGTCTACAAAATATACGAAACCACCGTTTGTAGTTGCTTGGTTTCCCCGCTGATGAACTGTTGCTGCGCCATTGATGATTATGTTCTTGTTCGACAATCCGCTTGCTGCCGGGGAACCTAGATCAGCTATTTCTCTTGCACGGCTCATCTCTTACTCCGGCTTAGTAGGCCACTTAACATCATCAAGGCTGGTAGCGCTCTTGGTAATGTCACGCAGTTCCTGACGGTACGCTTTACGCTCATCGCTTATTGTAAGGTCGCTAGATGCCCACCAGTCTGTGACTGCAAGGCGGCTGTCGCGCTCTTCGCGTAGCAACTTCATAGGCTCTGCTGCCTTTAGCTCGTCAGCCTTTGCCTTGACCGCTGACCAAGTTGTACCCCAGTCAGATGGCTTGCTGCTCTCAATAGCCGAACCATTTTCGTCAGCGCCCGTAATTTTACGGAACATCTCGCCAAATTCAGCCTCCGTTGTTGGCTCACCACGAAGCACCCATTCGTTGATGCCTAGTTCTGTGAGTGCTTGTGATATGCTCATTTTCTTCTCCTATCCTACTAAATGACCACGGAAATAAGTGTATCTAAATGCTGAGTCTGCATACGCATCTGTACCATTGTCAGACATTACATAAATTTCAATGTAATCACTGGCGTTTAAAGGCGCGACAAAACAAAATTCACCATTTGTGCCATAAGCACCACCTTCTGTATTTACTCTTAACTCAAAATTATTAAGGGTACTTCCGTTTTTATAAGGTCTAAACCTGTACACAGTAGCAGTGGCATTGCCGATGGAAGCAATACCAAAATTATAAACTCCTGTAATAGGAACGGTAAATCTGCTTGTTGAATTGTTGTAATGACCACCGACATTTACAATAACATTACTAAATGACGTGGTTTTGGCATAGCTGTTTGTCATGCTTATAGTGTTATCAGCAGTAGCATAGAAAATTGGTCTTGCTGGCTGAAGAACACGACCACTGGTATCAACCGTCAGCGCACTATTCCCGTTAGTCGGGTCTTGGATTTCGGAGACTTTCAATATGCTCGTCATTGTGCAATCTCCATAAACGTAAATACAGGTGTGGTTGTTGAGGCTAATTGGCTATGAGTACCGAAGGATTTAGTAGTTGACTGATAGGTGTATCCTTGCACAGATATAGTTTGAGCATTGCTTCCTGTCCCTGTCCAAACCCACGAACCAGCAACAGGAATATCTGTCAGCGGCTCTTCTGAGGCCGAAGAATTGTTATCTCCGTTATAACCACTACCCCAAACAGATGTCCCTCCGGCTAGTATTCTCAACACTGCAAGTTGATACCCACTTCCCCCACCTCTGGTTGGAACTGATGAAGAAACATAAACTATATTCCCAGCAGTCGCTGTTAAGCTAAAAGTAAAGAAATTTGTATAGGTGTCACTAGCAAGAGTTGTGTTGATGCCTGTGTTTTGTACTCTTGTCACATTGACCACATGCCCCGGTATAACCACACCGTGGTTGCTGGTCTTCTCAACAATGTCATCCACAAAGAGCTTACTCATTGTGCAATCTCCATGACTGTGATTGTTGAGGCACCTCTGGAAGCATTCCCGTTATCTGTATCATATCGTGTCATATTCACTACTATACCATTAGTACTCAAGCACTGTGCTTGTAATTTATAAGTCGTTGCACTTGTTGTAGCAGGCGAATCTAAAAAAGACATACTTGTAGGGGTAGCACTGTATGCTGATGGACTTGTGCCATTTGAATATGGACCAATTGCAGTCATTCTCGCCCTACTACCAGAGGCATCACCTAATGCAAGTGTAGTAGAACCTCTTAATAATCGTATACCAGTGCCTGAATCATAACCAACAATACTTACATCAAACATTATTAAAACTTTACTAGTTGCGTATTTTGGTGCAATTGATACCGATAATCCAGTAATGTCTATCGGGCCAACACTAGTTGTACTAAAGGTGTCAGTTTTAGTTGTACTCAAAACTTGTAATATACAACCAGCAGGCAACTTAACATTTGCGGCTGCGGTTGCACCTTGAATCTCATCTACATTTATTATGGAAGCCATCTATGCCTCACAGTATTGTTAAGTTGCCGTTCACCGTAATCGTAGTGGACGAACCTATTGTTAGAGGGCCAATCGCCAAGGCATTCTTGGTTGACCCTATTGTTGTGTCGTCTGTAACGCTCTGACCGTTTGTGCGGAACACAGCCGTATCGACCGTTGTGTTTGTTGTCTGGAACTGCGGCGCTGTTATCCCCCCAGCAAATGTACCCCCAGAAGCCTTACTCACTGTATCAGTTACGCTGAATGCGCGATAGGCTCTAATGACTAACTCATCGTTTAAAGCCGCGCCTGTTCCTAGCGTTATTGTGTCCCCACCACTAGCTGTGAAATCTGAGCTATCCAGATGCACACCGTTCAGATAAACGTCTACGTCATTGCCGCTAATCGCCAGTATAGCGCCAGTGCTGTCTGCACCAGTAAATGCAGTCTGACTTGCTGTAGCCACATACTTGAATAGCTGCATGGCGTAACTGGTCGGTTGATCTACGGCGCGACCAAAGTAGCGCACAGTAATGATGTCACCGTTTGCAGGGGCTGCGGAGAATGTAAGTGTGTTCGCCTGCGCTGTATAAGCTGCGCTGACCCCCGGCTCCTGAACCACGTTTCCTATGGTTACAACAATAGCTTCACCGCTCACAACGGACTGAGCCAGAGTGAAGGCAGTGGCGCTCCCTGTTCCAGTAAACTTCTGGAATGTTATGTCACCTACGTTTGGGTCTATGCCTATGTATGCCATTTTATCCCGCTATTTCTGTTGCACTAATAAATGATGTGCCTCTTTCGTAGTACTGGTTGTTAACATCGCCCACCGTCCGATTAATATAAAATGTTTCAGCAGCAGAAACCTTAATTCCGAGTTTATAAGTTATTGCTGATGTAGAAGAAGGTGAATCAAAATAAGCATAATAAGCAAACTCTGGTGTGCTATCTGCGTTATCAGTAGTGTATGTTCTTGTCATAGTTGCTACACCAGCGTTTCTACTACCCGCACTAGGTGATGCAAGTTTTGTGGTGTCTCTGTAAAAGAAAACCGTGTTATTATAGTTTTCAGTCGCCACACCATGTTCACCAAAAATCTGCCCTTCGAGTTTAATTATACTGTTTGTACTGGTTGGCGTTATTGTAACTTGCAAGTCCGTGTGAATAACTGTGTCTGTATTTGCTGAAAGCGCAACTGTAGCAGTGTCAGTTTTCTGAGCGTGTTTAATTTGCAGCACTTTACCGCTATCTAAGGAGCCTGATAATATTTTAGATATAGGCATCTAATTACTCCGGTAAGCTACTAGCCATTGCTTCTTCGTTTCGTTTTGCTGCTGTCTTAACAACACCTAACTCAAAGGCTTGTGTCACTTGTGCATCTGCGCCTGTTGCAATAGCAATATCATTCTCGTTACAGTGTGCTACTAACGCGGCAACGATTTCTTCCTGACCAAGACGAGCGCGGTTATGAAGTGCATTATCAGCCCACACTTGAACAGTTGGGGTGACATACTCTAAGCTCTTATACTGAGTGTCTGTTAATTCTATCGTGATTGAAGGCATGTGTTTATCCTTTTAATGCAGAAGCCCAATGCTAATGAAGTTGTTAGAATTAGCCGAAAGGTCAGAATAGGTGGTGTGATAACCCACCCCGCAAGTGTCATTCGCAGCGAGGCTTAATATTATGTTTGCGTTGTTTGAGTTGTAAGTGCCATTGGAAGATGCGTCTGGCTGGTCCCAAAAGCTGACTACCGATGAGTTGTTTTTATAAATATACATACCACACCACGCACCGTAAGTTACTTTGTGACCAGCTTTCATTAATATATAATATCTACCAGCAACAGGGGCTGTAAAAACCCCGCCGCCAGAGGCATTATTAAAGTCACTTCCTATGTTAAATAAAACACTATTCCATCTTTTATAATAAACACTTCCCCCATCAGGTGATGCGCCGCTAGTACCGACAATAGGTGACGTTGCAACGAACAATGGTTGATTAGGCATCGTGACACGGCCATAAGTATCAGTTTTTAATGATGTAACTAAATTACTTCCGTTTCTGGACATAATTTCTGTATAATAATTGCCGCTAGTCCCAGTAGTAGCTGCACCAACTCTTATTTCACCAGTATTTGGTAATACTGTAAAAGCCGCCTTCGCATCCGTTCCATAGTATAAGTGATGACCCTCTCTATCACTAAGAGCAATGTCTTGATGTAAATCTGATAGAGGACTTGCAGTACCAATGCCAACCCGATTATTCGTGCTGTCAACTTTAAGAGTGGTAGTGTCAACGGTTAAATCACCACTAAACGTACCAGTAGTGGCAGCAAGAGGCTGGCCAGAAGGATGCTCTAGTCTTGTTGTTGGCTCTGCCAAACCTCGGTAGACAACGTATACATTGTTTGTACCAGCAGCGGGCGCTGCATCAAATGTTAATGTGGTTCCAGTGGCAGTGTAGGACTTTCCAGAACCCGGCTGTTGAGCCACGTTATTCACAAACACGTTCAGGTCTTCAGCCACATTAACCGGGCGGTTTAATGTAAAGGCCGTAGCAGACCCGTTCCCACTGAAATACTGGCTAGTGGGAGTTGCTAGTTTCTGTGATGGTGGTGGCCCAAGATATGCCATTAATCTGCATCCTCTATTGTTAGAGTGCCATCTTTTTGTTGTTTAACAATTTCTGCGTAGTGTCTGTTACCAATGTCATCTGTCGGTACATCTAATGACTTACCATCAATCACTGCTTCAATAACATCTTTTTTACTACTATAATATTTTGCTTTAGTAATATTCATTTCTATAACTCCGCATCCAAATCAAACCCAACATCAAAGCCGCCACTACCGTGACTACTGACGGTTAAATATCGTATTGAATGAGTGTTAGCTGAGAAAGCACCTGCTGACCCGTGTGTAGAAGATTTATTTCCTATAACGGGAAGCCCCCTCAGTACTACTGGTAAAAGTCTGCTGTTACCTATTTCTGAAGATGGTTCATTAGTACCGTTAAAATACAGTTTATAGCTAATATACTCTTGAAAGTACCGCTGACACTTGTGTAACGTAGTTCCGTAGTCTTCATGCTCAAACGGCGTGGCTACATCTCCGATTTCAACCTGAATACCAGTAATCTCAACAAAGTTGCTTGTTGAAGCAAAAATACTGCTAACACCAACCGCCCTATTAGCAGTAACATTTGGCCTTAAAGTTGTGCTAGTGCTGCCAGTTGTGTAGGTGGAGCCAGCGTGCATCCAAAACATTAAATCTGTATCGTGCGTATTAACATCATCAATCTGAGTGCCTGTTGCGGCTGGAATTGACATAGTAAATCTTTGCCAATTAGTAGTAAGAGCATTTATTTGATTGGCTTGTCTATTAGTTCCGTTTCCAAATATCCATTCACTGCAAAGGTTAAAAGCAGCATTTGCTCTAGCATAAAAAGAAATGGTAAAGGCTTTTGTAGTTGTGCTGCTTGACTTTAGACTTTGCAAGTCTTGCCCTTCAAAGCGATAATTTAATACAAGTCTTTCACCAGCGGCAATGCTAGTATCTGCTGTAGTGCATGAAATTTTTACACTTTTAGAAAATCCAGAAAGGTCAGTTACGGCTGTTTGTGCCATTGTAAACCGACCAGCACTTGCATCTCCTATAGCCATCCTCATTCGGTCAACTGTAAAATAACCATTTGCAGCACCCAACCCCGTGGACGATGTTGCTCTTTGAGCGACAATCATTGCCCCATTTTTTACAAGGTTTCTGTTAGTCAAAACTTGGTCAGTCACCTTTGGTACAGTGACTGCTTCGCTTGCAATCTGGTTAGTGTCAATAGTACCGAGTGCCATTAGGTAATCTCCAGTACAGACACCGTTACATCAGCGGCGCTTGCCTGACTTGCTGTTACTCTGAGAATGTCTGATGCATTCATAACAATTTTCTGGTCGCCGCCAACAGCCACCAAACTACTTCCAACAGGAACTATAGCGCTCTTTACAATATGTACATTATCACCGTCATTGTTTATTAACTGCACATTAACCGTAATGGATACTGTAAGTATGTTAGCAACATTCAATCCGATTATTGTTGTTTCTGTTGCAGATGGACAAGTGTAAACATCTGCGTTTGAGGTTCCCACAGCCGTGTCAGTAAATGTCTTAAATGCGTTTGCCATTTTCCTATCCTAACGCTATCGCAAATGCTAGCGCATTTGGGTCTTGTTCCGTGAAGTTTACTGCATTACCACTAGCATCGTTAAAGATCATTTTTTCTGCTGGCAACGTGCAGAATATTGTTCTGGTTCCTGAAGACCAGCTTATCTTTTCATCACCAATTGTAAGCGACACATTATCTGCCAAAGTGACTGCTGTACTTAAAGCAATACTTGTCTGGCTATTCACCGTAGCAATAGTCACAACGCCGGAGATTCCTGTCCCTCTGACGCGCTGTCCCACAGTTAGAGTACCTCCAGAGACATTATCAACTGTAACGGCTGTAGAGGCGCTCACAGCGCCGTTTACGAGTGCTGTAATCTTTGTGCTACTGCTTTCTAAGATCGTAGTCCTAGCCAGTGTTGTACCAGACAAGGTATATGTTCCAATGCCAACCTCAAAGTTCGTGCCGTCAGAACAACCATAATAGGTGGTGTTGCCATTCCCTATTTCGGAAAAAGCCTCAAACCCAGTTATTGCACCAGCTAAGGTATAAGTACCAGTGCCAGTGGTGGTTGAGGTTTCCTTGACACGATCTTTGATGACAAGAGCCATTACTTCAACTCAATGCTTAGGTTGCTTGCATTAATTCTGAATATATCGCCAACAGCCAAAGCCTTAGATGCATCAAGAGCGCCTAGGAACAATGTGTTGCTGCCGTCAAACTTTAACACGACATTATCAGAAATGCTTTGAGCGGAACTAAGAACGATTGCGTTCTGGTTTGTAACAGTCTGAACCGTGACAAGACCGCTTATCCCAGTCCCGGTAACAACGTCACCAACAGCGATAGTTCCACTATTTCCATCTAGCGTCACGTTTGCAGAACTTGATACAGCGCCGTTTACCGTTGCTCTTGCAAAGTTCTTATCTGCAACAAAGGCATGAGTAACTGTATAGGTAGCCACTCCACTGGATGGAGAGAACTCAATATTGTCATCATTAATCACTCTTTGAGAATCACATATGACGGTGACTCCAGCAGTGTGAGAAGCGGCAGAAGTTCCGTCTTGCCCTCTAGTTACTCCTGTCAATGTATTGACACCTGTGAATGATAATGCGGTGTTGTCTGCGACTGTGACCGCTGATGATAGTACGATGTTGTTCTGGTTAGTCACGGTAGCAATACGAACTGTTCCGGTTATTCCGGTTCCGGTTACAACCATGCCAACTGTGAGAGTTCCGCTGTTTCCATCAACAGCTACGTTAGTCGAACTGGTAACGGCTCCATTTGCATCAGCAGTAGCTGTTCCGTCCTTACCTGTGTAAGTGAGTATCTCTTGATTGATAACAATATCGCCCGCTGATGGTAAAGCCTCAGCGTCTGTTAAGATAATCTCTGTATCAGAAGAGCCAGCATTGACAGCAAGTGTGGTGTTTGACTGCTTCCAGTTAGCAGCCGTTACCTGTTGCCTTGTGTAGTTGGCATCTTGAGTTACAATATTTACTTCCGTAAATGCACTATTTTCAGCACTGGTTACTGCGGTAGCCAAACCTACATATATGCTGTTGCCCGGCGTGGCAAAGGAAAGAGAATTATTCTTAAACAAAAAGTCAAGAACTCGCCTTTCCAAATATGTGGTTGCCGCATTTGATGTTGCCATCTTCTACTCCTTATGTACGGGGCCTAGTGGGTAGACCCTGCCTGTATGCGTCATCGTTTTCTCTTGCTTCCGCGAGGTCTTTTAACCTTGATAGGCTTTCTTGGAAGCGCCCATCATACATGGATATAACATCCTGCTCACCTTTCATGTAAATATACGCCTCTATTAGAGAACCGTAAAGAAGGGCATTAGTAGCGTTTTTGCTAAGCCATGTATATTCGTTGTCTGCGCCAGCGGTCAGGCTTGCTGGACGGTAGTAATAATGAAGCTCCACACTGTATGCTTGATCCGGTGTTGGACTCAGTATAAAGTTTGCCTGAACCTGACCTGCTGCGGCTGTCGCAGTCGCGTCAAAGAAACCGTAGTATTTGGGCGTTCCTGTTGTGGTTCTGTCTGGATACGCCTCTCTCATAAAGTTTACGTCTTTTTCAAGAAGGAACCCCTCTTTGCCAGCAGTGCTAATAAACAAAGAAAAAGGGGCTAAGAAATCAGAGGGAGTTGATAGATACTCGTTGTTCTGAGTAAGTGTTGAGGTGGCGTTCTTACGGAAGTTTTCTAAATCAACATTAACTAATATTCTGTCTTCTGCCGCACGAATAAACACAGGTAAGTTAGTGACAAACCCTGTTTCATCATTCTCTGTAAAGTCTTTTATAGCTTGCTTTAGCTCGGCATAAGTATAAGACATTAGTTAATCCTGACTATCGCAGTTCCCGCTGCCGCTGCTGGCATCGTTATATTAAAAGTTGCTGAAGTTACGCTTTGATTAGAGCCAAATGAGTAAACAGCAACAGCCTTGTTAGATTTACTGGAATTATATATTAGAGCGCCGCTTGTTGAAAATGTAGAGTTTGACCAAGAGGGATCGCCAAAATCAACCAATCCTGTAGTACCATCTGTGCTTGGGGCCACCACGCTGAGCGTTACGCCGCCCGCAGAGTATCCAGTCCCTGACACCTCATTAGAGGTGCTGTAGGCCGTTGTAGCGGCTCCTAATGATGCGCTACTGCTATACAGTGCAATCTTAAATGTATCAGTTGTAAAGTCATGTACCCCTTCAAGCAGTTCTTTCTTGAAACTTGTACACATCGCTGTCGATATTGCCATTTTATACTCCTACGGGGTGTTGGCCTGACCACCCATCCCACTGTGATTTGTGCAGTAATAATACAATGTAGGCGCTCCGCTTGCCACTGTGATCTGTGTATAAGCTCCAGAAGACCCCGGAGTTCCATTTGTTGTCACGCCAGTTGTGTATTGCGAGCCTCCGCCATGAGTGCCATTTGCTGTGGTTGAAAACCTAAATGGATGACCTGAATTACTGCCGTCAGACTGATCAAACTTATATGTAGAGCCTTCGTTTAGTGTAAGAGTTGGGGAAGCCCCTGAAAGGCCAGCAACATAGTATTTGTTTCCAGTCCCGTATGAGTTTGTTCCAGATGCAACTGTAACCGTATAGTTTGTCACGGCGGATGTTGTCAAAGAGCCTACAGCGCCCGTTCCAGAAACCCCAGTAAGAGACACGTTAACGACAGGACCAGCAATCCCATTTGTTACAAGTTGACCCGCTCTTCCAACGCCAAACCCCACATTTATTCTGGTCAATGTTTCTACATCAAAGGTCGGGAATGTTATTGTTACAGACTCTGTAAACCTTTCTGGTCTTGGGTTAAGTAAAGACTGAGGGTCAAATATACGAATACGGCCTAGGAAGTTCTGTGGATGATCTGGATCAACCACATCCTTCCCCACTCTAAAACCAGTCTTAGTGCCGTTATTAACCTCATCAACGAGGTCTTTTAGGTCATACCTAAAACCAGTTTTATCGCAGTATCCAAACGCATATTTGCCCTTAGCAAAACTCATTATCCAGCCCTATTGAAGCCTGTTCCTTTTGTTGCAGCGCCAGCGCCACGAACAGTACCGCCAGATTTGTACCCCTGTACTTTTTTCATGGAGCCACCACCCATTCTACGGTTTGCTCTATTTGTTTTAGCAAGCCTAGCCATGCGAGTTTCAGTAAGCTTGGAGGCGGGTGTCGAGGCAATGCGATCAGTATCTTGTTTTGGCAATTTACTTGCAGCTTTTTTGCTATCACGCAACTTACGGGCCTTAGCCAGCATTGCTTCGCGTCCTGACTTGCTTTCTTTAGTGGCCGCTGCCCTGCTTGGCGTTGGTGTAGTTCTGCTACCGCCTTGTTTGACCTGTGTCTGCATTGAGCGGGTGGCTCTACGCTGACGCTTTTCTGACTTGTTCTTAACATCCATGTCAGCCATTTGACCGCGCTTTATGTCTGCATATGGATTAGAAGACTTAGACCCCGGCATATTAGTGGGAATCTTAATAGTCTGACCAACGCGAATTTGATTAGCATTTTTAATGTTTGGGTTAGCGCCAAGCAAAGCCTTTAAGGTGACTCCTTTTGATTTAGCAATCTGAGACAGGGTGTCTCCTGACTTAACCTTTACAGGGCCGCCTTTGGCATACCCCATGCCTCCTTTAGAAGGCGCTTTCGGCTTCCCAAAAGAACCGCCCGGCTGTCTTTCCATCTTAGAGCCTGTTCTCTTTTTCTTCATCATTCCACCGCCCATCATTTTACCTACTCCATCTGCGGCAAAGAATGGGACTTTTTTTCCACCCTTCTCTACCATTTTAAGTTTACCACCTCCGGCTTGACCCAAAGGCTTTGTTTTCTCTGTATTCATTGGATGTTTTGGACTTACATGCCGTGGCTTCTTCTTTGGAAGAGGCATTTTCTTCTTTTCCATATTACCCTCCTAGGTAAAACGTGTCGTATGGCACGAACTTCATTGAAGATGAGTCGGTGTCTTCACCCGCAGCCAGTTCAAACTGGAACTCATACTCTTGTTTAAGCGGAGCCACACGCGCCGCCACTTCGGGTTTTTTCATGGCTATGTAGTAAGCCATGCCAGCCGCAAGACAAGGCACAAACCTTGGCGGCACATCAGCGGTCGTTCCTATTCCAGACGAGATGCCATTGATTCCGCGTAAGCGGAAATACGATAAAGTATACGAGCTAGAATCCGGCACAGGCCACAAAGTAACATTGACAGCCGTTGCTTGACGATCAACAAAAATTTGAGAAGGCCGTCCTTGCAGATTTTTAGAACTTTGCTGAGCATAGCTTGAGACGCTGATACGCTCCAAGCTAGTATCGACTTGCTCTGTCCCAGAGCCTGTACGAACTTGGTGTTCAATGAGGTCAATAGTGTCCGCAGGCATTTGATAAGTCGCTGTGCCTGCTGTGAGAGCTTGTGTGCCAGAGTCGATAGTCCAGAGATTAAGTCCACGATTTTGCCATTCCAATGTTAATAGGTTTAAACTACGCCGCGCAGTTTTTAGGTCGTAACCTGTTTGCATCTGAAGACCAGCGCGTTCAAACGCCTCTTCAAATATCTCAGGTAAATCAGGTGTTACTACAGGCATTACTTGACCTTTCTATGCGGCTTTACTTTCGCTCGTATATTTTTAGGCTGCTTGACAAACTGCTTACCAGCCTTAGTTCCTTTTCTTTTAGCGCGCGTGGTGGCCGCATATTCCGCAGGTGAGAGGGCTTTAATAGCTGATGACGGTAAATACCTCTCTCCGGTTGCTTTCGGTCCCTGCGTGGAGGGCTTGCCACTCTTTGTTCTCCATTTTTGTTTAGTCCAAGACTTCAAACTTTTTTGCGATTTTTTCAAAGGCATAACTTAACTCCCTGATGCGAAGTATATCATAGATGCAATACCAAGCGCTATTGCCACAGCCGCTAATAATGCCACGATACCATGAACTATAGTTTCCTGCATTTGTGCATACTTTATTGCTTCCTGTTTTCGTCTCTCAATTTCCGCCTGCTTGGCCTCCTGTATGCGTTTAGCTCTCTCAGCTACTATGCTAGACCAAGTCCCGTGACCGAAGCGCATATCCACCATAGCGGCTATTTCCTGCATTTGCTCCTTAGCTAGCTTTGCGTCTATGACCTCTCTGGCGACATTTGTCACTCCAAACTGATCGCCCAAACCGCCAACGCCAGACCTTTTGTTTCTTTGTTGCTGTACTTGGCTTTCGCCCTCAAACAGCTTATCAAGAAACCCGGCTATTTCGCCAACGTCTTTGGCTGTTCCTATGGTTCCTTTGATCCCATCAACAGCGGCTTTAAACAAAGAAATTCCTGCTAAGGTTTCTGCTATCATTTTATTTCCTTACTTGGACACTGGTTTGCACAGCGCCATCATTTTGACCGTTCTCCCTTCATCGTCTTTCTTCATAGCTGGCTGTCCCGAAAGCCTTTCTGCGAAGTATAAACATCTATCTATGTCTTCAAAAGTTTGAGTCTGATTAATTATTTTAGAACCCATATAAACCACAAGAACAAACTCTATCATTCTACTATACGAACTATATAATTAGAGCCGTCTTCATTTTTAGATACCTCCACAGTCTTGTTTTCACAGGAGTACCGCACTGTCTGGCTTTTCTTATACAGGTTCCTTTCTATGGTTCTTTTAGCTTTTAGGCATTTAGATATCTTTTCAAATGCCGTATGCTCAGTTACGTCACCGCCCATGTATAATATGAGAGTTATGGTTTTAATGATTTCCATTTCTCATCTTCTCTAAATTCTCTTCTAATGCACTAAGTCTCTTCTCGTAAAACTCTAGTGTTAGCTTTTGTTGCTGATCGTAAGGCGCCCGCCCCTCGTCTATTAGAGTGGACAAATCATCCAACTGATTTGACAGATGCTCAATCAGCATAAATTGCTCAGAATCCGCAGGCAAACTGCCCATTTCACCCCTCGGCCATTTAATGCGAAATTCTGTATTTTGACCTAAATCAGCCTCCATCATTGTAATGTTTGTTTCTATCTGGTTCAGTCGTTCTATGATACCAAAGTAAGCCCATGTTGCCACGCTAGCAGCAGCCACCATGCTTATGATGTTACGAAGAGGCAGAGCAACTTCAGTATTTTCATTTAACTTTGTTGCCATTATTCAATGCCCAATATCCTAGATAACCCAAAAACCTCCAATAACATGAATGTAAAGAACAACAGCAATATGCTGCCAGCGATCAATTTACCGCTAAAATTTGTTGACCCTATGCGGATTGCAATGAACTCATTGCCCAATATTCTTAAAACAAGCTCAAAGCTGTTTTCATTAATACCTATAGAAATAGGCTTTTTCTTTTCCTCAGACATCTTACGCAGCCAACCTTGGATTGCTCGCTTCAACACCCATCCATTTGCTCCACTCTGCATAGTAGTGTCTCATTCCTACTTCATCATGTATTGTACCATTCTCATGCCTGCCATGCAGAATATTACGAGGCTCGGTCCCCTCTCTCATTGTGGTTCCCTGCCCTGCGACACCAATCAAATCCTCATGCAAATTTCTACCAAATGGACCCCATATAGAATTGTGATGCTTTATGCGAGTTTGGCGCTCTTCAGGCGTATCTTTTTTAAGACCATATCCACGAAACTCAATAAGAACTTTGTTTGGCCCAAGAGGTGTAACGCTATCGCTTCTATAAGCACTGCCGCGTAAATTAAAATTAAATCCGGGGAAAAGGTCCACCATATACCACTGATTGGGAGGGAGGTTAGGGAAACTAAGCTCTCCTCTATCCTCAAACCCATCGTATTCCTCGTAGTTAACTGTGAAGCTACTGACGTTAACGTGTCCGTTATCAAACGGTATATTTTTTCTGGCAAAATATTCATCGTTAAACCCAGAAACACGGTTAAAATAATGCATGAAGTCGTGGTAAAATTCACTGTTTGTGTCGTGCCACAACTTGTAATTAGTATCTATAATTGCTTTATGATAATGGAACACTTCCATTTCTTCTGTATCTATAGCATCTGCAATGCAATCAAAGGCGCCCCCAGTCCATTCATCCACACTTTGAGAAGGATTTGGATCAAGCGTTACCCATACCATGCCACCATGCCTAACCTCACTATGAAGGGGTATTCCACTTGGCATTTTTGTCATGTTTCCTGACGGCTTTAAATACTGGTCAGCCTCATACGCTTTAACAACTTTTACTTCAGGCCCTGTATTGACAGCACAAATCTTTTCTCCGGCAATCTGTGTAGTGCGGTAATCGCCCATATTATACATTTCGCTAATGTGGCACATTGGTATCCACACTTTTGAAAATATGTTTTCGATCTCTTGCTCGTATAAGCTGTGATCAGAATATATTAAGGAACTAATATGTTCCACTTTAGGCTTTTTAGCCCAATCCCTATGGTTTCTTGGTGGCATTATTATCCTCATTTGTTTCCCTAACACAGAAGCATGTGGCATTTGGATTATCAAACCCATGCTCTGTGATACCTACATGACAACTAGACAGCCATTTATATGTATCATGCACTGTCACCTTTACCTCTACAGGATTAGCAGAAATAAGACAAAACATGATTACATTAAGATTTATAACCGCCTCCTGCTTTTTTGTAAGCTGACGCTAACATTTGAGCTTTTCTAGCGCTCCACTGACCCGGAGCGCCGCCCTTACCCCCAGCTTTAATTCTGTTAAATATACGCTTTCTCATTCCCGGTTTAGTATAGTTACCAGCCTCATTTACTTTTGACTTTGTTTTGCCGCCAGAAGACATAGGAAGGGCCTTGCCCTTCCGTGAGTAAGAACCCTTACCTTTTTTTGGCTTTACAACCTTTGGCTTTAGAGCAGGGCTTGCTAAGCTCTTTGCCACTGGATTACCGCCTTTTTTCATGGCGATGGGCTTCTTGCTCTTGTTGGCGCACATCATTTTTGCTGCTCGCATGACACCTCTCCTTGACAACAGTCATATACGACTTGTCCACATGAAACGCATTGCTCATGCCCGTGGACAAAGACACTATTTAATTTTTCACCACATCGTTCACAGCGCTTGCAATGCACCCTAACCGAAGAAGTCTTTTTGCTTGTTTCGCTTATTGACATTTTTCTTATGTTTACCGGGACGGCGTATCCGTTTCCGTTTGATATGTACATTTCCAACCTGTTTTGCCATTATGATTTCTTGTTAACCTTACGCGCTGTAGAGGTGCGTCTAAATGATCTATTTTTCGCGGCAGACACAACCTTTAAATTAGAACGGCGATTGTCTGACGGGTTACCATTTTTATGAGCCACATCTTTACCATCGCCTTTTTTCACTTTGCCCACCTTAGCCATTTTACTTCTAGCTGCATTTCTACTTGCTCGGCTTTTCTTTTGTTTGTCAGACGATTGATAATTTTTATATTCGCCTTTGTAATTACGTTTCATTTGTGGACCTTTTGAAGAGGAAAAACAGCTTTTAGACTAGCGCCCTTGTGAGGTTTAAACCCACCACTTGGGTTTTTCATAAGTTTATAGCTGCTTCCGGACTTCATCCAGTGAAACCCTTTTGGAGCAGTTACAGACTTCTTTTCCATTAGCACATACGCCCCTTAGTCTTGCCTTTTATAGCTATGCCATCACGCTTCTTTTTCATAGCGCCGCCACCATACATTTTAGACATTCCCTGCATCATGTCAGCGCCCATACCTGCACCAGCTTGTGGAGCAGCGTCTGCTGCTGGAGCGGCGGAGCCTTTTTTCTTTTTACCCGCATTCATAAGAGCAGCTAGCGGGCTTACGTTCTTTAAGCCTTTTCCAAATGCCCTACCAAACATACCCTTTCCGCTGATTGCCCCAGCAAGAGGGCTAATTGATCCCAGTAATTTACCGCCACCAATCATCTTTTTAACTTTTTTCTTCTTTCCATAAGCCACTTGCTTCTCCATGTTTGCTCTTGAAATTGTCATTTCATCCAGCCAATAAATAAATGGGCTAGAGCGCCTACAGCGCCACCTAGCCCTATGATAACCCAAAACGCGCCTTTCCACCTGTTTGCCTGAGCTTTTAAATCAGACACCTCTTTGTGGACATGACGCACTTCATCTGAGAGCGTTTTGATGCGCTCCTCTAATCTGGCTAAAGTTACTTCTACTTTTTCAGCCATTAGCACTTCCACCGTCTGCGGGCCTGTCTTAGGCGGCTGTTAGGATTTGATGCTGCTTTAGGAAACTTCTTCATTTGACCAGCGGAACGGGCGCAGAAAGACTTACGCCGTTTAGCTGCTGTGCTACCGGGCTTTACCTTGCCTGTCACCGCTGTCTTGAGCTTGCTTCCGGGATTTTTAGCTCTGTAAGCCTTAACCCCTTTAGCGGTCATTCCCGCGCCCTTTTTAGTAGCGCGGAAATTACCTGATTTAACAGACGTTTT
>Ga0315315_10002477_pt1 | contig 16909 bp, 19 predicted proteins | sample M140m3416metaG_FD_203699 | JGI IMG/M metagenome (GOLD analysis project Ga0315315, IMG submission 203699) | Ammonia-oxidizing marine archaeal communities from Monterey Bay, California, United States - M1 40m 3416 | ecosystem: Environmental > Aquatic > Marine > Intertidal zone | place: USA... | reverse complement strand
TTAGCTAAATCAGTTATAACATTCATAAGTTTATTATATGAACCACTTAACATACCCATAGTAGCACCAGCATGAGTACCCATAATTGTTGGGTCATCATAACCACCCACTTCTTTAAGTAGTTCTTCTTTTATGATTCTACGAATGTTCATTGATTATATCTGTACTCCAGCTTCTTTAAATAATTGGAATAACCTCATTTTAAATTTACCAGTTATTTGGTTTCCTGGTTCTTTTAATTTTTCAGCTAACTGTAATAAACCCTCATAAGCTTTCTTATCATCACCACTCAAACCGGCCATTGTTTTAGCTGAATCTTTAGTAGCTTTTTTAAGTTCAGCTGAACCCATTGGTGTATTCTCTTCTTCTTTGATAATTCTCTTAACTAAGTTTTCGATATCAGACTCGTTTAATTTAATTACTTTTTTCATTTTTAATATTTTTTAAATGCTGCTTGCTTTATTTGCTTGCTGCTGCAGCTGCAGCAATATATTATTAAATATAAGTTATGCTTATTTTTTTTATTATTCTTCTACACCCCCTTTTGGTAGATAGTCGAACATTTTATCACCGTATATTTTATACAATCTTTTAATTACCGCCTCTGGGTTCTTTCTTAAATATCTAAGTACCATAGGTGGGATATCTTTATAATACTTACCAAATACAGAACTTACTTCTGTTTCTTTTGGTGAAGCGGTATAATTACGTCTATTTCTAGCTCCAGTCATTTCCCAATCAGCACCGTCAGGTCCATTAGCCTCACTTAGTTTTTCTTCTTTAATTACCTTTTTAACTAAGTTTTCTAACATTTCTTCATTTAATTTAATCACTTTTTTCATAATAAAAATTTATTTAAACTGTCTAATAAATCTGAATCATCTTCAGATATTAATTTATTTTTTTCTTTTTTAATAGATTCCATGTATGGTTGTAAATCCTTCTCATTGGTTGAAATCCAAGAACCAGGTGTCGAAGGTGATGTAACAATATCCCAACAAATTAATTCGAAGTCATCTTGTACAATATTTTTACCGTTTTCACTTTTAAGTGAACCAACTCCCCTAGAGGATATACCTACAGTCCACCCTTTCCTAATCATATTAAGAACTTTATCACCAACAGATGATATAATACCCATCTTGTGATAACCTGGTGTAGTATCTAATTCCATTTTACCCATTAAAGTTCTACCGTTCCACCATATCTCTGTAATCATATGTGAAACACGGTCAGCGTCAATAATAGAAGATTCTGGATGATTTAACTCACCTAAAGAAGTACCCATATCAATAAACTCTTGATATCTTTTAGCTTCTCTTTTTAATATATCTTCAGGATACACTCTACCATTTTTATTTTCTACACCCCACTTCTGAAGTACAGCGTAAATTTCTATCTTATCGGGTAAAGTACCATCTAGACCTAGATTAGTACCAGACTTAAATTCTTTAATCAAATTAGAGTTAGAACATACCCCATCTTGGCAGGTTAATTCTGGTGAAATAAAACCAGAGTCATACTCCACTAAAAACCCATACCCAGATTCATTTGGTTTTAATATTCTCATATCTATAATCTTTTTTATTATAAATATGTTATAAACACAAAAAAGGGGGTTAACACCCCCTTTATTATTTAATCAGTCTGAGGACCTTCACCCTCTAACCACCTTTCCTTCTCAACCAAGTCTTCTTTACTCTCCTCGGTTTTATTTTTTTTAAACATTAGTTTTCTTTTTATAAAATCTAAAATTCTCATCTTTTTCAAAAACATCCTTAATTATTTTATTAGATACTTCTTCTAAAATGGGTTTCATTTTATCAGAGTTTATTGGCAATAATGGTTCTCTTTTAAAAAGAGTCATTTCTACTGACATAAAACTTTTCTTACCAAAGTTTACACCAGAAGACGCCATATTAAAATCAACTATTGATTTTGTTTTATAAAACCTTTCATTATCTAAAACCTCAAATAACTTTCTTTTTACTCTTTTAGACCTCCTTTTAATGATTGATTCATAATCCTCGATACCATCCTCAGTGGGTTTTCCCCAAGCCGATATTTGTATATAAACAGATTTAGGGTTTTTATTGTCTACTGTACCTGAAATTACATTATATTGATAAGGTGTCTCTATCTTCATTTCTTTACCTCTTTTCATTTAAAAAATTAGTTAACTCTCGTAGGTTACTTAACCTCGTTATACAAATTTTTAACATATTTATTTTTAATTAAAATTTGTTAACCACAATTTATTTTTGATTTATTCTCTTGTGATTTTATTAATTATAAGAAATATATATGACAAAAAAAAGCCCTCATTAAATTGAGAGCTTTTTAATAGGTTAGATTTACAATATCTGTTTACCACTATCATCTTTTTTGTTAGTGGTCATAATTTTCATTACGTCTATAAATTTACCACCAAAAACGTACCCACCAAATAACACCATTGCGTACTTAAGGGCTTCAATAATAATTTTATACTTATCCATATCGATATCTTCACCTTTACTATCTTTATGGAAACCAACTGTCATCATAACACCTAATGTTATGAAATAAACTAATACGGAAATAAATAGATAAACTCTACCTTGTGACCATTTTCCATTTTCTTTTAACATATCTTTAAACATTTTTCAAAACTTTAAATTTATTGTTATACTACCTCCAACTCTCTAAATAACCTGGCATTTTAATTACATCCAAAGTTAATTTATCTAGAATTTTATTAGATAATTTCTTTTGTTTTTTCACGAAATCAATTCTTAAAATACCCACCGCTCTACTATTTAAATCTATAATAGACCATTGATATGTGGACTCTACGCCATCATCTACTAAATAAACCTTACATAGTGATTCTGGGTATTTATCTAAAGTAGGGTAAAAGGCTGATTTACTATCCATTAAAGGTTTTAATGTTGATATACAAGCTGACACTGGTATTGCTTGTCTTTCGGTTTGAACTCTAGAAGTACCATTAGATACAACCTCATAAGACATAGACATCTTTTGCATTGATTTACCTGAGTAAAATTCACCACCATTATGGAATGAATATATAGAAACTCTATCAGCTTCTATATCATCTAGAATGTCTTCTAATTTATTTAATAACTCTAAATCTTCATAAACACATTTATTAATTGGGCAATCATCACCCTTTTTCTTTTTTTCTAAAATATGTTTATATTTGATTGTAGCTAGTGTACCTAAAACACTAATAACTGATATTATTACTGGTATTAATATTTCCAACATGATTACTTATATTAATTATTTAAGAATTTAAATTCTTTTTTAACTCGTATAACTTCAACACTTTACTACTGAAATTCCCGTTATTCTCCGTCATCTTATAAACAACGTCTTTGGTTTCCAGTAATTTTTCCTTAATATTAATATTTTGACCTTCAGTCTCTAAATGTGTATTAATAAGATTTACTGTTTCCTTAACCAATGTAGACACCAACTCCTTAGTTTTATCTTCATTGTCTTCACGTAAAACTTTTAATATTTCCTTTTCTTCTTCAGTTAACGAACTTTTATATTTATCGTTAAACTTACTTACAGCTATTTCTAAAAATTTATTAGGGTCAATATTTTCCCTAACATATTTCTTATCATTAGACTCTTCATTAACATCTTTATCAGACATTAACCAAGAAATGATTTCTGTTTTAGATTCTTGTAATTTATCTATTGTTGAAACAGTTTTTTTTGTAGTAATTAAGTCTTCAATCGACTTATGTAATTTTTTAGTTTTTAAATTTTCTAAATCAATATTAGACTCTTTTAATAAATAAACTAGTTTTTTAGACTCTTCTTTGAGTGATTCATTTCCTTTTAATTTACTCAAAAAAGAAATATTTTCTTTTAAATAATCACTAGCGTTAGATTCACTTTTAATGGTTTTAGACTCAAGGTTCTTAAAAACAATAAAAGCTGTTTTTAAGGTTTCACTCTCTTTGAGTACTTTTATGAAATTTTTATATAAAATTTTCCCTGTAGTATCATCAGTTGTATAAGACTCAATTAATCTTTCTACAAATATATCCTTTAATGTACCAAAATTCATAATTTATAATTTATTAATAAATATGCCTTAATCAGTAAGTATTTCACTATCCTCACTATTAATTAAATTATCAATACCCTCAGTCATCATAAAAATATCCTCATTCTTTCTTTTACCTTCTAATAATAACCTATCTATAGTATCTTCATCACCTCTAAAACTTTCACCGAATCCTCCAGCATCATCACCTCCAGCATCATCTCCGAATCCACCTCCAGTATCATCTCCGAATCCACCCCCTGTGTCTCCACCGAATCCACCTCCAGCATCATCTCCGAATCCACCACCAGTGTCTCCACCACCTGTGTCTCCACCTTCGTCTGAACCAGTAGTTGCTGGTACAATTTCACCATATAATTTATCAACCTTCTTAAAGAATCCTGTATTTTTAATTACATTAGGTGTTTGTTCTAACTCAGCTGACGCAGCCTTTTCTAATCTCTGTTGTTCCAAATCTAATTTAATTTCATCTTCAGACCAATTAAATATATTCTTCTTAGCCCAAGTATGTGATGTTGGTGCTATACCACCATCTACTCCAGCAACTAAATCTTTATATAATAGAACTTTCTCTTTCCACTGTTCTACCTTTAACATCTCACCTTGTGTTGATGGGTTATTTAATGTTAATTTAAAGTTGTTGAGTTCATCATGGAACCCTAATATGTATAAATGAATAATAGCTATCTTATTTAATTCTTGAATCATTGCTTGTTGAATTCTATTAATAGTTCTAGCAAATCTAATATCCATTAAAGCTAAGTTCTTACCTTCACCAGTCGGTTCTTCAAACCCTAAGAAAGTTTTAGGAACTCTAAGTGCTGTAACCATTTTCCTTTGAATAAATTGTATGTCAGCTATTTGGTCTAAGTTAGAAGCTCCAGGTAAAGTCTCTATTGGCATTGAAGCGTTAGGGTCTCTAACTGGTACAAAGTAATCTTGGTCAACAGCTAATGTGTTATACCTAACATCTGATTGACCTGTCTGTTGGTCAGTTTGTTGTGTTCTTTTAAATTTATTAGCCACTTTTTGTACATAAGATTCTACATCCTCATCGTCAATATTACCAACGTAAACTTTAAACACCCTTCTTTCTGGTGCTCTAGTTACACGATAAACTAACATAGCGTCTTCCGCTAACAACAATTGTTTCCATATACGTCTAACCTTTTCTAAAACAGAAGTACCATAAGGTATTTTTCTATCATCACCTAATAATCTAAAATGACCAATTTCCCAAGCGTTAAACTCTAGTGTCTTATCTCTCCAAACGAAACTAACTTCTCTCTTTTTAGTACCAGACTCATCCATTTCTAAACCTTGTTGTTGGTATGGGAATAAACCAGTTTCCTTTCTTTCTATATCTATATTAGTTAATTGGCTAGCTCCAACAATACCATCTTTATAGTCTATTTTTAGATAAATAAAATTATCACCATACTTACAAGTATTCCTAGTCCACATAGGTAGATTGGAGTGTATATCTAGTACATTGAAAAATAAGTCTTCTAAAACTTTCTTAATTCTAGAGGAATCAGATTGTACTGACATTATTCTACCTTGTTCGTTCAAAGTACAACTTTCTTCTGACATAATATCTAAAGCCACAGCTATCTCAGGTGTAAATTCCATTGCTTCATAATCCATATATGAGGCTAATCTAGATGTTTCGTAGAAAACAGACTTTTGGTAAAGTTCGTTATCAACTTTAGCCCATTGAGCTTCTAAGTATTTTTGTTGTTGTAATTGTAACTTTTCTTTATTAAACTCTTGTTTCGATTGGGTTACTATTAAATCATTATCTGTTAAAGCATACTTACTATTTGTTATATTACTTTTTGGTCCACCTGCTTGTCCAAACAAATAAAATAATTTTTGGTATACCGTTAAATCTCTCTTTTCTTCAGCCATTTTAATTATATTCTTTTAATAAATATCACCAATAAAGATAATGTACCATTCTTTAATGTGAAGTTTTATTGCATTTAAAAGGGGTTTTATTTCTTATATTTACTTAAATCCCCAAACAACCATGAGAATTCTTTAGTGTTTTCTACGGTAGGTTTTTTACTTTTATTATTATCACTATAAAAACCACCACCGACAACTTCATTTAAACCACCAATCTCCTCAGTGGTTGTGGTTTGTACAGACCAACTCCCAACCATAGCTTTAGCTTGTCCTTTTGATTTCTCTAAATCTTTAAAAGATGTTGAACCTACGAAACAACACATAGCTATCGACATCAACAAATCATCATGATACCCCTTCATATGGTCAGCTCTACCACCAATGAAAACGAATGTCTCCATTTCAGCTAAAGCTCTTTTTGACCTAACTTTAAATGAATCCATTCTAACAGATTCTTCTAGTTTAGATACAATAGTATTCCTATTCTTTTGGAAATTTAAACCTGGTAACTTACCTTTATCCATAAATTTCTGTAAAGCTTTATTGTTTTCTACCGAGTCAATACCAACTGTAACATCGTAATAAAGATTCTTTTTTGGGTAACCCAACTCAATTAATTTTAACACAACTGAAGCACCCCAACCACCAGTTATATCTACAACCACAAAAGCGTTATAAGATTCACCATAATACTTACATATTTCACCTAAAACATCTGGTGCTACTTTACCATGATATTCAGCTACTTGATTACCTGTAGTGAAATCCCATATACATAAACCAGCGAAATCATCTGAAGAACCAGATGAAGGGTCAGCGGATAAAATATATTGGTGGTCTTTTATTGGGTCTTCCCAAATCCACATATTACCATCTACCCATTCTCTCCTAATAGGGTCTTTAACGTTATCCCTCTCTTGTCTATTTTTATATTTATCATCAATCACATTATCACCAGAACCAACAAAAGAACATAATAACTCTTGTGCTATAGACCTAGCGTTATGATTTAATTGAGCACACATATCATCAAACCATTTTGAGGTTGGTTCATAACCTTTTTTAACCATCTCTTCCCAAGTTCCTTCTGGTACTTTTGAACCTTCACCACCACTCAATGGGTCAAATATTTCTTCAGTTACGTCACCCGTTTTTTCATCCCTTAAAATCCATGTCATACCAGATTTGTCATTCTTACCGTTATAACGTGGGTCCTCATACCATTTCATCGAAACAATATTAAAATTGTTCCTACCCTTCTCAGCTGTAACATAAGCTTTATGATAAAGTGGGTCATGTCCGTTTGGTGTCGATATTAATATGGACCTACCACCAGTGGAAAGTGATGGTTGAGCTGCAGTATAAAACTCCTCTCCCTTATTACCTTCAATAAAGGCTGCTTCATCCACGACAATAACAGATGGTGTGTAACCCCTTAAAGCATCCTTAGAAGACGCTACCGCTTTAACTTCAGAACCGTTCCATAATTTATAATGAGAACTAGAGTTCTTCTCTGGGTCAAACCAAGTCTCACTAGTACCACTTCTATAAACATCCATCCATGCTGGTAGTTGTGTTGTAAAATCCCTAATTTTCTTTAAGAACTCTTTAGCTGTTTCTTGTTTATTGGCAGCAATAAGTATTTTTTGTGTACTCTTATTGGATGATAATGCTGTTAGTATAGCTAGATAAGCCGCTGTGGTAGTTGATATACCGGCTTGTCTAGGTTTCATAACTATATTATGGTGATTATCTTTGTACGCTAAAACTAATTCCTTTTGTCTAGGGAATAATTTAAAGGGTACAAACCCACCTTGTGTTCTGTCTTCAGTTTCTAGATAAGACTCTACCGCGTATATGGGGTCACGTAAACATTTCCCTATCTCATATAACATTTGTGCTTTTGTTAAACTCATACCTATAAATATGTTAGGCATAAAAAACCCACCTAAGTAGCGGTCTTAAGTGGGTCATGCGTCCGTTCTAAGAACGGTCCTAAATATTATTTAGAATTAAGTATACCACCGATATGTCTAACTAATTCCATATCACCAGCATCTAAAGCGTCATCTAAAGCGGATGTCAAATCTCTTGTTGACATACTCTCGTAATCAATCTCTGTTGGTTCATCATCTATAGGGTTAGGTGTAATGTCTGCTCCACCCTCTGGTGGTGTTAGAACATCATCTTCTTCCTCATCGTTACCCATAGTAGGTTCTTCTTCTTTTTCTGGACTATCATCATAACGACCAAACTCGTCATCAGAGGCTTCTTGTTGTAACTCCTCTAACGCGTCTTCAGCCATTCTTCTAACTTTAGTTTGTGCGTTAGTACTATCTTCTAACAAACCATCTACGATACTATTAAAATCATGGTCGGACAATTCTTGTAACATATTCCAAGTTAAAGAAATAACTTCTTGATTATCCACCGGTATCTGTTCAACAAATTTAGACCAAATAATTGGGCCTAATCTAATGTCGTTTGTTTCAGATTCTAAATTATCAGTTTTATCTAAAACGTATTGTCTAACATCCCTATCTTGTGGTAAAGACCATAAAGACATTAATTCAACAACACCTTTACTTAATTCATGTAAAAGTATTGGGAAAATCATTCCTTGTGCTATTATCTTAGGTTTACCACCTTCTTGGTCAGACAACTTAATTCTAACATTACCAGCGTGGATACCTTGTTCACCTTGTTGTCTAATGGTTTCATCATCCATCATCCAATAAGAAGCGTCATTAGCCGCCATAACATTAGCGTAATCTCCACCTAGTTGTGGAGCTTCTTGACGTAACTCATCATCCATGTGATGTAAATTTTGTGATTTTCTAGCGGCTCCGTGCATCATAGCGTTAACTAATCTCCTTCTTTTAACCTTTGGTTTCATTTCACCCTCAGTTTTACCTTGTGGTATTTCTTTATTACCTCGAACCATTTTTAAACCTTCTCTATTAATCTTACCTACCTTCATACCGGCTTGTCTAGAAACTTGTTCAGCTTGTTCTGGTGATATATCGGAAGACATCCCTAACTGTATTGGGTTTATACCTGTTATTGTTGCTTCAAAATCTACGGCGTTGTTAGGTATTTTAAATTGTTTCTTAATCATATCAACAGCTTTTCTCTCTAACCTATCAATACCATATTCATACTCTTTCTTAGCCGCTCTCATTAAAGAGTTACCCATCAATTGTTGAACATCGTTCATGGAAACATTTTCGTTACCAGTTTTTTGTCTAATGTTTTGTACAATCTCTTGGAAAGATTGGTTTGCTAAATTTTTAGCTAAGTCAGTGTTTATTATTTCAGAATAGTCGTGATTACCATCATTAAAACTTCTTTCTACGTTTTGATTCATTCTTGCTTCAGATATTAAATTATTTCCAATTGTTTCTATTAACTCAGCTTTAGTCATCTTTGGGTTCTGAGTTTCTTCAAGTATAGTAATAATTTCTGACTCTGACAAATCAATTCTATTAAAGTTATTAACCATCTTTAAAAAAGATTCAGCTGTAATAATTTTTCCACCCCTATCTTTACCTTCAGATATACTAATAGTACCATCAGTACCAATAGTTATTTTTTCAGACTCAACACCTTTATCTAACATTTGTTGTAGAGCCTTAACATCCCCACTTTTTTTAATATCGTATTTTAAAATTTGGGTTTTTTCAACCTCTTTAATTGTAGCTGTGTTTTCATCAGGGTCAACCTCAAGTTGTTCTGGTTTCTTTTTCGTCATTTCTTTTTCAAATTCTTCAGAGTCTTTATCATCCCCTAAATCATAAGTTACATAAGTATCTTTGGTTGCTTCACCAACGTGTTCCTCATCTTGTAAAAGATATGGTTGTTTTTCTTCTTTATTCGACATCTCTCGTTACTTTATTTTCTTTATATTTTAATGTTAGGTCATATTCGTAAAGTTGTTCATCAACGGATTCTTTAGTATCCCCAAAATTAAACACCCTACGTCTTTCGGGTATCTCTTCCTCTTCCTCTAACTTCTCCCAACCTAACGCAATAATTCCTTCTACTGCATTATAAATATCACGAACACCATCCTCCTGCACTAATTCTAAATCAAATTCATCAGTTTTTAATGTACCAACTACTTTAATTATAGATTCATTTGGTGATAATTCTCTAGTATCTGTCATAACAGACGACTCATACCAACTCTCATCCCATTCCCAATCTATTGAATTCGAAAAGAGGAACTCAAAAATGTGTTCCCCTTTAAATGTTGTCCCTATTCTGTTAATATAAATTAAATACATTATTCGAACTCTACTTCATCTTCAGCTTTTGGACCTGGTTCTTCACCTGGTGTAATCCCTGGAGGTGGAGTAAATGGTCTTCTAGATGGTCTATCCTTACCAGGTGTTTTGTCTGGTGTACCAGGTTTTGTATCTGGTTCGGATGGTCTTGTATCTGGTTCTTTTTGTGGTGCTGGACTCATTTCTACGTCTTCTAACATTTCCATATCTATTTCTTGTTTTTCTTTTTTGGTTAAATCTTCTCCAAAAATTTCGACAAAATCTTCGACACTGTCAACAGGTTCACCAATAAATTTATTACCTCTCATCTCACCTACTTCAATATCACCTACTGAATTTATTCTAGAAACCAATACTTTTTTGTTACCATCTACGATGTCTAAGTATATTAAAGTTTCTTCTGGGTCTTCACTTGTTTCTTTTGACCTCATCTCAACGTCCATACCATATCTTCTCACAAAAGTTTCAACATCTTCATACGCTTTTTCTTGTTCGTAAGTGTCCATTTTATCATTTAAGTGGTCTTCAGTTATATTTTCATTTTCTGACATATATTCACTCTCATCACAGTTATCACAAGGTTTTAAACCTAACTCATCTTCAATAGTAGCGAATTCCTCTTCATCTAAAAATTCCATATCATATGGTAATTTATGACCTCTCCATTTTTCAATAGGGTCTAATTCATATCCTGGTGCCGCTGGTTTATTGTAATATCTTGATATATCACTATCGGCTTGTTTAGCTGCTCTAGTTGCTGGTGACCTATCGTAACTTTTATTATATGGGTTTGGACCATATAAAGCTTCAGCTTCAGCATTTGGTATGTTAGCTGGATAATCATCTATAGTTTCCTCTATGTCTAATAGTAATTCACCATCCTCCATGTCTTCATCACCACCAATATTAGGATTATCCTCATCTTGATATTCTTTACCTTCTGATTCATAAGCCGCTCTATTTGGTGAATAATTACCTTCTTCAGAAGCTTCTTCTTCACCCTGATTACCTTGTACAACCACTTCTTCATCCATATAAGAATCATAATCTTCATATCGATTTAAATCACCAGTCATACCAGCCATCTCCATTTCTTTATACCAATCAGAATACTCTTTTTGATTGAACTCATCACTCTCCATATAAGAATCATACCCTTCTTCAACAGTCTCGTCTTCAAAATCAAAAGTTTCTTCTTCAGTTTCTTCAGTTTCTTCAGTGTCAACCACTTCATCATTATTCTCTGATTTCTTAATGGTTCTAATAATATCTTTTTTATCTTCAGAATCCATATCATCTAAATCTAATGCCGCTAACACAGATTTAGCAACCCATTTTTGTAAATCAGAAGAAATATCCTCAACATCTCTTAATTGTTGACCCAACTTACCAGTAGTACTTTGAATATCTTTAATTTCATCTTCATCATCTAATTCTAACTCTTCATCACCAAACTCCTCAACAGATTCTTCATCACCTTCCTCATCAAAGTCAAAAGATTCTTCATCACCTTCTACAGATTCTTCTTCATCACCTTCTACAGATTCTTCTTCATCACCTTCTTCACCAAAGTCGAAAGATTCTTCTTCATCCTCACCTTCAAAATCGAAATTATCTTCTCCCTCAGTTTCTTCATCAAAGTCAAAAGATTCTTCTTCCCCTTCTTCATCAGTTTCTTCATCCTCGAAAGAAGGTTCTTCTTTAGGTTCTTCAGCTGGTGCTGGTGAAGTTTTTTTCTTCATTTTTAGAACAAACTTTTTTTCATTTAAAGACTCAGATTCTAATATATTAACATTATCCACATTGTAGTGATTGTTAATTTCCTCAAACATTAGATTCAAATGTCTAGTAGCTTTTTCAAATGAAGTAAAAGATTTTTTGTTTTTATTAGCAACACCACCTAAATAATCGAAATCCGATTCATTAATATTTTCTTTAGTGTTTGTAACTTTAATATAGTAATTTTTGTTTTCTCTAACAATTGCGTAAGTGTTACCATCAACCGACTTCTTAACCAACTCAAAAGGATTACCTTTAACCCCCTCAGTTATAATTGGTTTAATATCAGCTAATTCCAACATTCTTTTTAACGTACTTTGTCTCATTATATAATATTTTTAATCTTAACCTTTTATATTCCAAGTACCATCTGTGTTAACACCACCTTGACCTGGAGGTCCTGGTGCAAATGCTTGGGGTTTTTTCTTACCTATTAACCCAACTACACCACCACCAGATATTTGTGAAGTATTACTAATAGTAACTGGTATATTAATAGGTCCTGTAGTAGTTATAGATTCACCTTTAATTGTTGCGGCCCCATCCACGATAATATAGAAATAAGTATAACCACTAAAATCTAGGTTACTTAATGTATGTATTACGTTATAACTGTCCATAATTTTTTCTTTTTATATAAATATGTTTATTATTGTTTAAATTTATCTATTTGGTACGAATTCACTGGACTCCTCATCATATATATAACTTTTTTGTGGTTTAATACCTTTTTCATTGAAGTTATACATAACATCATCAAGTATTTTCCTTAAAGCTACAAAACTAACTCCGTTCGGCCAAACTAACTCAAATTCAGATAAAATTTTACTATCACCCTCAACGTAAATACTAAAATCATTGTTGTCCTCCATTTCGTATGTCTCTAAATCTAAAATATTAGCTTTAGTGGAATCAAAGTGTTGATTGTCCTCATCTTTGAACAAAACATAAATCTGCCTATTCCAAAAATCTATCTCTTTGATGTCATCAACCCAGGACAAATCTTCCGACTCGTTTAAAAAGGCTGACGGTACCATGTGTTTTTTTAATTTAGTTACCCTTGTTAATAACAAATATATAAACCCACCTGGTAACACAGTTGCTGCGGTAAAACCGGCTAATTTAAGTGTATCTTTCAGTTGGTCCCCTATTTGTTTTCTTTCGTCTCTAGTTAAAGTTTTATTCTCTTTAATTGAATTAACCAATAGTTTATATGCTTCTTTAGTTTCTTCCCTTTCTTGTTTCAACTTATCTAAAAAATCAGAAAATGAGTTTTTTAATTTATTATATAACTTTTTAAAATCTAAATTTGACATTACTGAATTTTCTTTTATAATTTTTGATAAGTTTAAATCCGATTCTAAAGTTACTGATTTATCATAAGCCACAGTTTTTATATCATATAACCTATCTAACATACCGTTACGTCTTAAAACCTTAAAAACAATGTTCTCAACAGAAAACTCACCACCAGATTCTAACCCAGACTGACGCATTTTTTTAATTTTTTCTTGTAATTTCTCAACCCTTTTGACCGTCTCCTCATTTTCCACCTCATCCATTTCTTCATAAATTTCCTCAACCCTATCCATCAATCTGTTAGATTTATCTTTAACTGATTTATCATTGAATGAAATCTTTTCCATTTTTGGTTTAGTAACCCACTCATTTTTTAAAATAGAGTAAACACCAGTAGAGTGGTGTTCTTCATCTATATCTTGAACATATAATTCAACGTCATACCCATAAATCTTAACATCGTGTTCTTTATTCCAAGCTGAACTTTTAGATTTAAGAAAGTCTTGAACTAACTCTTCATCCATTGGTAAATCATTGTAATCGATTAATATATGTAAATCAACATCTGAGTATTTAGACCAATTGTAATTAGATAGAGAACCAGTCATAGTTACATCTTCAATATCTATATTGGGTAACTCAAGTGATTCGAAATAATCATCAGCTATTTTTAAAAGTGTTTTTCTAACCGTAGGGTCCATTTTTTCATCTTCATCCCAAATCTTAGGGTTAAGTTCGTCTTGTACTTTAAAACCAGATAAATCAATCTTCCTAGTAGCTTGTTCAATTTCTTTCTCATTTATTTCCATATTCATAAATATCTTAATATTTATTAAATGTAATGAGAAATACTATTAAGAAAATATTAAAAGAAAATGATTTTGATTGGGCTAATAATGTTGAACCTATTAGTGTTGAAAAAATACAATCTGAGATTGAACATATAGCTGACCACGGAATTTCTAATTATCAAATCACAAATATCGCTAAAAAAGCTCACAAGTTAGGTTTATTAAATAGAGAATTAGATATTTTTGTTGGTATATTAGAAGATTTGTCAGAATTCTCGTATGAGGCTGGTACACAAACAGGTTGGGAAGAAGGTCACAGAGAAGGTTGGAGAGAGAAACAGTATGAGTGTGAAGAAGAAGAGGAAGAAATAAAAGACGAGGGTTATCGTGAAGGTTATGATGAAGGTTATGAGGCTGGAACCCAAACTGAGAAAGAAGAGATGGAACAGTACCACCAAGAACAAATGGAAAAAGAAGCTAAATTAATTTACAAACAAGCTTTTGAAGATGGTAGAGCTTATGAATCTGAATTAGACACTGAAGATTATGAAAGAAGACAATCTGGTTTCAACCCATCCGATTACGATGGAGATTATGAGAACTAAAATTTAATATATTTATTAAAAAAGTAAGTAATGACTAAAAAAACTATAAAATTAACCGAAAAACAATTACAAATGTTAACCGAAACTAGAATTAATGAGGTTACAGCGATTGATATAGCTAATGTATTAAAAACAATTGGTTGTACGGGTGAAAGTATTAAAAGGTTAATATCTAAAGAATTATATAACTTCGGTTTTGAAGAAGTTAACATAAAGTTTTTAGGTTATGGTGAGAATAGAAAAGATTTGATGTACATAGTTCACACTGAAGGCCCAATATTCGTTATAGACACTAAAAGTAATTCTGATGCTGAACCACCTTGTATGGAGGTAACTGATGTTATCGCTTATGTAAAGGCTTAAGACTTCCTATACTCTTCAATTTGTTCCTTTAAATCATTCACATCAACTGAACTTACTTTCTCAAAATCATACTTAGTCATTGTTTTATTAAAAACAGAACCTTGACTCTCAGAAATCTCAAATCTAACATAGTCTCTATTTAGGATATCCTTATAAAGATATCTAGTACCAGCCTTAAAAGTTAATTGTAATGTTTTTTTAGATTCATCGTATTCAGATAATAATATATTAGAGGAATCTATTAAACACTCAATAACCCCATTCTCTTTTTCTGTTTTTTTTACTACCGCCATATTTTATAAGATTTAATTTTTTTAAGTTCAATAACCTTACCAACAATATCATTATCATTAATTGTTTCTATTATAGCAAAACCACCCTCCATTCTCATAAAAGAATTCACATAATCTAATTTATAAGTACCACCACTAAACTCATCACCTTCTGGGTCATTTGTTATTACCAAACTTATATTAAATAATTCACCATATTTTATACCGAACTTTTCCATATTCTTTTTGTTTAATTATAATACTTATTAAATAATTTGTCAAATAGTTTGTTTTAATAATAAATTATTTATATATTTGTAAGAACAATGAAACCCATAGGTAAAAAAATAAAGTTAATATTGAGGGACTCTTTTACGGAGTGTGTTAGGTTAAATAGTAATAAAATTGAACCTGAACACATAACATTAGCTTTATTAAATGATATAGATAATAATGTTGTTGAGTTATTACTATCTATGGATTTAGATGTTGAGGAGTTGAGTTCTAAATTAGAATCCCATCTAAGACAAAAAATTAAAAACCCAGCATTTAAAAAAAAAATATCACCTCTAAGTGAAAGTTCAAAAGCTGTAATAAGTAAAGCTGAACTTGAGTCAGATAAAATAGAAGACGATTATGTTGGTGAGGAACATTTAATGTTAGCGTTATTAAAAGATAAAAACCTTAGTAGTACAAAAATTTTACAAAAACAAGGTTTAGATTATGAAAAATTTAGAATAGTATTATTAGAAACAAAAAAAGAAATAAATATGAGCACATCGGAAGAATTTGAAGGAATGGAAAACATGAGGGGTAATAGTAGGAATAGGAATAGTAAATCAAAAACTCCTATACTAGATAATTTTGGTAGAGATATCACTGAAGTTGCCGCTAAAGGGGGGATAGACCCAATAATTGGCAGAAACGAAGAGATTGAAAGGGTTTCACAAGTTTTAAGTAGAAGGAAGAAAAATAACCCCATCTTAATCGGTGAACCAGGTGTAGGTAAAACAGCTATAGCTGAAGGTTTAGCTTTAAAAATAACACAAAAAAAATGTCCTAGAATATTATTCGGTAAAAGAATTGTGGCTTTAGACATGGCTCAATTGGTAGCTGGGACAAAATATAGGGGTCAATTCGAAGAGAGATTAAAAGGTATTATGGGTGAATTAGAAAAGGCACCTAATGTTATCTTATTTATTGATGAAATACACACAATGATTGGAGCTGGTAATGCATCTGGTTCATTGGACGCTTCAAATATATTAAAACCAGCTTTAGCAAGAGGTGAAGTCCAATGTATTGGAGCCACAACTTTAGATGAGTTTAGAGAAAATATTGAAAAGGATGGAGCATTAACAAGGAGATTCCAAAAAGTACAAATCGACCCACCTTCAACAGAAGATACTTTAATAATTTTAGATAATATTAAAGATAGGTACCAAGACCACCATAAAGTATCTTATAGTGATGAATCTATTCAGGCTTGTGTTAAATTAGCTGATAGGTATATAAC
>Ga0315315_10002475_pt1 | contig 16919 bp, 19 predicted proteins | sample M140m3416metaG_FD_203699 | JGI IMG/M metagenome (GOLD analysis project Ga0315315, IMG submission 203699) | Ammonia-oxidizing marine archaeal communities from Monterey Bay, California, United States - M1 40m 3416 | ecosystem: Environmental > Aquatic > Marine > Intertidal zone | place: USA... | reverse complement strand
CGAGGAACAATGGGAAGTGATGTAGTATGTTATGTGAGTATAGGTAGCGAAGGTGTTTTATAATTGCATGTACAATATCAGAATTGAAAGGATGATTACGTCACAGTGATTGTATAATCATCTATTAAGTGTATAACTATATCTTGTGTATGCCGCCTCGTTTGGTAGTAAAGAAACGACTTGCGTCAAGTGACGTTTCATCGGAAGAGCCCTCTGTTGTAGAGAAGCCTAAGAAGCGTTTAGTGAAGCGTGTGGTAAAGAAGGTAGAGAGTGATCCAATCCCGTCGGAACCAGTGAAGGAGGAGGCAGTGAAAGAGGAAATGAATCCGTTGTCTGCATATACCAGTTCGTTAAATGATTTTGATCGTAAGGTGATGGAAATTGCAAAAGATCATTTGGGAACATCATTTTGCATGGAGAAGAGCGTAGGATATATAGAGTATTTGAGTGCTGCAAGTAAGTGATAGTTCTAGTGATTAAAATGAAAAATATTGTGATGTATATAAACAATATTTTTCACGAGTATTATGTCTTGTCTTTCGTGTAAATGAGTAGGTTCATATTTTGTTTTTTAAAATCCGCAAAGGTGAGTGCTGTATTTTGTTTCGACCCCGTATCTTTGTTATTTGGTGTGCGTAATACGTTCATATCTGTCATTCTACCAATGCATATGAATCGTGGTGAATCTACGTCTTCGGCGTTAGTTTCATCATCGTTGGATTTAGAAGTATCCCCATTTTCTTTTCCTTGTGTTTCATTGTTATCTTTGGGTTTTGTAGCGCTTTTTAGTTTGGCAAATCGTGCTCTATTTTTTCCACTGTGCATCCCTCCCCCAGATTTCTTTTTTTCTTTGGTGTCATTTTTTTCTTCATTTTTGGGTTCTGGGTCACGACGTGTCAGAAGGTGTGGTGTATGAAACTGAACAGCATATTTTCTGGCGGCAACATTGAGTAGTTTGGTGGAAATGGATATATTTGCGTAATAGACAAATGCGGCCCGTTCGAATTCGTATTGCATGGCAACCATCCCAACCGGTGTATTAACCATAATTGTTTTTGGTGGAACATTCGTTAGTGTTTTTGGTATGGTATCTGGTGTAATTGGGAACATATTTTTAATTTTTTTCAGTTCCTTAGTGTAATTTTGTAGATATATTTCCATTGGTGATTGTGTTTCGATGATAGGTGAATAAATAGATAGAAATGATAGTATAGCGAATGTGTTATTAAGTACCCATTTGCGTATATTGTTAGCGGTGTCACATGTGATTCGTATGGTGTTCATAATGGGTTTTTCTATGAATTGTAAAAAAGATAACAATGGGTGTGAAAAAATAGATACAATATATATAATAGGGGAATAATGTGGTGTTCTTGGAGAATTGGGTATGTCAGACATGTAAATGATGTCGTGTGAGTAGTTACTAAAGTAGGTTACAATATAAATGCGTATTTTACGACTAAATCATCGATTTTCTTAATTTCATAAGGCTCTCTATTTCGTTGTTCATGGCAGCACAATCGATAACATTATAGTTATTTGTTTCTGTCTCTGGATGTAGAACAACCAATCGCAGATTGCGTACGGTTTTTCCATATTTTCTTTCGAGTATGTATTTATAGGTGTTAAGTTGGAGGCTGTAGTGCCAGTAGTTGGTGTTATCAATATGTGATATGCATGCGGTAGTGGCCGTGTCACCAAAGTTGTTTGAAAACGAAATATCCTTTGCACGTTTCCAGTCGTATATATCTAAAGTTCCGTCATCATTTTCATAAACCATGTCAATGGCTCCTGCGAGTTTGAGGTCTTCGTCGTAAACCATCCATTCAGTGCGGTATGGTTTTTTGTTTTTGCAATGTTCCTTAACAAATCGGATAAAGTAGTCCCATTCTATGGTATCGTTTTGTATGGTGCAGTCTCCTGCGTCCTTATCCTCAAAGTATGATTCTAGTAGCATTTCGTGGTCGGTAGCAACGAACTTTCCGTCTTCGTCTATGAGGTACTGGTTCATGAAGCATTCAATGTCTAGATGCATTTTGGTTCCAGCGGCGCTTGCGACTGCGCCGTTATCTTTCCAGAGTTTTTTAATCTGTGCTGGCGTCATTCCCCAGTATTTATTGTCCTCATTCCAGTTTTTTCCCGCCATCATTTTGCGTATGACTAGGTCTGCATTGAAAGGTGGAAAGTGAGAGTGATTCCATTTGGTGACACTCATGTATTTGGATTTTGGATCATTTGTGATCGTGTATTTGTGCCATTTTTCTTCGAATTGTAGATATTGGTCTCTTTCATGACCATTTCTCTGGTTGAGAACGTCTTCAAATTGTGGAGATGTGTTCATAATTACAATATTTCAGTATAATGAATAATTAGTTGTATGTCTAAGTGTTGTAAGTTTTGATATCCTTTCAATTCTCTGTGTCTGGTTCTGGTATGAATCGTCCGCTGGAGTCGGTCATAGAGGAGTCTATAACGCCTTGGTCTTTGCGTTCTGCGATGACTAGAAAAGATACTCTTGCGCAAGATTCATTGTTTTTACATATAATGTGTAGAACATTAGATTCTTTTTCCATGGATCCGCGAACGGGGTCCCAGTCTGATTCGTTGGTGACGAATATAGATGGGTTAGTGCATAGTTTGACAAAGGTGCCTTCTGTCATATGGAATGCTTGGTCTAAGTTGATGTCTAATTTACCATTATCCAAGATGACAGTGTCGCGATATATGAGGTCAAGTCGTGGAGCCTCAACGCTAGCATGTTTGAGCGTTCGTCCTTGTTGTTTCATATCGTGTATAGGGTGTTCGATGGTAAAGTTTTTGGCGAGTCCCGTGATGGCTCCGCTGGTGATGACGTTGGTAACGTGGTTGTTTCCTAAAACGATGGTATTGGATGTGTTAACCCGTGCTCCTGATCCAATAGCGGTGCTGTTGGTAAGTGCTGGGTTTGTAACGTCTGCTCCCGAGCCGATGGCAGTATTGTGCGATCCTATTAGGTTGTATGCAAGTGATTGTAGTCCTACAGCCGTGTTGTAGCTTCCGTATATGTTGTTGATCATAGATTCGTATCCGAATCCGCTGTTTGCGTATCCTGTAGTGGATTTCATGAGAACGCGTTTTCCCATCGCGACGTTGTATTTGGCCCCGTCCTCGGCTGCCATTAGGTTGTCAGTGCCAACAGTTGTGTTTTCTTTTTCATCTGTTACGTGTGATGTATTGATGCCATCTTGTCCGTCTACTCCGTCAGCCCCCGGAGGTCCTTCTGGACCAATCAAGTGGTCCCATGATGGATGTGTGGGTGCAGTGTGTGTGTTAGTTCCTCCTCCTGTTCCATTTGAGGTGGGAGTGGATGCGGTGTTCATAATAGTTCCATCTGCGAAATGAACTCCTCCTACCTGAAGGAGCGAGCTTCCCGACAGATCTATGTGACTGTTCATAGTGGATCTAGTATTTGTATTTCCAACTGTTCCTGTTACGACTTGTGCAGCATTTACTGTTTGTGAAGCCCCAATAATATTATTTTTACTATTGTAACCTAATCCTCCAAATTGTTTGAATGATGACATTATGTGTCTAGTGTTATGTATACATACTACACACATAAATAATGAAAGCCACCTACGTGATTTGAACACGTGACCTACACCTTACAAGGGTGCCGCTCTACCCCTGAGCTAAGATGGCCAAATAGTGCGTTAACACTAATAGCCCCCTACGAGACTCGAACTCGTCACCTTACGCTTACTAAGCGTACGCTCTAACCAGATGAGCTAAAGGGGCTTGGGTATATCCCATTTTAAATATATGTAATCTCTATAAGTTGTTTTGTATAACAAATGAATATCTTTATGTTGATATACTGAAGCTTTTGAGGTATTCGTGTAGGGGTTTTTCTGAAGTGGTCTTAGGGTTACTCTTTGTTTTCTTTTTGTTTTTTTTCTTCGATTTTTTATTTTTTCGTGTTCTTTTTTTCCGTTTCAATAGTGGAACAGCCATATCTCCTTGAGTAAAACTAGGTGTTCCTGTTTCCTTGTCATGGAGTAGAGCGGGCATTCCGTCGAGAACCGGATCATTCATATCAACGGGAATGAGTAGAGGTTTTTGTGCATGTTTGTGCTTGGTCGCCACCATGACAATAGTTGCTTGTAGGCATTTGTGTTTTGAGTTAGTGTTTGACCTACGTCTTTTGGTGTTTATGTGATGTATATGTCTCTTTCTATGAATATCCATATCCATATGAGTTGTACTTAGTGTACATAAGTAAAAGAATAAACCTAAATAAGAGGACAAGATTCTCTCCCTAAATCTCGATATAATTGTTAATTATACATGTTAATGTTTTGCATTATTTATTTCCACAACTAGAGCATCCTCCGGTTTGCCCCGTGTACAATACATCGTTCATGGCGGTGTACATTCGAAAGCGTGCTTGTGCGGCTGCTTGCGCGGCTGCTTGCGTTTGTGGAGGGGGGTTCTTGCGTGTATTGGATGTATTGGATGTAGATTGTCTCGGTTGTGCATTGTTAGAGAAATGCATTGAAAAATGTGAGTTTTTCATATCTATATTATGTATAGTACACAGATAGGAAAAGAAGATATATAATCTAACGAAAATCATATGATTATTCGTTGTCGCAATTGCGTAATGTCATATTTTTGTACCAGTCGGGAGAACTTGTATATACCACAGCGCTTTGACACGAGTTATTATTTATGTAAAATGGAAAAGGTTTATTGTCACCAGATTTCACAACGGTATTTGTTCGAAGGCGTGTGACATACTCGCTAAATCCAATGACCTTTTCGAGAGGTAGTGGAGTAGTCCCAATAGCGTTTCTATCAATAATTTTCTGCATAATGTTTCTGAAAGATGTTGGGCGCGTGTCGGGTGGGCAGCATGGTGTCGTTCGCGTAGTGATATTGGGTATGCAGTTTCCTTCTCTCTGGTTTTGTTCATGGAATATGGGTACGCATTTGATATTCTTTGTATGTTCTTCCGCAGTAATACATCCATCAGGTTGAACCCATACTCTAGGGTATTGGCCTCCCTTTATCCATTTGTATTTGGTTGCGATCATAGAGGCTGTATTTTGAACAGATGGTTGGTGTGCGTCTGAGCTAGCGGCTCCGAGTTCAGCCTTCAATGGTGGGTTAGCCATAATGGTTTTTGCTCCCGTAACAAATCCGACAGGCAATGTGCCTCTGTAGGGTGTTTTGACGGTGGAGTTTTTCATGGATTTTCCTACGTAGGATAGGTTTCTAGGGCCGCCATTGAGTGCAAATTTGTTGCCATGTTCATATTTGTGCGAGGTAGCCTCTGATTTTCTTTTTAACGTCTGAAGGGACATAATCTATATATATACTGTGCATAAATAAAAAAGGAGAGGTAACAACATGTTCATGATCGAGGGTTCTTAAACTGCATTGGATCCATGAGTTCTTCTACAAAGTTATTAATTTTGTGTGGATCAATAATATCGTTATGAACAGTGTACATCCAGCACGGAAATATCCTCCGTTTTTTGATTTCTGCGTTTCGTATTTCTTGGTAGAACATTTGGTCAATAACAGAGAATGCGGATTTGAGTGCGAGTATCTCTCTCATGCAGTCCTTTTTTTTCATAAATAGATCTTTTAATCTTTGCATTCTTTCGTTGGGTGTTTCTACATGTTCGTTGTGGTGCATCTGCGTGGTGGATGCGTGCATATGTTTCGATTTTTCAATGTCGGCGCGGTAATTGATGTATCTGATTTCATTTTTTACATTTTTAAGAACAGTGATAGCGCTCTTACGTTTGTCTTCTATTTTTTTGATGATAGAGAAGATATTAGTATGGTATATGACTGGATATCTGAGGCGTACGGTGTCGGGTATAACAAATCGGTTCATCTCTTTTATTTCCATGATTTTTTTATCTAGTCCTGTCATTTTCTGTGCCATTTCGTCCATAAGGTCTTTGTGTCTTGTGTCTGCTTGTACTTGTGTCTGTTCCGTGTTTTCTATTTCTGCCGTGGCGCTATATTCAAAGTCGCGAAACAGCAGTATGGATCCTGATGCGAACTCCATGCTTGTCTGCAGTTTATCATATTGATGACATGACATGGTATGTGCTTCAGTAGCCGCATCGAGTTTAAGATAATTAACTACCGCAAGTAGAACCCCGATGAAGGCATTGAGTATAGCGAGGGCAATGGGTCCCCATGCGTGGTAGTCTGTAGCGCCTGCGAGTACCGTAGCAATGGCAGACAAGACAATCGCCGGAAGCATGAGTCGGTTTAGTCGCGACGACGTGAATGTTTTGGCTTCCATATAGATGATTTTGTGTCCTTTCAAATAACTGGCTAATATGTCAAGTGCGGAGGAGTAGCGATGATTGGGTGTGTTGTAGTATTTTTCTATTTTGCGCTCGACATCTCTGAAAACTAACTTACGAAATTTGGGTACATGCGCCCCACCCAGATACTCGTTGGGACGAGACGATTGTCGTCTGTGCTGATACTGGTGTGCATTACCAGAGGACGATGACGTTTCATCGCTATTGGTATCACTCATGTCGCTAGCACTCTCAGTGCCCATGTAATGTCGTGTAGAGCGGTCTCGAATATGTGAAGTATCTGTATGTTCTAGTGGATCTCTATATTCCCCAACAGGATTATTCGCTGCATTCTTGATGTTCAATGGTTTCATTCTGTTTATGTTTAGATCTACACCGGTTACATCAATAGATAGATTTGGTTGGTTAATCGACGAATGTTTGTCAGAATCCAATTGCATGTATGTTGGTGTACAATCTTTACATAAAAATGTGTAGATAAAATTGAATTGGTATATGCTATAAAAGATGATAGAATATATCAATAAGAGGAGGTATAACCAATTAGATCTAAATAAAAACAAGGATCCCTTAACAATGTCTCCCAATTTAATAGAAGAAAATCATGCAGATTGGCTGGATGAATCATGGGATGATGACAACTGGGGCCAGTTTATAATTATTGATCAAGGAGCTTTAGTAAAGCCACAGGTAGAAAAGAGACCACAATACAAACATAAGCGCGAGACAGTAATAGAGAAACCTGAACGTCTCCCAGAGCATTTAGAGTCATGGTATATCGAGCATAATATACGCCGTACAGATATGCCATTAGTAACCTACAATACGAATCCGTATAATTTGATATGGTGTTATCCAGTTCGTATGGTGTCTTCATTTGTAACAACATGTATTCAAACCTTGTTTCCAAAAAAAGCCATTACATCACCCCTATGAATATTGTAAAGTGACGTCTATAGTGAAAGAAAAGTTGTTGCCACGCAGTTTAACAAGGTCTCCTTGTTTGTCGATAAGTCGCACGGCAATTTTTTCTATTTTGACAGGACCAAAGTAGTCGCGTGTTTTAAACATAGTATGGTTTCCAGGATGATCAAGTCCTGCTACTTGTTGCATTTGTGGTGTTGAATAGACTGGTATTCTCGCCAATATATTGTTTCCGATGTATCCAGTCTGTGTTCTCGAGATCACCGTGTTTGTGATAAAGTTATTATTGAAATCGTCAAGTTCCAAGAATACATAGTCAATAATATTAGTGTCGAATATCCCCTCACTTTCTAGCATGCAATAATGTGTTATAGTATTTCCCAAGAGGGAGTGCGTATCTTCAAATGTAGCGTTTTTGGTAACGACATAGTCTGTTTTTCTAAACCCTAGTATGTATCCAATATTGCGATAGTCAAGTGTAAGTTTGGTTCCTGCAGTGGCGCTGGTATCGCAGTCAAGGATATCATCATCAGCGATAATGGACTGAAAATGAACTTCATAATAAAAGTTTGGACTCGTCTTTGTTGAGTTGATGTCGAATGGATAAAAGGTTGGCCCTGGGTCATTCGATGTTTTTGCACGGAATGTAGTTTTTAGTGTGACTGGGTTAATGTCTACCCAAATGAGGCGTAAGCCATTGGTATTGCTAAAGATGTTGTTTAATGTATTTTTCATTTGCGTGGCATTGTAATTGCCTGGAGGGATAGTTATTGTATGCATAGTGTCGTATGTCATGCCCTGTACATTAAATGTTTTTATGTAGAATGTGTTAAGTGTAGAATCATCTGAAATATTAAACCACGTATTGGGTAGGTTAATAGATGTCAGAGATAGAGAGATAACCCGTTCCAAGTTATCGGGGAGGTTTATGCTGAATGATTCTGCCGAAGTGGTCTCAGGAGAATCGCGAAACACCGAGTCTATGCATATGACCTTGCTTATGGTGGTTCTGTCAAAAGGATTCATATTACCAAAAGGGACGCCATCATTTATCTGTGATTGTACGTTGGGTTTGTCGGGTTGTTGATATTTGATAATAGATGATATGCTACGACTGTCTTCGTCGTCTGAATTTTCGTCGTCGTTATCGTCTTCAGTGTTAGGTTCATCCTCATCAGAGTCATTGTCGCCATTCACCATGTTTCGTGTAAGCTTATCTTTAACTTGTGTAAAAAACCGGAACAATTGTTGGTTATTTGCAGCAGATGTCAGGTGTGGCGTGACTGCAGTATGAATCATAGGAAAAGTAAGATGGGTATCTAGGGGTAGTTTCAATAATTTTTTTAATTCGCGCGTAGAGTAGTTATTGATATTGTAATCAAAATCGGCCATCGTAAGGTAGTGTCTACAGTACCTTACGAATATCTTACTAAACAGTTATTATTTCATATCACAATTATTGTCGCGAGTGTTTCGAAAGTGGTTATGAAAGACCGCTTGTAGGTCACGTCTGATATTTACATTGGGTTGCGCAGGTGGTATTATTTCGGCGTTATGCGTAGCAGCATGTTTAGTTTGTTGTGTGTCGCATGGTTTTGGAACGAGTAATTTATCTGGGACGAGCGTAAGGCCTGCGCCGCGTTTGAGATGCGTTTTACCCTTGAAGCATATTTTTTCAATATTTTCTACTAAATCTGCATCGTATCTCATAATCGCCTCTCTGTCCATGCGATAATCGCCTTGGTATATGTATCGATTGTAGTTATTGTTGCCATATATCCACGATGGTTGTTCGAAGTTGGCATAGTTGCGCACGATGCCTACGCCCTCAATCTTGTTGGTGGTGTTATTCATTTCCAAAACGTATGCGAATGCATTAATATGAATCTTTGACGATATGCGTAGCGGACATCCATATATACATCCGTTAATGTTTCGTCGATGACGATATGCTTCGTTTTCTCTCCATGTATCTTCGCTAAACCGCGAAGAGAGAATAGATATTTGTGGTTCGTCCATGGACGTAAGTTATTTTGATGTTGGTCTCTCTCGTAGTCGTTATTCTCTATTCAATTTTGGTATTTACACCGTGTGTCAATGTCCATTGAATACTTCAGTGGCTTAATGTATGCGCCTCGTTTTTGTGCCTCCAAATGATACGGATTTTCTATGTCTTTTTTTTCGTGTAAGAGGTTTTGCGTTGCCTAGTTCTATATCTAGTATCGAAGCAGTGTCGGTGGTATTCTCAGGCTCCGGATCTTTGAACAGTAGAAATAGCGTGTTGATATCGTGAAAATGTGCAATCGTTGGTTGAACCTTGACGTCTTGAATAGTATCCGTGATGTCATGAAAGAATCTATTGTCATGGTCTGTGTCGTCAAAGAACTCGACCTCATCTTCATCGAGAGATAGGTTATACATATATGTTTTCCAGACACGATCCGTTCCAGCAAGAGCGCATAGGTGACGAACCGTTAAGATATTAGGTGTATCAAGGGTTTCTTTGTGGTTAGATACACGTACCACCTCACCATCAGAGTTAATGTATGTGCGTACCACTGTGATGTAGGTGACGTCTTTTTTGTAGAAAGGTGTGTAGTCAGTAAGGCATGTTTCTGCAGATTCAATCCATGTAGTGTCTAGATCCATGTCTAAATCCATATCTAAAATATCATCTGTTTCTGTCATGGTCATTTATGTTTCTGTTTCGTGGTAGGGTTATTTACTCTACCATGAAAAAATACAATAATATGTGGATAATAACGTCAATTAATCGTAATCATAGTCATCTTCGTAGTATTCTTCTTCTTCCTCGGGTTCGGATTCATACAACGAGTTAATATACAGTTCCCATTTTCGTTGTTGTTCCCATTCGTCTTCATATAAGTCATATAAGAAATCGTCAAATCCATTTTCGCGGTCTTCTATTTCGCGATTGTGACGTACAAGTTCGATGCGAAATAGTTCGAGTATTTCTGCACCGGTTCGTTCCACATATGGTTCTGATTTTGGTTTGACATGAGGCTTCTTTTTGGTGGTCATTGGCATGGTATCTTCGTCATCAGATTCTGACTCGATTTCAGTGGTGTTATCTGGTTTGGATTTTGGTTTTCGTGCGTCATCGCGTGTCAATGTGATCCATCCATCGGGAAGTGTATCATTGTTTTGTTCTGAATGACAAGACGTATCGTCATCATTGTGAAAAGGTATTTTAGGTTTCATGTCATGAGTGTCTGTATCCGCAGATGATATAGATTCTATATTTGGCGGCGAAGCATCGTCATTAGACAGGCTTGGGAACGCAGAAGTATCGGTAAGATCAATACGATTTTCTTTAAATTTAGTCTTCCTATGCGTGCGAAAAGAACTCATATACTATGCGAGGTATAAAGAAACAGAAAAGATAATAATTGTGTTTGTATTATATATAATCATGTACAAGACTCTAAGCGGTTTGCAGGTATATCGATAAAAACAATAAATGACAGCATATACATCCTATATTTTTATTTAGATATCATCTATATCTACATCATCGTCTCCGTCTCCAAAGAGCGCATTTGTCTCGTTTATTTGTAGTTTAATATTTGTCTCTTTCGAGATATCGTCGGTATGTTTGGTTCTGATTTTGATGTTTTCTTCCTGCTCTCTCATGAGTCGTTCCATTTCTATTTGTTCGTCGGTCATGAAACTAAACTCTTCCGAAGACAAGGCAGATTCTTTTTCTCCTGTGCAGACAGTGTTTGTCCGTAGTTCAGACCAGTCGATTTTCACATTGGAGAAGAGGCGTGTCTTGTCTGCTTCACGATAGACTTCTAGCAGATCACATGTTTGTAATTTACCTCCTTTACAGGTTTCGTATTCGCGTATTCCTACTAAAACAAGAGTGCCTAGCGATAGGGTATTATCGCGTTTTCCTTTTCCACGAAACTTTCCACGAATGACGCAAAGCCGCGTGTCTCCATCAACACATTTTACATGGCAGTTTGATCCGCCAAGCATTTTTTCAACTTGTGCGTAACACTCTCCTTCTTCCTGTGCGAGTCTTAGCGCATTCGATGCGCCGCCGCGAGGCGCCACGTTTTTGCGCGCTTGGCTTTTGTGTTTACTTCCACCAGTTGTGTTGCGTACCATAACTGTGTTTTACGATATGTATCGAAAATATATATTACCGTAGAGAATCCCATTGTAATTACTATTCAATTCTTCTATTTTTGAATCCATATATTATGTCAAATAGAGATAAAGACAGTTAGTGAATAAATATAACATGTGTTCAACACGTATAGATAATTTAAAAGTAGGTATGGTATATTGGGTGGATATTCGATGGAACCGCTACAACACAGTTCGTAATGATGAACCTATTCATTTTATTGGAAAATTTGTGCGACTAGAATATGTCTGGGGTGAAACCATGACGTATCCTTCAGGACTTATTATGATGCGTGGTCCTAATCGAACCGATGTGATTTTTCAAGATATGAATGGCAATGAACGCATAGTGAGCTCGATGAATAAGTTTTATAAACAGTATCGACCATCATTGTTTGATATTCTACAGAAAACAAATATTCTTCAACTTCGTATGTATATTCCATCTGAGTTGCGTCGGATCATCACAAGTTTTTGTGGAGGAAGCAAGGAAATTAAATCCATTCGTCGCAGTAATCCCCGTAGTATAAATGATATAAATATTGCAATCAGTAAATAAAAATAAAACGACAAGCGTCTTATTTTTATTTTGTTTTTTTGTTTTTTTGTTTTTATTTTTTGTGATAATTGAATAATAATTTATGACAATGGTTCTTCGTTCGTAGGCGTGACGTGACGTAAATGATACGCACTTCGTAAATGATTTGATAAAGACCCCTTAGCAATAACTTTACCGCAGTCACATGTTATCTTTGTAGCACGGTCTCTTAGCAATCTTTCTCGGTTGGCTTCGTAATAGGTAACATTTCGTTCCTTTACTATTGTTTTTCGTTCGCTTTGATATTTTTTTGAATATGCCAACAGTTGGTCTCGATTATTTTGATACCTGAGTTTTGCATAGGCTAATATCTTGTCTCGGTTGCGGTAGTAGTGAAGTTGTGACGCAGAATAGGCTGTGTCTTTGCTACCACTTGTAGATTCTGTGTTGGTGCTGCTACCAGTGCCAGTGTCTGTGAGGGAGAATGTGAGGGTTGTGTCAGGGGTTGTCTTTGTAGAAGGTGATATATAATCGTCGTATGATTGTGGATGCGACTCTGATTGCTGATGTGTTCGTGAGGAAGAATCGGGTAATGTTCGTGGTTCAACACTGTTTGATTTTCTACGGTATTGGACAACGTCGGGGCGCCTAACACAGGGTATGTCATCTGGATTAAGTAGAGATAGTTTCGGGCGAGAAGCGCCATAAGTGTCATTTGAACAAGTATTCGAAACATTTTCTTTGCAAGTTGTATTGTTAGACATTATACTCTTATATGGTGGTTACATAAGAGTATAACATAAAAGGTGTGTCAATTCTTTTACAAGATTTGCTCCCACGCGGGATTGAACCGCGGACCTTCGGCTCATAAGACCGATGCTCTACCTACTGAGCTATAGGAGCGTATGAAAGGAACAATGTCCAAAAAATAGATGTATTTAGGGATTAACGGACGGAGGTAGTAATTCTGATTCTTGCTTATCTTCTGAACCTTGAGACTTCGTGAAGACGGATATGCATTCCCATAGTTTTGCCGATTCTTGTAAGGTGAATACGCCGCGCTTCTGGGCAACCGACAAGAATGCAATCATTAAGTTGAGGGCAGAGTTAATGCCATCTACAGGAAGATCCACAAGCAATGCTTTGGGATTTTCAGTGGCTGAAGAAGATGGAATGCTTTCTGAACTCGACGACATGGTATTACTATATATAGATAGACCTCTCTATATTGGTGAATCGTGAATACTACAATACCATATTGAAAATACATCAATAAATAGGTAACATGCCCCCATCGGCTTAGAGCGCACTGTATATAATATATAGAGTAGCAGAGAATAAATGACAGTTCAAGCCGTATCCGATATCGAAAAGAATGACCCTTCCTACCTTTCCGACCTACGTATTGTTCTCTTAGAGGAGAACTGGAATATCGATATGGCGAAGACACCCTCAGATAATAAAGTCATGTTGTTTCGTAAAAATGGAACCGACTATGATTGTATTGTCGTAAAAAAAATGGAGCATGAAAACCATTACAATGTGACGATCCCATTGCCATCCACATCAGGCGCATATCGCACACGTATTGAAACCGCTATGGATGTGTACTTATATGTAACATCATTTATTGAATATTACGCAGAAACAACCTTACGTTCTAACAATCTATTACCTTGATGTACGTATTACGAACGCGTATATATTACTCGATTAAATATATGCATATTATATTAGATAACATGCAGAACCCAAGTTCAATAAATGGGTTAAAAACCTCTAATGATGATGAGACACGTAAAACTCACAACACGCCCACCATTTTTAGGGGTATGTCATTTAATACTGCCAACACCTCAATTATCCCTCCCACTCAAATGATAAAAACAACACCTGTGACCAACGTAACTGCCCAACGACATGACCGAAGTAACAAAAACTTTATGTTTCGTGGCTTTGCTAATTCGAATAATAACACAATGACCAACACACATTCATTGAAAACAATGTCAATAATCAATGATTCCCCACCTTCTGCGTTACGCGTACGCAACCCTGCTGTAAGTCAACCACAAAATTACTCATTGCGTTTAGAAAAAAACTCTGTCGAACACCAAAAATTACGAGCAGAAGCACAGGCCAAGCAACAGGCTACTATAGAGGCAGCGAAATTACGCGCCAAAGTCAAGGCCGAAGCAGATGTCAAATCGCGCGCCCAATCGCGCCGTGCGTCACGAGCGGCAGCAAAGGCCGCAGCACTAGAACGCGCGCAACGCGCGAAAGACGAGGCCGCAGCCGAACGAGCACGCATTCCTAGTTGGGAAAGAAATAGTGTCAGCACCGACCCCTCGGACACCCCTTACGGCGTATAATTAGCCCATAATATAAATGATTCATCGATTTTTATGATGCAATATGCATATATCATAAAAATTATTAAAGTATTTTATTTACACGTAACGTTGGTTAGAAAATAGGGACAAACAACACTTACGCAGATGCAAGTCCTGACGATGTGACCTTACCCACAGTGGTTCCTGCAGCGTTGGAAGCAAAGATGTAGTTCGTCTCCAATGCCCAGTTAGAACCCAAGTATGCGGTATTGACGTTGGTCACAGCACGGGCAGGGTATGCGACACCGGCGTCGGCTGCTCCAGCAGGAGACTTGTATGTTGTAGGGGCATTATCGCCGGTGAAGCGACCAGCAGAGGGAGCTGCTCCGAAAGACAAGTCCAAATAGAAGACGTTGTCGAGATTAGCTGAAGATGTGTTCGTTCCAATTTGAGTGGCACTGCCGGCCGAAGGCGTAGCGTTATTGCCACCAGGGGCGGTCTGAAGCATAGCACCGAACAGAAGATCGCTACCGTTGTCATCAACCTTCAAGGTCTTGGGAGTGGCACTAAGATCGACCTCGATGAATGGAGTTCCGAAAGGAACCACAATGGTGGGGTTAGTGGCGCTCGAGTTAAGAACAACACCTGTTTTGTTGGTGGTGGTGTTCTGCACCTGCCTCCATGTGGCAGCAGTATAAGCAACAGCCTCGTCATCGACATATATTACCTTACGGGCCACGAACTCCTCATCATCTTGACCATCCGTACCAATAGTCCCAAAAATAGTTCTACCAACAGAGAGAACATCGTTGGTACCCTGGCGTGTCAAAGTCTTGATAATAGGGACATAGTGCTTTCCATTTTTAAGACCAGTGATTTCTTTAGTTTTAGCCTCCTTGCCCATGATGATTGTCTGAACGGGAGTAGCTGATGCCTCAACTCTGTCATTTTGGTTGCCGGCGCCGGTCTCGGTTTCAAACTTCCAGAAACGCTTCACACCGTTACTATCCTTATCAGGAGAGCGGGAAATAATGTCATACAATTCAATCTGATAACCTTCCAATGATGGTGTGTCAGAAGCGGTAGCGCCTTGTAATTCTGTGGCATTGATGTTAGGTTCAGTCCAGTAGAGTGTCATTTTTTCGTCACCTGCGGTAGCAGAAAAATGAGCGCACTCATCGTGATCTTCGAATGGGATAGTAGCATACGGAAATGTTGTTACCTCGGTATAGTATTCCTTGGCAGAGAGAGCTAAGGTAGATTTTGCGGGGGATTGGGCAAGATCGTCAGCACCATCGGAAAGAAGTCTGACTGCTAACCTGAGAGGGTAACCGTATACGACATCGTCCTGATGCACCCAGATGTTAAATCTGTCCTTAACTATATCATTGGAAGCGGTACCGTTGTCAAGCATTAGGTCACTTTCAGAAGCACTATATGCACCCGCAGCACTACCATCCCAAGTAGCCAGGGGTTTCTCATATGCCAAATCATATCCTTTGCTCTCATCATCGGTACTGTTGGAGGGGGCTTCGGTAGTGACACCACTGATGTCAGTAGTAGGCACTATTCTAGCATCAGGCGATACTATCTCGACATTACCAACTCTATGCCTATTGTTATCACCTAGATTTTGATAAACCTCGTATTCAATTTTATCTACGCGACGACCAACAGTAGCAAAATCAGTTGCAGATATATCCTTAATAGAGGCCGAGAGGAAATATACATTTGTTGAAACCGCAGAGGTTGGGGCGCTTTGGGGTGTTCCAAAAGTCGCGATATTTTTGAGACGGACATCCTTATACGTAGTGATTGTTTCAGTGGATTGACCCGCGTTTTGAACATAAGTCTTGGGCGATACCTTGCCAGCAGTGGTTGCAACGGCTTCGAATGTAGCCTCTGATGCAAACACTTGACGTTTAGTTCCGAAGGTCTTAGCGCCGTGGTCCGTACCCACAACAGTTCTAGCACCGTTGCCATTCTTTGCAATAAGTTTGATTTCAAACCTCCATCCATAGAAGTCCGTCAAGGGGGTATAGATAGCACTTGGAGCGGTGACAGGGTTGGCATAAGTGGTTCCCGAACTAGTAGTAACACCAGCGTAATAACTGATTTCCTTTGCATATACATTATCGAAAGTAACAGTGGTCAGGTTACCATCCTTGGTTGCATTACAGCTAATTGGGGTGGTTGTAAAAGAATGAGTTGGTCGCCGGGTGCCAGGATCACCTAACGCGGCACTGGCTGCATCATTCTGATCAGTGGAAACAATGACAGCCTGATAAGTCATATCGGTTGGCTTAGCACCAGTAGGGGCAACTAGAGTTTCATCATCATCAGTAGCAATGGTTCCAGCATCATACGTATCGGTGATCTTGAACTCGAACCTTCCTGCAGAAGGATCCCACATAAGACTTGTCGGTCCAATGAAATCACCAGAGGCATCGGCACCTTCCTTAAGGAACTCAACAGCAGAAGCACGGCCTGTCACCGTCTTTGGAGACATTACCTTAGGGGTATTTGCACCATTATCGTTAGACAAACGAAGAATAAATCTGTATGTTTCACCAAGGGAAAGTGTACCGACACCAGTTTCAAGTTTAATACCCTTGTAAGTGGTATCGGTAGTAGTAT
>Ga0315315_10002474_pt1 | contig 16920 bp, 16 predicted proteins | sample M140m3416metaG_FD_203699 | JGI IMG/M metagenome (GOLD analysis project Ga0315315, IMG submission 203699) | Ammonia-oxidizing marine archaeal communities from Monterey Bay, California, United States - M1 40m 3416 | ecosystem: Environmental > Aquatic > Marine > Intertidal zone | place: USA... | reverse complement strand
CATTCCTAAATATTAAGGAATTCTTAGAGAATATCGGACCCTGCATTTGGCCTAAATATTAAGGAAGTTTTGTCCTGAGATTTCCCCAACATTCCTAAATATTAAGGAATTCTTAGAGAATATCGGATCCTGCGTTTGGCCTAAATATTTATCTTTTGCGAACCCATGCAAAGTATTTAGGAAACACTCTGCATAAAAAACTACACATGAATAAAAAATTCATGAGATTAAGACCGCTAACGTTTATTAAAAAATCAATAGCACGCACTTACTTGTATAAATGTGAACGGCAACCATGCAGGTGTACAGGAAAGAAAACCTGGACTTCCAACAACATTATAAATATTGTTGAATATGAAAAATGCAAATATGTAAAGAATTGTTTTGTTGATTGATACATTTACCCTTTTTAATATAAAAATGCCGTGGACCATTGGTTATTTAGATATAAGCGCAGAGAACATATGCGAATATGAAAACCATGGCCCTTTGGTAACTTCTGAAAACGTTTGCCTTGAACGCCGTGTTTGTCGCGGCCGGCATTGGAACGCGACAAAATGGACAGGCGATGTTGACAATGACAGTAATGCGCAAAGAGGAACTGTATCCGGTACAATCGTAGGGTACGTAGATGATACCGGACTTGTTGGTGATAACGTCGTTCGCGAGTATAATCAAGTACAACAGGGCCAACAAGACTGGTGTGTCGTAGACTGGGACAATGGAAAACGTAGTATATATCCCATTGGTGCCAACGGGATTTTCGCATTATCTTTTAGTTGAAACAATGATATTTGTGTTTTAAAACAACGATTTGTAGGTATATAATACTGTATTTTTTTTTTAAATGGGTGGATCTTCATCAGCTTTACAAAAGTGCGTAAATAATAAGCAAGTTGTCACGGATGCCTATTTGACCACTACTACATTTTACCAGAAAAAGTTGATTAACGTGTTGGGAGTTAATAAAGCTCTATTGAAAGAGAATAAAGCTCTAATGCAAAAAATAAAAAAACTCAAAGATGCATCTATACACCCGGGAAAAGCGACCACCGTAAAAACCAGTGCGTCATTACTAAAATTTTAAGTATATATGAAATAGAAAAGTGAACTATTTAACCAAGATGGCCAATAAATAAATGGGTGCATCTTCATCATCGTTGGCAGAATGCAAACGCAAACAGGACAGAATTCAGAAATTCAAAAAACTGGAGAAGGGGAAGGGAAGAGAGCTCTATTTTTTACAACACTGTTTAGAGAAAGAAAAAAGGTTGAATGATGAAATAATAAATCAACAAAACAAACGTGTATTGACATTAAATGAGAATATCAGCCGCATTACCACTGAAATCGAAGAAAAAAAAGCTTCCTCAACAAAAGCGACCGGATCTTTTTTCTCTTTCAAAAGAAAGAAAAAAAAATCAAATAAAATATCGATCGTCTTTTGATGAATAAAAGTGGACTATATAACTCGGGAATATATCCATGTTAATCATGGGTGCGTTACCAACGACATTGCATAATTGTGAAAATAATGTTAAATCTGAAAAAGATAAAACTGATCAAATATTAAAAAAAATAAAAGATGAGGAAACAATTATCGCTAAATTACAGGTATCAATATTGAGAGCTCAAGGGAAGCGGGACAACAACAAAAATAGAATAGAAAGACTCCAACAACAAAAAGAAAGACTCAAAAAACAACTTAAATTCTAACACTCGTAACATGAACGACACACTGCAATATATTCAGAATTGACAGAGATTTTGTTCTTTTCTGAACTCAGCCGTTTTGTGAACGACGCTGCCCGCCCAGGATGTGCGCATAGTCTGCATATAGCGCGCGTGTACGTGACATCGTCGGCAATGGGGACAAGGTCCAATATCTCACCAAATTTCTCGCGCTGATAGTCTCCCGAAAGTCCGGCTACAATGACGTGTTTGTTTTTTTCAAGCATGAGTTTGACTGCTGTTTTGAGATTACTAAAAAATTGACCTTCGTCGATGGCAATGGCGTCATACGAACGCACACCCACCAACAAGATGTTGTTCGTCTTGACTGCTGTCAATTTTTTACCATCGTGCGTTTGAATGAAATCTCCTTGAACGCGCGTGTCATTTGTGTGGTTAATCACCAAGCATCGCATACCGATGCTTTTTATGCGATGTACTCTCCTCATAAGTTCGGTGGACTTTCCACTATACATTGACCCTAAAATAACTTCCAGTGACATTTGTTTTAAAAAATAGACCTATATAGTTTCAAATAGTGATTTGTGCTTTAGAAAAGATTATATAAATCCCTATGTTTTATTGGATTATGGAGTGGTTTCCGTCTGCGCAAATACTTAAAGATTTTATAGCGGTACCTGTGTTTGTATTCCTTGCCTTATCCGTGGATCAATGCGAAAGAGATTTACTTTGTTTATTTTTTTCGTTCGGATGTTTTGTGGATACTGTGTATTCGTGTATCGGTTTATATTACCCGGTATTAACCATAGCACGTGTCAAAGATTTGTGGGGAATGTTTGGCATGTGGGTGTTTACGTTTGTTTTGGCATTTGCGCCAAAAGTCAAAGATCCTGGCCGATGGCCCATTTTCTTTTGGTTTGCTGCGGCAGTAGATTTTATATCCGTTTGTTCCGTATTTGTTCCGGGAAATATTTATAAAAAGCCATTTTATATCTTCTAATAACAACATATCAATGCTCACATTCATGAAATAAAACTACCCTGTGGCAATATCAACATAAATAACAAATATAATATATAAAATACAATTCACAATGTAAATGTGAATGCGTCGCATTCTTTCAAAACGCGGTATGTATTTATTTTTGAACGGAATGTCGGAAGACCCCCCCCGCAATTGGGCCCAAAATTTGATTCATAAACTTTTTCATTCGGATTATGACGATCGGCTTGACGATGTAGTTTATAAATGTCGCGAATCCTCCAAAGGTCTTTGTGCAAAGTTTTCAGAGTCTGATTTACGCATGTCTTTAAATTCTGGTGTTTTACATACTATTCAACTGATATTGACGCGCGACGAAAAAATCGCGTCCAAACGGCAGGTTGATAAGAGTTATCGTTTTTTTTTGGATGTAATGTGGACGGCTTTTAAGCAAAGTGATCACCAGACAGCGCATATGCTATACTTGTCTTTGACACATTCCATCCTCACAAAATTAAAGATTAAAGTCCCCAAAAGAGCCTATGAACAGCTGGAAAAAGTTCATGCGCAATATGGAGACCCAACCTATCAGAAACACATTAAATTCTGGAGAACAGTGCGTTCTGACGACATATTGCCGTCCTTGTTTGCCTTTTCTATATACATTGCCCGTCGTAGATTTATGAACCGTGAGTTTGAAGTAAAAGAAGCGACAGAAATGATGGAGATATTCCAATATTTAGAACATCGTCATTGTGAGATATTGCCGATTTACAATCAAAAACCACTGACAACCACCGAACTATTGAAACTGTCGACACAATTAACACACCGCGCCATCACGAAATAAATGCAGTTCTCGTACGCGCGAACCCCTACTAAATCCTAACGCGAACCCCTACTAAATCCTAATAAATTTCGGTACAAAAGTAAAAATAACTATAAATGATCTGTCATGTAATGTATAATGGGTAACAAAAATATTTTCGTTTGGTTCTCCGCCTTTATTAGTATTGTGTTACTGTTAGTCGTGCGCAATCATCCGCCTTCCAGACGCAAAATCAAAGAAATTTGGCATGGACGCGTTTACTGGGAATCGAATACGACGATGTTGCGGTCGTCGCCGGAAAAAGTACCAATCGTGTCCGACGTGTCTGACGAACCTATCGTACCAGATAATATAAAACACATTGTCATGGTTATTCCTTACCGGGACCGTGCTGTTCACTATCAAAAAATCATGGAACATTTACCATCAATTACCCGTGAAAAGTGGAATATTCATACAATTCTATTGGAACAAGACGACAAAGACCCGTTTAGAAGGGCTTGGTTGATGAATATTGGCATTGCAGAAGCAAAAAAACGTTTCGAAGACGATAAAACATGCGTAGTAACGCATGATGTAGATATGTTAGCAGATTCAAAAGTAGATTATGGCTGGTGTGACCGACCAACCCAAATTTGTTCGGAATTGTCCTGTTTTAAAGGCGGGGTTCCATATAAATCATCTGCTGGAGGCGTTGTCCAAGCTTCTTTGAAGGATTGGTATACTATCAATGGGTTTACAAATACAGCGATTGGTTGGGGTGGTGAGGATGATGATTTGCATCATCGTTTCCGAATAAACGGTCTATTGACAGGTGGTTCTTTACGACGCCCCGCAAAAGGGTTTGGTAAATGTCATTGTTTGCATGATGGGGACCACACGAAACGCAAGAGGGACAGTCAAGGTTATAGGGACATTGTTGAAAAAATAGGTCGCATGAAACGTGATTCCGACGAATGGAAAACGGATGGTTTAAATTCGTTAAAGTATCATATTTCGGAAGAATCTGTGGATAAGTATGGTACGATACATTTAAAAGTTACGGAAAATGAACCTGATGATAAGGCAATTTCGGGTCAAGTCACAATATCTGGAAAAACGTTCAAGTATACAGTACCTGCAAAAATAAATCTCTTCTCTGGCATTGTATATGGAATATTGTCGGGTGGCAAAAAAGCATATAGTAGGCGTCAATCCATCCGGACGACATGGTGTATAGACCAACAATGTTTGTTCGTTATTGCCGGTCCTTTTGATGATATTCGAAACGAGTATGAAAGCTACGAAGATATCTTATGGATCAACTTGCCTGAAACTTATTTTGCAGAAGATTCTGTGTTGCCCTACAAAACACAGACATTCATGTTGGTGGCTAGCACCATTCCAAAACTTACATATGCAATGAAAACAGACGACGACTCGTTCATATTCACTTCAAAGTTGAAAAAGACACTGTCGGGCAAACACTTTGAATATTGGGGAGCAGTGCATCGAAATGTTTCTCCAATTCGAAATCCATCCAACAAATGGTCTGTATCTAAAGAAATATATGCGCGAAATGAATATCCGAATTACTGTTCGGGTGCGGGATATGCATTATCGAAGGCGTTTCTGACATGCGCTGTTCCTAAACTTGCAGACTTTACGTTCATGCCACGTGAGGATGTGGCTACTGGACTACTGGCGGAATCGTGTGGAATATCGCCGACCACAGTCAGCAGCATTGATACTGGCGGTAGAAAAGAAGTTAGTGACACAACTGTTCTAAAGCATTATGTAAAAACAGAGAAGGAAATGCAATCACTACACTCAGGATCATAGGCTTAGTAACTCCAACTCTAAGTAAATGGACACGATCTCAGCTCTCTGTGAGGTCCCAAAAGCTTTTTATCCCGCTTTTTGACGGTAAATGGCCCCCTGTAAATTTGATTTGGGGCGGAGAAAGAGCTAAGTATCTGGACACGACTGGGATTTGGCTGTTAACTAAGCCTCGGATCCTGAGTGTATTCAACAGAATGCAAAGTCTATTGAATAGTGATATTCGCGTTGAAACAAAGGGGCGTACATTGTACATACAACCTATTTCACCCGACGACGGGGAAAATTATATGTACGGATACTACGACAAACACCAAACGGATGCTTTAAATTCTCGGGCGATTGTTCTTCAAATACCTTTTTACAATAGGGAACCAAAAACAAATGATTATGCGTTTGTTGGATGGACTGACGCAAAGCGTTCATTCCATCCAATTGCAAAAACATCTGCTTGGAATCTTCAACAGGGTTCCATGGCTGAATGGATAAATCCGACGGAAGTTATCTTTAATATTCGGCATGATTCAGGCCTATTTAATGCTGTCATATATTCAACATTAAATTTTGAGGACTGTACACTAAAAAAACAATACGATGTACCAGTGTATGCATATGATTACACGCATAAAAGATTCGCGTCCATTTCATTCGAACGTTTGCATAACCTCCGACGTGGATATGGGTATACTTCGCCTTTGTCTAATATTGACAAATGTCCAGATGATGACGGTATTTGGATAGTCGATTCAAACGGATTGAAAACCCTTGTGTTTACGTATGTGGATTTAAAGAATTTTTTATTCGACACAGGGGGGGTGGATAAGTATACCAAATTGAAGCATCACGACAAGGTACCAACCTCACCAAAGTATTGGTGGGTAAATCATATCATGTGGTCTACTGATGGAAAGCGGATTAGTTTTATTTTGAGGGCATCTTCACAACTACATGGCCATTCTTATCAATTTTCTACTTTAATGATGGCGGATATTGGAAAGAAAGAACTTTGGCGTGTCCCAACCCTTCGTGGCTCACATCCATTTCACCATGACACACTGTTAAATTGCGAAGATAAGGGTTCATATGAAATCAACTACAAAACCAGTGTGAAACAACTCCCTTGGCAAAAAGGCGTGGACGGTCATTGTAGTAAACACCCCAATATGGAAAAATATGTGACAGATACATACCCACGACCCAGTAAAGATTTAATTGTTGTAAACAATAAATTAGAGATTACAAAATTGGGTACATATTTGCCGGGCAACGAAGGTCCAGTGTTTACACGTTGCGACCTACACCCGCGGTGGTCCACGAAAGGCGACTATATTCTTTTTGATTCGACACACATGGGGAAAAAACGGGCCGTCTATAAAATTCAAATTTCAGAACCGGTAGAAAATATCGTCAATACTTCATGCCGACACATTCTTTTTGATTTTGGCGCAAATATTGGAATGCATGCAAGATTTGTTTACGAAAGCGAAAAATATAGTGCAAATGGACGACCCGCACTGAGTGAAATGTACAAATTTTTTGACAGACATTTCGGAAAAAAAAGACATCATGTGTGCGTTTTTGGAATCGAAGCCAATGAGAAACGATGTCCTAAACTTCAAAAATTGATGAACGTATATAAAACAAATAAATGGCACGTAAACTATTCGTGTCCTTATGCAGTGTGGAATACGAAAACAATTCTCCATTTCGAAGACAAAAATGGGATTGGTGATGGAACGGCATCAAAAGTCGTCAATAGTGATACTGGTACTATGGTACACACAATATCTGTCGTAGATTACGTATCCAATATTCTCAACAAATTCAAACCTGATACGGTACTGATGAAAATGGACATCGAAGGTGCGGAATACGAAGTATTACCCGCTCTAGAAGAAAATGGACTATTATGTGCAAATAAAATCCAAGCCATGACAATTGAATATCATTGGAGGTTTACTAAATATTCAAAAAAATGGTCGGTGCCCAACACCTTTCACTGTGATAAAAAGACGAAGTTCATCGAATTAGATAGCGAGGATTATGTGAAAGACGGAAAGCCTTTATAAAATAATTCAATAATATTCTTTATACCATTCTACAAAATTCTCAATCCCTTCCTGCAACGAAACCTTCGGGTTATACCCTAACAAGCGCCGCGCCTTCGAAACATCCGCATACGTCGTCAACACATCCCCCTTTGCCATTGGCTGAAAATTCAAGACCGCCTTTTCGCCCACAGCCGCCTCTATCGTTCGAATAAATGTCATCAACTCTTGTGGTTCGCCGCGACCCAAATTTAAAATTTCATAATCGTAATCAACTTGCAAACAACGAACAATACCGTCCACGATATCGGAAATGTACGTAAAATCTCGCGACAATTTCCCATTATTAAATACATTAATAGACTTCCCCTCCATAATATTCTTTGTAAATGAATAGTACGCCATGTCGGGACGACCCATGGGCCCATACACCGTGAAGAAACGCAGGCCAATCGAGCGCAATTTATACATATTCCAGTATACATGCGCCAACAATTCATTTTCACGCTTAGTGGCGGCATACAAAGAGACCGGCTGCACCACTGGGTCAGACTCGGAGAACGGCACCTTTGTATTTTTGCCATATACAGACGAAGACGAGGCATACACTAATGGAATATTGGTGGATTTAAGCACTTCTAATAGTTGCACAAAACACTGGACATTTGATTTTACATAGGCCTGTGGGTGTTCAATGGAGTAGCGGACACCGGCTTGCGCCGCCAAATGGATGACGTGCGTAATTTTATGCTTCAAAAGCATGGATCGAATAGAATCTTTATTGCAGACATCTGTATTATAAACAAAACCTGTTTGGTTGGCACGTGCTCTCTTTAAGTGTACAGAGTAATAGTCGTTAAAATTATCAACACCGACTACAGATATATTACGACGCTGCAATTCTTGAATTACAAAATGACCAATAAATCCTGCACCACCAGTAACGAGAACAGATGAATCGTCAATGTCCTTTAATTCAAGAGTTGGTGATTGTTTGAACAGCGTGGCTATTAAAAGAATGGTGGGTATAAAAAGTAAATACATTACAAATTTCATATCTACTTCGGTATATAGATATTTTTATTCACATTATTTATACTATTTATGTAGCCTGTAGTTTTAACATCCAATTTTCATTTAACATCGAGTTACCATAAAAAGACATCGTTTAATTTTACATCCCTTTCAAAAACAGTTCTGCTCTCCCACGCACATCCGGCGACAACTTGTCCATTGGAAATCCCACCGACTTTTCCCGCTTCGAATCCGCGCCCCACGTTCCGTGCATCCCGACGTGCAGCACCAGCGAATCCTTGGCGGCGTACTGCGGTATCTTCTGCTTTCGGAGCCATTCCGTCCACCCCCAGTCAAACCCGTCCGATTGAGTCATCTCCACCAACATTCTTTTCGCCAGCACCTTGGACCAGGCCACACCGGCGTTCCCCAATGATTTCATCTCGCACAAGTGTGGGTCGCAATGCAGAGTTGGATGATTGGGGTTGCCCGAATGGTACAAAGACATGACACCCTGGGTGTGGGGCAGCATCCCACGCAACAATTCGAGCCAATCCGGTCGCACAATTAAATCCGAATCGAGCGTGACCAACCAGTCGTAATCGGTGCCGACAAACCACTCCAAAATATGTCGGGCCTGTTTGTCGGCCTTGAAGCGTTTCGCATTTCGTTGGACGGAGTGACTACCAAACCATTTCTGCAAATCGCCCGCCGTATACTCGGTAGAATGGTCGTCGAAGATCCAGACGTCATTTGACGGGATTGTCTTGGACAGGGCGGCGGCACACAGTTGGACATATCCAGCGCGGTTGTAGGTGGGGATGGCGACGGCTATTTTGGGTCTGGACTTGCTCGCTTTGGATGCTTCGTTCTTTGTTTTATGACGAATTTTCCCATTCGACGATATAAATCCATGATGATATGCTTTCGGAATTCTAACGACATCTTTACCCCATACATTGTCAAGAATCCAATCAATAGGCATATCTTTGAAATCTATTTCAAGTCTCGGTAGTAATTGTTGAACAAATGATCTTTTGAACATATAGGCAACCATACCACAATATCCATCACTTCGAAGACATATAATTTCTTCGTCTGGCAATGATAAAAACAAATCTTTCTCAATAGTAACATCGTCCTGTAACCAAACCATGTACTCGCCACCCGTTTTTAAGAATTCTTTCATTCCAAACATGGCATGTATAGCTTCTGTTGTGCGCCACCTCAAATATTCGACTGTATCATGCCTTTTGTCGTTTGAAACAACGTCTTCTATTAAAGAGTCTGGGACTGGTGGCGGCACGATACATTTGTAAGATTCATGAGAGGCACACCAATCGTTCAAATACGAATGGTGTTCTGGGGGTTGGTGGCCGTTCACCAAAATAACGGTAATCTCGGAAGGCTTCGCAACTTCCAACGATGCCAATGTTTTCTTCAGATATATATCATTGTTTCTTTTGACAGAAGGCATGACGACCACGTACTTTTGGGTCAGCGCATGTTCATCGGCTTTGTAGGTGGGTATAGCGACGGCTATTTTTGGGTCGGTCACAGTATTCGAATTGCTTAAGTATTTACCTGTCTTGGGGTCCACCCAACTGTACTTGGATGCTTTTTCACGTCGATTGTCTAAAACTGTGCGCCAGTGCTGGTCTACATGAGCAAAACATCCAGAACGGTCATACGAACCACTACCAAAAATGTCATCGAGGTTAGCAGCGGATTCTGATACAAAAAAGGCATTGAACCCTGCTTTGACACAACCCACCAAACGATATCCTTTTTTCCGAGCGAGATAGTCGAAGGCGGCCAGTGACGCACCCATAGAAGGAATCCCATCACTGTGAAAATTAGAGTTGTAGGGGCGTGTCCATCGTTCTTCAGGCCCCCAAAGCTCCTGTATTTCGACAACGACGACACGTGGCTGAATGATTTCAATCGCATCCCATATCCAGTAATCAACGCCATCGATATCCAGTGAGAATACGTCAATAGGGCCCGACCAACCTTTGGACTTTATAAGTGAATTGATGTTCTCTGCAGAAACAAAATCATCTGCAAACACTGGAGGGTGATGTCTTGTGGATGGGTGATGATCAAAGAAATTGCGTGCACATCGCACATTCCCAGGGTCACCGTCAAAAAATAGCGTTTCAAATCCAAAATTAATGACTAAATTGGCCAAGTTATTTTCCCAGCCGACACCGCCGGCTATCTCGACGGCGCGTCTATTTGTCACGCCAATAGATTCCAATATAGATAATAATACGCCGTCTTCAGTCGTCTGAGAATAGCAACTGAATTCAAAATCAGAAAAACGCATCGGTTTGGACAGAAAGGCGCGCCCACTTCCAGACAGATTTAAACCATGTCCGATTGATTTCATATACGGGTTGTCTATTGGGACAATACCATTGCATAAAGAATCAGGGCCTATGCCAGAATAAACTTTCTGACATTCACGGCCAAACTCGGTTATAGTTGAAAGTGTAACAGATTGGCGCCGCCCCTTTTTATGTTTTGCGCTCTCAGTGCCATATTCATCAGAAATTCCCGTTCCTTGTACATATTCAGGGTTCTTTTGGGTCAGCGTATGTTCATCGGCTTTGTAGGTGGGTATAGCGACAGGTTCAAGCGGGGCTACAGTTGCAGGGGCTACAGCTGCAGGGGCTACAGCTGCAATCTGTTGCTGCGCCGCATCCCAGGGAAGACCACGGAGCTGGGCTGAAGCCCACCGACAGGTGCGACAAGCAGAATGGACATGAGTGAAATTGTATTTGTGAACAAACCAAGTGGGTAATGGTTTATAACGCCACGCATGGTACGAATTGTACAGCTCTTCGTTGGACATAATGTCTTTTAAATGTTGCGCCAACTCTTCGTGCGATGCAAAATCATCCACATGGACAATAGAATGCTCAGGAACGTGTTCCTTAATATTAGGAGCACCAAAATACACAGGCAATACACCAGCGCTAAATGTACCCCACAATTTCTCTGTGATATAATCGTCAATACGCTGATTTTCAAACGCAAAATACATAGCGTATTTTTGCATCACTGGGCCTTTTTTGGACGTGTCGGGGAAGTCAAAGTTGTGCAAACACGAAGACACCGAGTCTACAGGCATCCATTTCATTAAAGATTGGACCAAAGCTTCACGATTGGACCTGGAACCACAATTGCGTGCTATGAACACCGCCGCTTTTTTGACGTTGGCAAATTTAATAGGTGGAGTCTGTATGTAATTTCGCGACCATTTGTCTTTTTCTTGGGGTGTTTCGTCCATATACAGAGTCCAGGGCCAATTGTAATAAGGAATTGGGATATCAGAGTCAAATCGCGTAGACGCAATCGCGTGATTTTTTTTTCGATTGGACAATTGAAGCGATGGATAATATCCTTCTCCCTCCATCGACATCGTCATCGTTGTCTTTAGTTCGTCAATATGAATTGTACGTACAACTGACCCACCAGTGGTGGGCCAGAAACAAGGGACGTCACACTTGATTCGGTCAGTACCTCCATTCACGTGAATGGCTTGTGTAGTGGTTTTCGCACCGGTATCAGACAACACTGGGTCATCCAAAATGACGGCTACAGAAGGCACAGGGTTAGTTTTGTTTCCGCCAGAATCCAAGGCTGAAGCCGCGGCCAAACATCTCTGTTTGGTCAAAGCAGGGGCTCTTGCATAGGTTTTAGCCCCTGGTCTGAACAACGCAACACCTCTATCTACCAAGGGTTCATGTAAACGACGCTCTTTTGAGAAGAAATCCACAGTTTCTTTTGACCAATCACAGTTCCTATTATGTGTTACACCGGTCCGACTTGAATGACATGTCGACAAATGGTGAATACGAGGCTGCAAAAAAGTTAGCGAGTGTGGTTTTATATGACCAATCGCCGCCATAGTGTGTACATTATTGTCCCAATTGCCTAACATGTCACAAAACGTATCAATGTGATTCATAAACGTTTGAAACCCCTCTCTGGTATAGATGACACCCATGTTGCCAGATTCCATTCGGATTACGGCGGATGGATTATTTTCTCGTTTACCCCAACAGTCACGATGACATCCCATGTTCATAGACCAACATGTTGGACACGTGTCAAATGCTGAAATGAGTGTTTTTGCAGAATCAAAGAAATCGTCAGATACAATGTGATCCTCCTCGGCGTAAATAACATAGTCACATTCGGGGCGCTGAAACATTATCGTCAGTGCAGAGACCCAATGGCGAGTGATGGTCTCTTCTGATGGTGGTTCTTTTATTAAGCGTTGAAACGAATCCATTTTTGACCATAAAGGCTGTTTGCCGAGCCAATCGGCCACAACCACATCGGACTCGTGGCTTTCACAATCCATTGAGATCGTGACTGGTAATCCAGATAATTTGCTCCATGAAGTCAAAGCTATGTTCAACTCTTTCGGACGATCACATGCCAAAATTAGAACACAGACAGGTAAACTGTTTGAGACTAATTGGTGAGAATCATTAATTGGGACACCAGCGTGATTGTGTGTGTGGACGGCTATTTTCGGTCTGGATTTGCTCGATTTGGCACCAATGTGATTTGGTCTTGTTGTATCGGGGATATCGGCGTTCGGTGGAGGGGGTTGAACTGTGTTTTGTCGCAACGACTTGCCCTTCTTGTGTTGGACAACATACCGACGACTAACATAGGCCTGCTGTTGAACAACGGCCTGCTCCCATAAGAAATGATCGACAGGTTTGGACATTGGTAATTTTGATAGTAATATTTTGGCAAAATCACCCGTGATTGCATAGGCTACTGCTCCGTACGGCATGCATTTACCTGGTACCACAACTTTAACAACACTGTCATAGTTCTCAGAATAGACACCCTTGGCCTGTCCGCACACCGCCTCCTTGAAAAAAGAAACAAATCCCTCGGACGGTAATTCTGACGGAATTCCGTTCGGCCAGATTGCATCATCCTCCGACACAAAACACCAGCCGGGACATTCGGCCGCAATCTTTCTCCAAACAGTGACGTGGCCATCCACCACCCGTTTGGCGCCTTCGGGCCATTGTCGTGGGCCGTATCCCTCGTCGTAAATCTGTGCTACTGAATTTGTCTGTCTCTGTCCTTTAACAGTTGTCGTTTCGAAGGCTGACAACGCGTCAATTTTTCGAACCCCTGTTGTTAGTACATACATGGTCGGCAGTTGGTGGATTTCACCACTGTTCTGTTGCTCCAACTCGTGCTTTGTCGATGGTATATTTATCGATGGTATATTTACCGATGATACGTTTGTCGATGGTATATTTGTCGATTGTATATGTTTACCATACATGGTTCTTAGTTTATTTGTTGTATCTCTCTCGGACAACACAACGTGCAACCACAAACACACACACCCGGAAAAAAATAAAATACTCACAAATAAAAAATTCAAAACATTCATATAGCACAGATTAATAATACTATATACAAATGTTTAAACACACACATTGGATTTTTGAATATGATTTGCTCCGATCTAAAACACAACACAGACATAAAACAAATGATTATTGACGATCGTGAACATGACCTCATTCAGCGACTTGGTGCCGAAAATATTTCTTTTAATGTTAAGCGATTACCTCTGGGAGATATCCTATTCGAACACAATGGGACAACGGCGATTGTAGAACGAAAACGCACAGACGACTTTGCGGCAAGTATTTCTGATGGTCGATGGAGAGAACAAAAGGCACGACTCAAAGCCTCTGGCGCCATCGTTATATATCTGATTGAGGGATCCCTCTACGGACAAAATAAACCACCATCGACATTGTCTTCTGCCATTTGGAACACAATGCTCAGAGATAAGATATGGGTCATACAAACACGGGGCATTGAAGAGACCTCTTTACACTTACAACAGTTGGAGAAAAAAATTGGCCACACGATTAAGGGTGGGACTGGAGTCGTGTCTTTGCTCAGTAAGCGCAAACGTAAAGATGAAAATGTTTTTTTGCTGATGCTCATGTCTATACCCAGTGTCTCGGAGCGCATTGCAACTCTACTTATTTCGCACTGGCCAACCATTCGCGAGTTACGTCAACAATTGACCGATAATCCACAACATTTACGTACATTGCAAGTGACACAAAAAAGAAAGATAGGCCCTAAAGTAATTGCATCACTTCAACAATATCTCTTCTAAAACAGACTATAAATTAAAGTTTTTTTTTAAAAAATGTCTACTGTTACCGTTACCGGCGTATTGGTTGAACAACCCAATTTGAAAGTTATGCGTTGGATTAAGTATACTCTGTGCATTTACACTGTTCAGACAATGTATATGTTATATACAAACGCCGAAAACAAAGACCCATATATATGGGGGTGGGTTTGGTTTCATTATGTTATTTTTGGCGTGGTTATTCCGCTAATTGGCAATTACGGAGCCAAAAAACCACACTGGCCATCACTGGCTTGTTTTTCGGGGTCACAATCTATGTTGGGTATATTGAATTCAATAACATTGATAGCTGCCATCTGTTCTTTTACAACATTGCACGCGTTGTGTAGTCAATGTGACCAAGCATTTACGAATGGCAATGAAACTTGTTTGTTTCCTTATCAAAACAATTCTACATTTGTTTTGACAAAAACATGGTGTGAAAAACCACCCATACATTATCTTATTCCGATGTTGTTGATGTGTGTCAATATCTATGTGAGTTTTGGGAGTGCCATTTCGGCGCGGAAAATGGGCCAAACTAAAAAAATTCAAGTAATCACTGTTGACAACATGGTACCAACGCCATCGACATTTATACCGCCCGAGGTTGTTGCACCGCCCGAGGTTGTTGCACCGCCCGAGGTTGTTGCACCGCCCGAGGTTGTTGCGCAGGCTGCTGTTTCAAACCAATGACAACTTTTTATACCTATAAAATAAGTGGACATCCCTGTGTATGGAAGGGTTATATTCTACGTTCAATATATATCGGTGCCAGTACAGAAATGTCAGAAAGTCTTCTTTGGAAAGAATTGAAAAGCGAAAACTATATGTAGAAATAAAAATACAATGTGATTATATTGAACAAAAGGCAGACGAAATTCAAATATACAATGTTCAGGATCCAGCCGAACAAGGAAAACAGCGCAAACTTCGAAAGAAACTATTGGCCGCTCTGGAAAAATTGCGGACAAAATGCATTCGCAGACATGGGCGTTTGGAAAAGGATTAGACTATAAAAGCAACTTTTCAAATCATACACATGGGTAATTATCTTCAGACAGATCAAAATTGGTATGTGTATAGAAGACAATTGTCTACGGACGAATGGGTGTCAGAACCCTTACAATCGTGGATAGATACACCATTACAAGACGCCCTCAGTCAATTTAAACACGAAACATATTCTTTTGCATTGTCAAGACACACCGATTTCGAGGACACCAAATCCATTTATTTATACAACGGCAGCAATAGAGTAGCAAAAGCCCATTTAGACCCAGATACGCGTCAATTAGAAATTTGGTCATTGAACATTCGTGAGTGGATTAACTGTCCAGAAATGTTGGCTTCGAAACGTTATCCAGAACTGCAAAATGCATTTTACGGAAAATACATCAAAAATCACGCATGGGTCAACTCCCAGTCTATTACATTTATCCGAAAGGAGTCTAAGTAAAACAATACTATAAAAGTGTACATATTTTTTTTTAAAATGAAATTGAGAAAACTATGGTTTATGGCGTGGTGCGTTCTCATTGTCTTATGTCTTGTGGCCCTTGTTGATATATCTAAAGTCACGTGTGACATACACATTCCTATTCTATTGTCAAGGGCACTGACATCCGACCCGTATCGTGGCCTTTTGCTTGTTTTTTGTCTTGGTGGTGTCGGTGCGTCTTTCTTTTTTGATTCGACTGTTTTATTTGTAGCAATTATAGGGTTTTTATCCGCTTTTCTTGTATCAATGTTCGATACAAATGCACATGTCGCACTTATATTTTTTTCGTCTGCGCTCGTACTCTACGAGTGTTGGCCCCAACAAAAATGGCAATGGAAATTTCATTATGGATTAACGGTCGTTTCGGGAGCCGTTTGTATCGCATGGATGTTTTATTCAGTGTACGGGTGTAAACCTGTCCATTTCGATTGCCAACGTCCGTATCTCACCAACAAAAATGAAACAGAACCGGGCTGTATAGTGCCAATTCCAGAATCCATACGATGTGAACGGTGTTCGTGGTTTTATATATCTGAATATTTATTTTTTTGGGGCTTGTTTTTATTGGTATATTGGAAAATACCGGAGAATGCGACATTTCATGATCATGCAGAACCTAAATATGTCAGTGTTGACAAGGCTCAGTCCCCAAAGCAATCGGAGCTATTGTTTTAAACTATATATTTCAAATGTATATTGTAGAATTTTGGATTTGAATGTCGTTGAAGAATACACGAGCCGTTTTTTAACTGGCAATACAATGTGCCGGTCGCCTTTTATCTGGTTGTGTATTCGCGTAAGTATTATACCCGAAACACGACCAGATAAAAA
>Ga0315315_10002473_pt1 | contig 16921 bp, 12 predicted proteins | sample M140m3416metaG_FD_203699 | JGI IMG/M metagenome (GOLD analysis project Ga0315315, IMG submission 203699) | Ammonia-oxidizing marine archaeal communities from Monterey Bay, California, United States - M1 40m 3416 | ecosystem: Environmental > Aquatic > Marine > Intertidal zone | place: USA... | reverse complement strand
AGCCTCGGGATCAGTAGTTCCCCCGTCAACTGGATGCTCTTTAGGACAGACTCCTGCGAGACGCCCCCCATCTGCATCAAACACATCAAGCGGTCGCACCCAACGTCGGCGTATCCACGAAGTTTCTTCTCGCACGCGTCAGGGTCGCCAATGATCACCGACTCGATGGCCTCCATCACCTCGAAGACTTCAACGGGATCGAGCTGCTCACCCGCCAACTGGCGATTGAGCAAGGCGATGACTGGAACTGGATCATTGAGATCCAAATCGTCGTAGACCTCCGGGACGGCGAGCGCCGTGTCACTCGAAGGAGCGGAGTCCTTCAGGTCTCCACGAATCGCATCAATCCAAGTGTTTCGCGGAACGTGAAAGACAGCCGGCGCGGCGTTGATGAACCAAAGAATCGCTTCGGCGGCGCCAGATGAGATCGCGGCCTCCCGAGTCTCGGCGCAGTGCATGAAGGTGAATACGGATCGCTGGGCGTTCACGAAACTGCCGACCGGGTTGGCTTCCGCGAGCCCACGATCGTATTCCGAAAGCAAGGTGGCCAGTGTCGAAAGGGGAGAAACTAAGGTCGTGCCTAATACTCCGACTCCCATCGATCCCGCCATGTAAAAGGACTCAGGAGAAGTCGACGTCTGCCAGAGTGGCGGATGTGGGGATTGAATCGGCTTAGGGACAACATTGCGCTTAGGGATCGTGGCGAATTCACTATTCCATTCGAATTCATCCTGAGTCCACATCGCCGGAATCATCTGCATCGCTTCGCGAAGCTGCTCACGAGAGGAATCCGGATCGACCTCGAAGGTTTCCCATTCGGTCCCTCCGGAGCGTGCTAGACCAAGCTCTAAACGCCCCCCGCTCACCTGATCAAGGAAGGCCGCTCGCTCAGCAATACGAATCGGATGATTGATCGCGAAAGGCGCGAGCACGCCGGAATGCCCGAGATGGATTCGCTCCGTGTGCTGAGAGAGAACGGCGAGCATCATTTCGGGCGAAGAGCTGTACGAAAACTCCTTAGCTCCGTGATGCTCAACAGTCCACCAGCAGCCGAAGCCCAGCTCATCAGCCAGCTTGGCTTGCTCTATGGCATCCCGGAGAACACGCCCCTCGAAGTCGGCGTTGCCGACCTGGTCTTTTGGAATCGCACGCTGGAGTTCAGAAAATATGTCGAGGATCATGGCCTAGCCTCCTCAAATCATTCTAACGTGAAGAAGCCTCGCATGCGCGCCCCGTTCGCGTAAAGATTCACTCAACCAAAGAGGAAATTTCATGAGCGACGAAACGAAGATCGCAGGTTCCTGGAGCGTCGAATCTCTTTTCCACTTCGTCGTGAACGCGACGAATTTCGAGCGATCCCTGGCGTTTTATACGCGCCTCGGCTTTCGGGTGTTGCGCGACAACCGCGATGTCGTCTGGCCCGCCTATGTCGGTGAGAATTTTGGAATGCGCGTAGCTCAAGGCCGAGGCGCACTCCTAGCCCTCGGTGAAAGCGAACATCACACGCGGCTCGACCTAATCGAATGGCTCCAACCCAAATGGACGAATCCCGATGCATCGCCGTCCCCCGACCGCGCACCTCGCATCATGGCTCTTCGCACGAAGAACCTTCGCGCAGCCTATGACGAATTGTCCCAAGAAGGTTTCGAGTTTATAGCAGCTCCACGTGACCCAGACCCCGTAACGGGAGTCGAATCTGTCGTGTGCTGCCGCGACCCCGACGGCTATGTCATCGAATTGATCGAGTACATGGGAGAGCGGCTGGGGAGTCGCGTCGACAACCTAGAGACACGCGCCTAACCATCCGACGGATCAATCGTCAGACGAAATGCGCCGATCGCATCGCCCTATTTTTGTTATGCTGTAGGCCGTGCTCAACCTATATTCACAAGGATGTGACATGACCTGGGACACTTTGATCATCGGTGCCGGCTCAGCCGGCTGCGTGCTCGCCGCGCGGCTTTCCGAAGATCCCAATCAAAGCGTACTTCTGATCGAAGCGGGCCCGACGCTCGACCCCAAAGCACTTCCGGAACAGGTTGAGTTTCTCGGACGTGGCTACGCTTGGCCGATCGAGTGGGGAGAGGAAGTTCAGTCCAGCGACGGACGCACCCTCCCCTATTTACGCGGCCGAGGCGTAGGCGGTTCCTCCAGTATCAATGGCGGTGTCGCTATGCGTGCCGAGCCTTCTGATCTCGCCAACTGGCCCAAGGGTTGGGGCTGGAACGAGATGCTCCCCTGGTTCTGCCATGTCGAAAATGACGCTGATTTCGGAGATGCCCCATACCACGGAGACTCGGGACCGATTCCGATTCAACGAGCGCCCGAATCAGAATGGGACCCGGCCTATTTATCTTTCGTTGAAGCCTGCACGACAGCCGGCCTTGCCTCCTGCGCAGACCACAATGCGCCTAACACAACGGGCGTCGGCGCGATCCCAATGAACCGCGACGGAAGCCGCCGATTGGCCGCTCCGCTCACGCATCTTTTCCCGGCGCTAGGCCGTCCTAACTTGGAAATTCGCGGCGAATCACAAGTTGACAAAATCCTATTTGCCGGCGAGAGAGCCATCGGAGCGAGCCTCGTGAACGGCGAGACGATCGTAGCCAACCGAGTCATCGTCGCGGCGGGCGTACTGCATACACCCCTTCTCCTTTGGCGTTCGGGCATCGGCCCCGCGAGCGCACTTCGTTCCAAGTCCATCGAGCCACGCGTCGACCTTCCCGGCGTAGGCTCTCACTGGACCGATCATATGGTCATCCAACTTTCGACGCCGATCGCGAATCCCGTCGGACGACCTGGAAGTCAGGGGATCCAGGTACTCGCGCGAGCGACCGCGCCAGACTCCCCCTTCGAGAACGACCTTCAGATTACTCCCTGGTGCGAACGCGTCGGAAAGAGCGAGTACCAACTCAATCTGAGCATTTCATTACAGCAGCCGTTCGGGGAGTCGACGATCGCCGCGCGGAGCAGGGACCCGAACGAACGCGGACAATTCGATTGGAAGTTCCCAACGGACCCGCGAAACACGGAAAGACTTCGCTCTGGCTACCGCCTAGCGCTGCGGATTCTCGACCATGCGAAAATCTCAGGTGACCCGGCTGCACTGAAGGCAGCGAGCGCGATGAGCGACTCGGAAGTTGATGCCTGGATTGCCGAAAATCACGGCGCCTTCTATCACGGCGTAGGAACGTGCCGTATGGGTGAGGAAGAAGACGCCCCCCTCGATCTCGAGCTCCGCGTCCGCGGTACCGAGGGGCTCTACGTGATCGACGGATCCACGATTCCGCGGGTCACTCGGAGCAATACGCATATCGTCATCGCCGCTCTTGCCGAGCGAGCCGCCGCCAAACTAAGGAGCTGAGACCCCCATGCGACGCGCGCCTTTCTACTCTGTCACCCAGGACGAAATCATGTCGCGTGCCTGTATCGAGGATCCCTCCTCGCTCTACGCTCGACTCCGAAATGAGCACCCTATTGCGCGCATCGGCGAATCCGGTGTCCACGCTGTCGCGACCTGGGAATTGGTCGACGAGGCCCTGGGCCGCGAGGCGGACTTCTCTGCCAACCTAACAGGTGTCCTCTTCCGTGGAGAAGATGGCGATCCATCCGTCTTCGACCTCAGCGCTGTCGGTGGAAGTCACGTCATCGCGACGGCGGACGATCCCGATCATGCGGTCCATAGAAAGATCGCTCAACCCCGGCTGGATGCGCGGCGAATCACAAAAATGGAGCCGCTCCTTCGCGCCTGGGCACGCGAGGCTTTGTCTCCGTGGATCGCCCAAGGTGGCGGCGATTGCGTTCCCATCGCGGAGCGAGTCCCTGCGCTCGCAATTGCGAACCTATTGGGCCTCCCGGAAACCGATGTCGATCGATTTCGCGTTTGGGCCATGATGGGCGGCGATATATTGGCCGGTGAAGCGGATGCCGAGCGGCTCGGCTTCCTCGCAAGAGAAACTGCGGCCATGGCATTGTACCTAGGAGAACACTTCGACCGGGCCTTAGAAGCGCCGAGCGATGACCCTGATGCGCCACTTCTTCATGCACTTGCGCTCGGTGTCAGAGCCCGCGAGATCACGCGCCAGGAGGCCGTCGGCATAGCAATCGTAATGTTTGGCGCCGGAGGCGAATCCACCGCAGCGCTCCTAGGGTCAGCTATGCGGCGCCTTGCGGAAGACCCTGAACTTGCGGATCGGCTTCGCTCCGAGCCAGCTCTCATCCCTCGCTTCCTCGAAGAAGTCCTCCGGCTCGACTCGCCCTTCAATTTCCACTACCGATCGGTCCGCCAAAAATGCAGCCTAGGCGGCTACGATCTCGTCCCGGGTGACCGCCTAATGTTGCTATGGGCATCAGCCAATCGTGACGCAACACAGCACGAAACCCCGAACGCCCTCCTGCTCGACCGGAAGCATCCGAAGAAGCACATGGGATTCGGTCGAGGCATGCACTTCTGTATTGGCGCCCCACTTGCCCGGCTCGAAGCGCGTATTCTTATCGAAGAGACCCTTGCCCAAACCAGCCTGTTTCAGCCACGTACGAATGAGGCGGGCGAAGAGATCAACCCCTATCTGCAATACGCGAATAGCATCTTCATTCGCCGGTTGGAAATGCTCGACCTTGAAGTCACTCGCGCCGAAAGTTAACGGCCTAGGAAACGTCCAAGTCCTTCCCTAATCAGCCCTTCGGCGGAATCCCGATCCGAATTCTGCCGCGCCCCATCGTCGGCTTTTCGCTTCCCGAAAATCGCGTCTCCGAGCTCTTTTGCGGCCCGATTCTTTAGTTTCTGCTTTGCCGCGCTGCCCAGCGCACGAAGGTCTGGCGTGATGATTGGAGAGCCCGCGGTCCCGCCGAAATGAAGTGGCAATGCAATCTGCTTTCCGTCACCTAGCAAAACTCCAAGACCGTCCGCCTTCGCTAGGATTTTCCGAGAAAGATTCTCCGAGAAAAGGATCTTCCCGTCCGCGTTCACCGTGCCGTCGAGGCCAACACTTCCGATCGCGTCGATCGCGAAGTCCCCCGCCGTCACGCGCAAGTCTCTCGCGTGCACAGCGCCGTTCAGGATTTCGAGCGCCATATCAATGCCCTCAAAGGGCGTGCGATCCCCCGAAAGCGCGTCGGGAAGGACGTCTCGGATCGAGGTCGCCGCCAGCTGTCCCAAGCCGGGATCCTTTGTCAGCCGACCGACGAGTGCCTTGAGGACATTAACCTGCTCGAGGGCGCCGTCGCCCACGTCAAGCTTCAGATTTCCGGTAAGGCTCTTCTTAAGGGTCTCCCAATCAAGACTGTCTCCGGTGAGAGCAACCCCTCCCCCGAGCGTTCCCGACAATGCGCCGGCTGGGACCCCGAGAAGGACCGAAGCCAACTCACCGGAATCTAAATCCTTGAGCCGTGTCTTTAAGCTGAAAGGCGAGGCTCCGGGCTTGCCTAACACCATATCACCGGAGAGATCGATTCGTCCCCCCGCGACACCCAGCACCACCTCGTCAAGCGTGACCTTCGCGCCTCTTGGTGCACCCCGGTATGAGAGATCAATCGCAATCTCCTTGAGGTCGAATCCGGATAGCCGAGCACCGCTCGAGCGAATATTGACCGAATAACCCGCCTTCTCTGGATTCTGCGGCAAGATCACGTCGATTCGTAAATCATCCAGCCGTTCGACCATATCGCTCTCTTCCAGACGCACGCCGAAAATTGCCGGATGTAATTTAGGACTCCTAAGAGCAACCGTGCCGGCCGTTTTCGTAAGACTCTCGATAGCAACACCACCGGATAGAAGGCTTTCTAGCCCCTTATCCGCAGCTTTAGCCGAACGAATTCGTGTTTCAAATTCGAGTGTGATCGGTCCATCCAGGCTGAGGTCAGTGCCCGAAGTTTCGAAGTCCTCAAGCACAAGCGAGAGTCCATCCTTCGATGTGCGGTCCTCAAACACGATCGTTCCGGCCTGGATCTTGAGTACTGCAATTGCCACTGCAAGAGGCGCCGCCTCTTTCACGTCCCCTTGCGGCGCATCGCCTGAGGCCTCTCCGCCACCCCCGCCTAGCGTCGAGAAGTTGAAGCCTCGCTTCGTCTGAATCACCCGAATCGTCGGTGCATCAAGACGGATCCCGCTCACTTCGATCCGCCTAGAGAGCGCGGGAAGAATCTTTACGCCGACATAGGCATCGTTGAGGCGTAGAAAATCAGCTTCGCCGAAGGCGGGATCCTCCGCGATCCGAAGGCCCGCGACGCGAACTGCAAGCCCACTCGAGAAGGCGACCTCAGCCTTATCAAAGGACACCTTCCGGCCGGCCGCATCACTCGCGAGCCCTGCGAGAGTCTCTCTATTCTCAGCGAGGTAGCCATTGACGTTCGAAATCGCGAAGAAGGCGAAGATTGCCAGCAGGACGAGTGGTCCCCCTAAAATGAGTAAAGCCCTCTTCATGATCCCCCCGTTTGAGCGCGTTGGACGCGCCTCGACTCCGACGTATTCTAAAACTCTAACGGCCGGAGACCCCGAAAGTGCTCGATCCGGCGGGACGAGGCAATTCCGGTCGGTCCGCCCGACTTAGGACCGTACGATGGATCGGCGTCACCTCGTATAGAGGCCGCTCCAAGACCGAACCAATGCGCTCGAAGCAGTGAACGCGACACTCTCTCGCCAGGTCGTTGCTCCGAGGCCCTTGGTCGAGGGGTTGAGCGAAAGCGAGACGCACTTCCACACGATTCTTGCCAGCGAACCTGCCTGCGTCAAACTAATAGGCCGAGAAGGCGATATCCAGTCCATAAATCCGACCGGCCTCGCGATCATCGTGCAGCTCGCGGCGACCCCACCCGCAAGCTAAGGCATTGCCCTCGCGCCACTAGGTTAGCCGAGTATCGCCTCGATCAGTTCAGCTCTCTCGACACGGCACTCACGCGCCGCCGCAAAAAGCGCGAGCTGCCCACGAGCACGCTGAATATTATGCGCATAGGCGCTGTCAAAGCGCTCAGAGTCCCATGCGAAGTAGGATTCTTCGAGCGCATCTGTCGCATAACGTGTCGCAAGTTCTAGAGAGATACGTTCGGTCGCATCGACAAGAGATGCTCGTTCATCTGAAGCCACCGAAGACCCGAACCCCGCCACGAATCCCTGCAGAGATGCGGTGAACACATCGATGTCAAAGTGTGCGCCAAGTTCATCCTCTCCTCGACGATTGCACCATGAACGCCACGCGTCACCCCACTCACTCCAAAGAGGTGCGCGCATCAACGTGTCGAAGTCGATTAAAGCCGTCGCTACATCGGGCGCGCCCTCACCCCGCCCCGCCGCCTCGAATAGAATATTCGAAATCTTCAGATCGCCATGTATCACGCGCTGGCGCTCCTCGTAGGGTGCTCCCAACATTTCAAAACGCTCGTCGATCTGATGAGCGACCGCCTCAACTTCGTTGCCACGAAATCGGTCCGCACATCTGTTGAGCGCTCGGTTCAGATTCTCGCGATAGAGTGCAGTCTGGCGGAAAGGAATGCCCATCGACTGCAGTGGCTCGCTGAAATCTTCTAGCGCGCTATGAAAGCGACCGACGATCTGCCCTGCCGACTCCGCCTGCGCCACCGTCTGAATCTGGTGAAAGCTCACGCCAGGAAGACGGGTCATGAGTCGCCAGCGATCCCCCGAACCAGACGTCGTATAGAGCGCATCCGCCTTGGTGCGCTCGAGCAGAAAGCTAAAAAACCCACGCTTGATGAGATGGCGTGAAACGAGCTCGATGTTGTCGTGGATCTCCGGCGCGAAGACCGGGCTTACTTTTTGAAGGACGTACTCACGGCCGTCCGCCGCACGAAGATGATGCGTCTCATGCAAAAGGCCAACGTCGCCTTCGCGTTGCGCGAACCCATCACTGAGTGCGGGATACGCCTCCGTCACATCCAGCGGTAGCCGGCTCGCTTCATCGCTCACAAACCGGCCTTAGACCGCATGGTCTTGGCACGCCTATCCGGACCGTCATGGCTCCACCCGGGTGCCTCCAACAGATAGCGGAGCCACTCCCCAGCGCGCGAGCTACGGCGCATGTCTGCCGCCATCTCTGTATAGCCATGGGTTAGGACGCGCCACGGATTATGGGTCCCAATATCCGTCGTTAGGCCATACACGACAGGCTCTTCGTCGAGCTCCGCGCTGAAAGTACCAAAGAGCTTGTCCCAAATAATCAGCACGCCCCCGTGATTTCTGTCCAAATAGCGCACGTTCGATCCATGGTGAACACGGTGATGCGAGGGCGTATTCAAGACTGCCTCGTACCAGTCAGGAAGCCGTCGAACAGCTTCCGTATGGGTCCAAAACTGATAGGTCAGATTGAGCCCCATCATCAAAAGAATCATCGCAGGGTCAAACCCGAGCGCCGCGAGCCAAAGCCAAAACAGAGGCTTGTACACGCGTTCCACGACACCCTGACGAAGTGCTGTGCCTAAGTTCATATACGTCGACGAGTGATGATTCACGTGGCCCGCCCAGAAGAACCGGACTTCATGATTCATGCGATGGAACCAGTAGTAGGTGAAATCATCGAGAACGAAGAGCAGCACCCAAGCCCAGGGCTGTCGTTCGACGACGTCACGCAGTGGGCTCAATTCGTGAATTTGGAACATCGCGGCGATCGCGAGTGTCTTCGGAACGATTTCAATGAGCACCGACCCAAGGAGCATGAACATCGATGCCGCGAAGTCTCGCCCGTGATAGAGGCCTCGGTCTCTCCAGCGAGACCAAATGGCTTCGATCACCACGGCGGCTAAAAATATCGGCACGACGAACTGAACGAGGTTGTCGGCCTGGAACGCCGCTACGGCCATTTCGAGGTTCGAAGACACACATTCTCGTTTCTGCCCCTGAAGGCCATAAGGGGGGTTAATAGCTAACCCTGAACCACGATAGCCCTCGTCGCGACGCTGCGTCTATTACGCGATCGTAAGAATCGCCTAACGTGACTTATGAATAATTGTGTCGGCGAACCAGTTTATCTGACCAATTTTCTCGTCTAGCGTCTGGGTATCCGGCGTGCCGTCATAGGCATTTCGGAATCCGACAACCGCCTCGCTCACACCGATGTCCTCGAGCTTCTTCACGCCATCCAGACTAAAGGCTTCAGCTCCCATCGACTGATATTCGAAGGGGAGATGATCGCGACCGTATTCTTTTCGGTACCCATCAATTTCGTCGACCAGCGCTTTCAGCTCATCGAAGGTCCCTCCGGCATGAATGAAGCCATCAGCGCGAAGTGCGGCGCGCCTCAGGGCGGGCTTAGAATGCCCACCAATTAACATCGGAACCGGCTTGCTGGGTGCAGGCGTGATCTGCATCGACTCGATCTGAAAAATCTCGCCCTCATAGGAGAAATACTCTCCCGTTAGAAGGCCGCGGACGATGTCCATCATCTCGTCCATCCGCTTGCCGCGCTTTTCCCAGGGGATTTGGCAGGCCGCGAAGTCGTCAGGCCAGGGACTGATGCCAACGCCGAAGACGAACCGGTTATTCGACAGAAAGGCGACGGACGAAAGCTGCTTCGCGACAATCACGGGTTGGCGAATCGCGAGCTTCATCACCGATGTCGTAAAGCGAATCTTCGAAGTGACCGCGGCCATAGCAGGGACGACAACGAAGGGCTCAAGGAACGGAACGCCTTCGAGAAACTCACGGTCTCCCGTGCCGTTGTAGGGGTATTTGCTGTCTGACTTTTCGGGATAACAAATGCTGTCCGGGAGCGTGAATGTGTCGAAACCCGCTTCTTCCGCGGCGATGGCCAGGGGAAGGTAGAAGGACGGGTCACACATAGTGGCGTGGTAGGCGAAGTTCATGATGAGATCCTTGATTCAATTAACGGGCCAGCGCGCTCTTGGGCCAGGCGGCGATTGAGCGATTCGGCGGAGGCCGAAACTCTAACTTTACAGAACAGCCTTGGGGAGGGGCTACACCCGATGCGAACGATAGAATCCACTTTTCATTGGATGCCGAGTGTCGCGGCGCCCCAAGAGAGCTCCCAGACGGGAATGATCGGAGCCTTGCCTTCACGCTGGTCCGGCGAAAAACCTCGTCTCGGATCACATACCGAAGTTCATCGTCATCGAAATCGATGGGTCCGACCCGCCCTCCCCGCTCAATCGCAACGACCTCAAAGCCCGCCGCCGTCAGCTGATCGACCATAACTCCATCACCAGCGCCGGTCCCGATCACGAAGACATCGTATTCCCGCTTAGAAACCGCCATCGCACAGACCTATTTCCCGCAATGTCCTTCGCACGTCGCTATGTGCCCCAGGAGCATCCAACGTTCGCGGTGTACTGGAAAGGCGTGAGATCGCGTACCCTTGTCCACGACCCAGCATCGCCGCACGCATGGCGAGGAGTAGCCAGTGTCCCGACCGATTGCGTCTCTGACGTCTCTTATTGCACTCATGAATATCGCAATTGCGACCAGCGGTGGGACGGCGCTTGCGCTCGCGCTCTTGCTGTCACCATTTTCCCAAGCCGAGGCAGATGGACACCAACCGCATTCAACGGAGTCCGGTTCCCCGCTCGACGCCGCAGCCGAAGTAGTCGTCGACACCGCTCCTTTGGACGCTCTTTTAGACGCTCCTTCGTACTCGCCTGCGACCCGAGAAAACTTTCCTCGAACGCTCCTCTGGGGCGACACCCATCTCCATACCCAGCTCTCTCAAGACGCCTTTAGCTTCGGGGTGACCCTCGATGCGGACCAGGCCTACCGCTTCGCCAAGGGCGGAACCGTCGTTGCGACGCATGGTCAGAGAGCGCGCCTTGACCGACCACTCGATTTCCTAGTCGTCGCCGATCATGCGAACGGGATGGGTTCGATGACCGCGCTTGTCGGCGAGGACGAAACACTCCTCGCAAATGATCGCCTCAAGGAATGGCGGCGACTCTTGGTTGAGATCGGCAACCCCGAAGCAGGCCTTCAGATCTCGCTAGAAGGTCGCATGAAAGGTTGGCCGGACGAACTGAACGATCCCAAAATCACCGGGCCCGCTTGGGCGCAAAACGTGGAAGCGGCCGAACGGCATAACGCGCCCGGGGCCTTTACAGCTTTCATCGGCTACGAATGGACTTCGTGGCCCGGCGGCAGCAACTTACATCGCGTAGTCATCTACCGAGACGGCGCCGATAAATTGAAAGACCGACTCCCCTTCTCGTCTTATATGAGCGATGACCCCGAGGACCTTTGGGCATCGTTAGGTCGATACGAAGCCGAAACCGGGGGGCGTGTTCTCGCGATTCCGCATAACGGCAATCTCTCAAACGGCCTCCTCTTCCGCCCTGAGACTCGTGACGGAAATCCGATCGACGCGGACTATGCGAACCGACGTGCGCGCTGGGAGCCCCTCGCAGAGGTGACTCAGATCAAAGGCGACGGCGAAGCGCACCCCTTCCTCTCTCCCGACGACGAATTCGCTGACTACGAAAGTTGGGACGAAGGTAACTTTGCGGGCGTACCCAAAACGAGTGATATGCTCGAGTTCGAGTACGCACGTGGCGCGCTCAAGATCGGCCTCAGTCTTTTCGGAGAGCTTGGCGTCAACCCCTTCCGCTTCGGCATGATCGGATCAACGGACTCGCATACCGCCCTGGCGACCGCTGACGAGAACAACTTTTTTGGCAAGCACAGCGCGGGCATGGAGCCCTCTGCCACCCGTGCTATTCGCCCTGTTGGCAAGGCCGGCGACTTTGTCACGATGGGCTGGCAACAAGCAGCCTCGGGTTATGCTGCTGTATGGGCGCGCGAAAACACTCGCGAATCGATCTTCGATGCGATGATCCGCAAGGAAGTTTATGCGACGACCGGACCACGAATCACACTTCGATTCTTTGGGGGCTGGGGCTTCAAGGACGAAGATGCGAATAGCGCGGATGTGGCGCGCATCGGATACGCAAAGGGTGTGTCAATGGGCAGCGACCTCGGGGACCGTCCGCGCGGTCGCGTCCCTTCCTTTTTGATCGCCGCGAGCCGCGATCCCATCGGTGCGAATCTCGATCGTATCCAGGTCGTAAAGGGCTGGTTAGGCAAAGGCGGCGAGACCTTCGAGCGCGTCCATGACGTGATGTGGTCAAACAACGACCCGAAGCGACGTGACCGGCGCCGCATTCGCAGGAGTGGGAAGCTCGACCCGGTCGGCACAACCGTCGATCAAGCCGGAGCGACGTACACCAATGAAATCGGTGCAGCGGAGCTTACAACCGTGTGGCGCGATCCCGATTTCGACCCGGATGAGGCCGCCTTCTACTACGTCCGTGTTCTAGAGATCCCAACGCCCCGTTGGACCGACTACGACGCCGCGATCTTCGGAAGCGACGTGCCCGCAGAAGTGAAGGACCGTGTCAATCAGGAACGAGCCTACTCCTCCCCCATTTGGTATTCGCCGACGCAGCGATAAGAGAAGGCCAAAGCAGGCCTCGGAGCAAGCGCCGAAGCAAGCGCGATCAGGCGCCCAAACGCGCGCGATCGTTTCGAGGATCAGGCTAACCTGAAGCGGACACCGATTCCGGCGCGGCAAACGAGACAACATCGTCGCCGAAGAACACCGGGCCATCCTCGCCAAGATTCGTGAGGGTTCGCTCGAGTGGACGCCATAAGCCTTCGCGCCGCACCCATCGGTCGCGATAGATCGCCGAGTGCCGGAACATGTTAATCGCTCCGTCCTTCTTCTCTTGAAAATGGACGAGGTGGCCATAGGTCGTTGTGGTCGCTTCGTCGACGCCCTCGAACGCGATCATCGTGTTATGCATATTGTGCTGCGTCGCGCGAAAAATCTGTAGTGCCGGCTTGAGCCACTCTCGAATTTCAGGCCAAGTTCCCTTCGTGCCACCGGGGGTATCATAGTGAACCACGGACTCCGGCAGAAAGAGTTCATCGAGATCTTCGAAGCGTCGATGATCGATGCACCAGCCGTAAAAGAAAATGCGCTGCTGGATCGACGCGAGGTCCGCCGCCTGGTTAGGGGTCAGCGCGCCAGGAATTCGGGGCTCGGGAATGCTCATGGGGTTCTCCTAAATATAAATTCAATCGGACTCCGCAGCCTACAACAGCAGCGCGATACGCCCAGGGCGGGATCGACGTGAGAAGAGGCAGAACCACGGCTGTGGCGTTATTATTTAAAGCCCGAGTTTGCCGGGAATGACTACAGCAGGAGCTCATCATGAAGACGATTGCGATCACAGGTGCCGCATCCGGCATCGGTCGGGCCACCGCCGCCCAACTCCAGAGCGAAGGCCACCGCACGATTGGCGTCGACGTCAACAAGGCCGACACCAGCGAGAGCCTGATCGCCGACCTCTCGACCCCCGATGGTCGAAAGGCCGCGGTCGCCGGCATTCTTGAGCACTGCGACGGAAAGCTCGACGGCTTCGTCCCCTGCGCCGGACTAAGCGGTCTTCCCGATCGCCCGGGAAGCCTGCTCGTCAGTCTCAACTACTTCGGAACGATCGAAATGATCGACGGCCTGCATGATGCCCTCGCCGCAAGCGGTGAAGCCTCAGTCGTCGCACTGTCCTCCAATTCAACGACGACTGCGCCGGGGCTGCCTATGCAACTCGTCGAAGCCCTTGCGACGGGCGATGAAGAAGCGGCGCGTGCAGTCGGGGACGAGACGGGCTCGATCATGGCCTATCCCGCGATCAAGATGGCGCTCGCTCGCTGGCTCCGCGAGCGAGCTGTTAAGGAAGAGTGGATCGGGCGCGGCATCAACATGAATGCGATCGCCCCTGGCAAGACCGCGACCGCAATGGTCGCGGAAGGCATGGCCGATCCGGCGATCGGCCCGCATATGGACAAGTTCCCGATGCCAATCGGTCGCAATGGCAAGCCCGAAGAAATCGCGAGCTTGATCTGCTTCTTACTAGGTCCGACTGCGCGGTTCTTTGTAGGCTCTGTCATCTTTATCGACGGCGGCACCGACGCACTGCTGCGTACGAATGACTTCCCGGCAGCGTTCCCTATCCCGAAAAGATCCGCATGAAGCGTCTAATACTTAGTATCCTCCTCGCCCTGATCGTTGTCGTCGTCGCGGGAGGTATTTGGCTCTCTGTGTCCTGGCAAGATGTGGTAGCGGCGCCAGACTTTTGGGAAGACGAAATCGTCGCCTTCGAAGAAACCGACGCCATCGCACCGCCTGAAAAAGGGCTCGTCCTTTTTACTGGGAGTTCGAGCATCCGCTTCTGGACTTCGCTGACCGAAGACATGAAGCCACTTCGCGTTCTGAATCGCGGGTTCGGCGGCGCGCATATGTCCCATGTCGTGCACAACGCCGACCGAATCATCAAGCCATACTCGCCACGTGCTCTCGTCGTCTACGTTGGCGACAACGACATCGGCTCAGGGAAGACTCCGGAGGCCGTCGAAGCCGATTTCCGCGAGCTCCTCGCAAAGGTTCGCGAGACCCTGCCCGCGATTCCCATCTACTACCTCACGATCAAGGCATCCCGGCTGCGATGGGATTTGTGGCCCGAGATGCAGAAAGCCAACGAGCGCATCAGCGCGATCGCCGCCGCGGACCCCTTGGTCCGGATCCTCGACGTGAGCTCGCCCATGGTCGAGCTGGGCGCCGGCGAGGCGCCGCCCTCAGAGCTATTCGAGTTCGATGGCCTGCATCTATCCGAAGAGGGCTATGCCCTCTGGACAGAGATCGTTCGGCCGCGGCTGCTGGCGGAACTCGGAGACGGGTAGAGACCCACGGCCAATTCTGTTAGAACTTGGCTCGCTGAACAGTCAGATGCGCCGCGCGAAGCCGTGAGTACGCCGATTATCCGCTGTTCTGAACCCCGCAACTCGCCGAATTGTCAGAGAGATTTCCAATATGAGCCAGTCCCCTCCCATCATCTATACGTGGACCGACGAAGCGCCGGCCCTCGCCACGCACGCTTTTCTTCCAATCATTCGAGCCTTTGCGGGCGCTACGGGCGTGCCGGTCGAAACTCGCGATATCTCCCTCGCCGGTCGTCTACTAGCCGTGTTCCCCGATCGACTCAAGCCGGAACAGCGCGAGGCGGACGGTCTCGCGGAACTTGGCGGCCTTGTGAAGACACCCGAAGCCAACGTCATCAAGCTGCCGAACGTCTCCGCTTCCATCCCTCAGATGAAGGACGCGATCGCTGAGCTCCAGGCCCAGGGCTACGCACTCCCCGACTATCCCGATGAGCCGTCGAACGACGATGAGCGCCAGATCAAGACGACCTATGACTCGGTCAAGGGTTCCGCTGTAAATCCGGTGCTGCGTGAAGGCAACTCAGATCGCCGCGCACCGAACGCAGTCAAGGAATATGCCCGCCAGAATCCTCATCGCATGGGCAAGTGGTCCGGCGACTCCAAGACCCACGTCTCGACTATGAGCGCCGGCGACTTCCGCCATAATGAGAAGTCGGTCACTGTCGCTGACGCGACGAGCGTCAATATCGTTCACACTGCTTCGGACGGAACGAAGACCGTGCTGAAGGAAGCCGTCCCGGTCCTCGCCGATGAAGTCATCGACGCCACCCGCATGAGCAAGAAGGCTCTCGTCTCCTTTCTCGCCGAACAGATTGAAGACTCCGCAGCGAATGACGTGCTTTTTTCACTGCACATGAAGGCAACGATGATGAAGGTCTCCGACCCGATCATCTTCGGCCATACTGTAAAGGTCTTCTACGCACCCGTGTTCGAGAAGCATGCCGCCACCCTCGACACGCTCGGCGTCGACGTCAAGAACGGCTTCGGCGACCTCGAAGATAAAATCGCGACACTGCCTGACAAGGAACGTGCGGAGATCGAATCCGACATTAAGGCTTGTTATGCTGCTCGACCGCCTATGGCCATGGTCAACTCAGACAAAGGCGTAACAAACCTCCACGTGCCCTCGGACATCATCATCGACGCTTCCATGCCTCCGATGATTCGCGACTCCGGCGGGATGTGGAATCCTGCCGGCGACCTGCAGGACTGCAAGGCCGTGATTCCTGACTCAAGCTACGCCGGCGTTTACCAGGCTGTCATTGAAGACTGCCAGGCAAACGGCGCCTACGACCCGACCACAATGGGCACTGTCCCCAATGTCGGCCTCATGGCCCAGAAGGCCGAGGAGTACGGGTCCCACGACAAGACCTTCGAAGTCGCTTCGGACGGCAAGATTGAAGTCGTGGATGCTGCGGGTAATACGCTGCTTAGCCACGATGTAGAAGAAGGCGATATCTGGCGCGCTTGTCAGGTAAAGGACGCCCCGATTCGCGATTGGGTCAAACTCGCCGTCACACGCGCGCGAGCAACGGGATGGCCCACGATCTTCTGGCTCGATGCGGATCGCGCGCACGACACACAGTTGATCAAAAAAGTGAACGCCTATCTAGGAGACCACGACACGAAGGGTCTCGATATTCGCATCATGACGCCGGTCGAAGCGACAAAGCTTTCGGTTGAACGGATTCGGCGTGGCGAGAACACGATCTCGGTCACAGGCAACGTGCTTCGCGATTACCTCACAGATCTCTTCCCGATCCTTGAGATTGGGACGTCCGCAAAAATGCTCTCGATCGTCCCCCTCATGAATGGCGGCGGCCTCTTCGAGACCGGCGCTGGAGGCTCGGCTCCGAAGCACGTGCAGCAATTCGAAGAAGAAGGTCATCTACGATGGGATTCGCTAGGCGAGTTTCTTGCACTCGCGGCTTCTCTAGAGCATCTCGGAGAGAACTTCGACAACGGTGCCGCAAGGCTGTTAGGCCAAACGCTTGACTCGGCGACGGCTCAGCTCCTGCTCAACAGCAAGGCGCCCTCGCGCAGGGTCCACGAGATCGACAACCGCGGCAGCCAGTTCTACCTGGCCCTTTACTGGGCTCAAGCCGTCTCAGCCCAACCGACAGACCCGGCACTCGCTGCAAAGTTCAAGCCGATCGCAGCGGCCCTCTCGGACAACGAAGACAAGATCATGACCGA
>Ga0315315_10002472_pt1 | contig 16922 bp, 10 predicted proteins | sample M140m3416metaG_FD_203699 | JGI IMG/M metagenome (GOLD analysis project Ga0315315, IMG submission 203699) | Ammonia-oxidizing marine archaeal communities from Monterey Bay, California, United States - M1 40m 3416 | ecosystem: Environmental > Aquatic > Marine > Intertidal zone | place: USA... | reverse complement strand
TAATGTTATTTTTATATGTCAACTACTAATTGTATATTCGCGCACTTAAATTTTAAAAGAAATGGCGTTAATTGGAAAAATTAGATCAAATCAAAAAATACTAATCGTATTTATCGGACTAGCAATGGTGCTATTTGTTGTTGATCCACAAACTCTTTTTGGGGGTGGATCTAGAGGAGAACAACCTATAGGCGAGATATTTGGTGAGCAAATAATGGATAGTGACTGGAAATACGACAACAGAGTTGAAGTTGCCTCTTACAATTACAGAGGACAAAAACAACAATACGGACAAGACCCTATTTTGACTGAGCAAGAAACTGAGCAAATAAAAAACCAAGTCTGGAGTCAAATGATTCTAGACACTTTGTATGGGTATGAATTAGAAAAATTGGGAATCGCGGTTTCTCCAGGAGAGCTAAATGAGAGCTTATTATACGGAATAAAACCGGCTACTTTTCTTCAAAGTCAATTTTCTTATGGGACAATGAACCCTGAAACCGGACAGGAAGAAAACAAAGTGTTTGTTCGTGATTCTTTGATTAAAAGATTAAATCTTCTTATCAACGGGAGTAACCTTGAGAACAAACAACAATTAAAAAGCTTAGAAGACCAACTGACGAAAGAAAGAATTCGTGAAAAATACCTAGGAATGGTTAAGTATGGTTTTACAGGAACAACTGAAGATGCAAATAGGCAGTACGCTGAAACAGGAACTACTGCATCAGTAAGCTATTTATACAAAGGGTTTGCAAGCGTTCCCGATTCTGTCATTAACATAACAGAAGAAGATTTAATAGCATATTACAACGAACACAGATTTGAGAAAAAATGGAAACAAGAAGTTGAAATGAGGTCCTTTAGCTATGTAACATTTGACGTATTACCTTCTGATAGAGATATCAATTCAGCGATCAAAAAACTAAGCAAAGACCAAGAGAGCTTTAAAACTTCTCAAAATGATTCAATGTTTGTTACAAATAATTCTTATTCATACAATAACGGAACCTCTAACACATCGCAAATTTTACCGAACGAGCCTTACGAAGGGGGAGACTTCCCAATTGAAATAGACAACCAAATCCTTGCTGCATCTCAAGGAGATGTAATTGGGCCTTTTACTGACGGACAAGAAGTAATGATGGTTAAAGTTAGAGAAACGGGAACAAGAGAAGAAGCAACTGCAAGAAATATTTTCTTTTCTACCAACGGCATGGAAAATGACGTGAAATTAAAAAAGAGAAAGACGCTGGATAGTTTATTTAGAATAGTTAAACAAGACACCAGCAAATTTTCAGAATTAGCAAGTATCTATTCTGATGATGTTGTTTCTAAATATAATAACGCAAGACATGATTGGTTTCCAATTGGAAAAATACATTCCAATACAAAATTTGAATCTTTTTGTTTTGAAAAACCAATTGGATCTTTCGAAATCGTTGAAACCAAAAACGGACTACATATCGTTCAATTACTAGGAAGAGAGATCCGAGAGTTTCAATTAATTGCTATTTGCGATACCAAAGTAACAGCTAGTAAAGCTACAAGTGATTCAATTTACGACGCGATAGGATCTCCTTTGTACTATAGCATCAAAGAAAATGGATATGAAACCGCAATAGAAGAAATGGGACTAGTATCAATGGAAGCTAAAAACGTAAGAATTGACTACCCTCAAATGGGTAGCCTTCCTAATTCAATGTCTATTTTAAAGTGGGCATTCAACAGTGAAATTGGTGCTACAATGGAAGCTGAATTAATTGAAGGTAATACAAAATATGTTGTGGCTTATTTGACTGAAGCTATACATGAAGGAGACCCTGAATTTGAATCTGTTAAATCGATGATGGAGCCAGAGGTTCTTAAAGAGAAAAAAGCTGAATACATTTCTAATCAGCTTGCTGGATCAGTCTCTCTAGAAGATGCCGCGATTAAAATAGGTGGAGCTCCAGCGCAAGCAGAATTGACACTATCGATGAATGCTTTCCCAGCTATTCCTGGCAATAACCCTGGGGTTATTGGAGAAGTTTTTGCGCTGAATCAAGGTGAGTTATCGGATGTAATAGTTGGAGAAAATGGCGTTTATCTAACATTAGTAGAAAGCAGAACTGTAGCAGTGAAATCCGAAGATATTAGCATAAATAAAGGAATTGTAACAGAAGATTTGAGGAGTAAAATTGACAATCGATTGATTCAGGCATTGTACAATGTTGCTGAAGCGAAAGACTGGAGAATGAAACGAACTGTCATGAATCCTCAATAACTATATTAAACTTGAATTGGCGTTAAATACTTTAATTCAGGCTATTTTGTCAAATGCATACTATTTTTTAGTAGGTTTGATTTATTATTAACAGCATTTATTGCAATAGATACACTCATGGGAAAAGGAAGACCATCAACAGCGCCAAAGAAACTAAAAGATGGTTTCTACGTTGACATTGCCAACAAAGGAGCTAATTCAGGAATCAAAATTCGTAGGGATACATACGAAGAGATGATGGCTGCGGTGAAAGAATACGAAAAAACAAAGCGCATTATTATTTTAGGTGAATCTAAAAATGGAAAATGGGTAAACAAAAAGAAATAAGTCGTTAATTTAATAACTAATATATTTGAAAAAAAATGGAAGGTTTGCTTCCATTTTTTTTTGCTCCAAAATTTTCATCACAAATTTGTTTTTTAGTACCGTTTTAATTGGCTTCAAAAATTAATGCTTTAGATTATTCTTCCTCATTTAATTGAGTATTGAGGCACTTCCAGAAGCCCTAACAACCGGCTAACAAGGACGAAAATTTTCACTTTACAAAAAGGTGTTAATATCATCCGGCGTTAATTTCAAACCTCGAACTATTATATTATAAACCGTTAAATGAAACCTTTGTCCTCTGATTTCGGTTATAAAGCATAATTAAGAAAGATATTCTCTATGAAAAAAGTATTTTTATTATTCCCGTTTTTGATTTTTACTACTCTTTTTTATACCGCTCAAATTGACTATCAAGTTCGAATAGATGAACTATATTCTGCTGCAGATGCTTTAGATGGAAGTGGAAATGAAGATCCAACTTGGAAAGTTGAGTTTGTTGATAATGGTGGAGGTGGGCTGAACACTACAGGTTGCATTGCCACCACTATTCCTACAGGAACCTGGTGGACGGGGGTTCCAAGCCAGGGCATCACTGTTCCTTTTCAGTGGCCCCAAGTGACTAATTCTAGCGCAACTCTTTTTACAACAGCAATGGAATGTTGGGAGGAAGATGGCGCCCCTTTGATTAGCTGCGACAATGACGCCTGTGTTTTTACTACTTGCGGCTTATTAAACAGTGATGATGGGCATGCTCCTGCGGGTGGAGGAAATGGCAGCAGTGGAAATACTGGAGATATAAATTTCATAAATGATGCTCCTTGTGTTGAGAATCAATATGAATTAAATATAAATGGGGACAATGTTAATGGAACAGCAGCTAATTATAAGGCGCGTATTTCCGTGTATTGGAGTCCAAGTGGAGGAGTTGATCCCGGTTCAATTTCAGGAGATCAAATAGTTTGCGCAAATGGAGACCCTTTGGCATTTGGAAGTGTGAATGATGGTGAACCTGCAAATTTCCCAGCTCACTACACATACCAATGGCAGGAAGATGTAGGATGCAGCGGAACCTGGACAGACATTGGCAGTGCGACCAATGCAACCTATGACGCTCCAATAGGAATTACCCAATCCACTTGTTTCAGAAGGCTAGTAAAATCGATTAATTGCGGTGATGTAATTTCAAACTCACTAACGATTACAGTAACACCTACTTCAACTGCACCTAGTTCAATTAATTCCACAGAGACTGTTTTATGTGGCTCTGGATTAATAGATTTAAATGTTGTTGGTGGCTCATTAGCAGCTGGCGATGTGTGGGAATGGTATGATGGTGATCCAAATGGTACCGGTACTCCAATTGGCACAAACTCTCCGCTTTCTGGTTATGCTATTAATTCGACAACAACATTCTATGTAAGAGCAGAAGGATCATGTGGAAATACAGCTGTTGCATCATTGTTGGTTACAGTCAATACACCCAGTGTTGATCCTACTAGTGTAACTTCTACTTCCTCTGCAACATGTATTGGGACACCTGTTGATTTAACTGTTAATGGGGGAGCTCTTGGGTCTGGTGCTGTATGGGCCTGGTATGATACAGACCCATCAATTGGCATGCCTGCTTCAATTTATACTAACGCTAGTCCAACTTATAATAGTGTTTCTCCCTTGGTGAACACAACATATTATGTAAGAGCTGAGGGATGTGACACTACAAATGCAGTTTCGGTTGCGATTATTGTCAACGAATTATCTGCAAACCCTACCAGTGTTAGTGCTACCTCCTCTCTATTTTGTAGTGGAGGCAACACAGACTTAACTGTACAAGGCGGTCCTTTAGGAACCGGTGTAGCTTGGCAATGGTATGAAGGAGGCTGTGGATCGGGACTTCCGATTAATACCGGATCAACAATTAACGTTTCGCCAACTATTACTACAACTTATTATGTCCGCTCTGAAGGAGAGTGTGACACCTCAACTTGCTTAAGTGTGACCATTACAGTTGATCAATTCTCAACAGACCCTACCTCCATTACTCCATCATCAGCCAATATTTGTTTGGGACAATCTGCCGTTTTAACAATTGATGGAGGTTCTCTTGGCACCGCTGCGAATTGGGAATGGTACCAAGGTTCTTGTGGAGGTAGTTACATCGGAAGTGGAAATACAATTGGAGTAACGCCTGGGTTGACAACAACTTATTTTGCACGAGCTGAAGGAGTTTGCGGAAATACTATCTGTCTTTCTCAAACCATAACAGTTGGTGTGGGAGCAGCGGACCCAACATCCGCTTCTCTATCTGTAAATAATATCTGCCCCGGAGATACTACCGAACTTTCTGTAACTGGACCAGTATTAGACCCAGGCTACACTTGGGTTTGGTATACAGGAGCATGCGGGGCTGTTCCTGTTGGAGTTGGAGAAACCCTAGATGTAATGCCAACAGTTACAACAACCTACTACGTTCGAGCAGTAGGTACATGCGGACAAACGAATTGTGTTTCAGTAACCGTAGATGTTTTATCCGCTGCTATAATGGCGGATGGAATAACGTCAGACAATAATTACTTTTGTACGGGTGATAGTGCTGTTTTAGAAGTGTATGGAGGAACAATAGTTGCTGGCTCAGACTGGACTTGGTATGAAAATTCCTGTGGAGGAATACCTATCGGTACAGGAGCAACAATCACCGTTTATCCGTCAACAAATACAGCCTATTTTGTCAGAGCGGAAGGCGGTGCTTGTGGGAATACTGGTTGTGTTAGCATCTCAATCAACGTTTTAGATGCATATGCTTACATGCCACCATTTGATACTTTGTGTGGAATGGGTTATCCTTTTGATCTAACCAATGGAGTTCCTGAAGGGGGAGTTTATTCAGGAACCGGAATTACGAATGGAATATTTGACCCTATTCTAGCAGGTCTAGGAACACATACCGTTACGTATACTTTTACCGAAGATAATGGATGTATTGCAATTGCAACTGGAGAAATTGTTATTGATTCCAATGATATTGTGGCCTCCGTATCGATAGTGCCAGAAATATGCGCGGAAGGGGGGATTACTCTAGTTGGATCAACATATGGAGGAAGTGGTTTTTACATTTATGAGTGGTCTAATGGCTATATTGGAAATCCTCTTCAATACGCGGACACAGGAACTTACTCGGTTATTGTTGTTGATGGAAGTAATTGTGTTTCTATAATACCAGACATTGTGGTGAATGATAATGTTGCATGTATTGAAATGCCAAATAGTTTTACCCCAAATAATGATGGCACCAATGATATGTGGAACTTAGATTTTTCAAATTATACTAATGGTTCTATCCAAGTATATTCAAAATGGGGGAATCTGGTTTGGGAATCATCTGGAACCATTTTATCTTGGGATGGGACCTATAACGGACAGATTTTACCTGCTGGAACCTACTATTATATATTAGATATTGATAACGGAACTTTAACACAGAATGGTCCTGTTACCATTGTAAAATAAACTGATTAGATATGAAAAAGATACTACTACTAATAGCAATTTTTACATTAGCAGAATCTCAAGCGCAACAAGTTAGTTTGAATAGCCAATACATGTTTAACTATTTTGCAATTAATCCCGCTGTTGCTGGAACAAAAAACTATAGTCCTATAACTTTTTCTTTTCGAAGACAATGGATGGGAATAAATGATGCTCCTGTCACCCAGAGCATGATGGCTCATACTTTTTTTGGTGAGAAATCCGGAATAGGTGCACATGTATTTAATGATGTTGCCGGACCTACTCGAAGAACGGGATTTAGTGCTACTTTTGGACATCAAATACAAGTTGGCAAGAAATCAAGATTGTCTTTTGGTGCCTCAGCTGCTTTAACTCAATTTATATTAGACAAAGATAAATTGGTAACCGAAATCCCTAATGATCTTGCAATTCAAAATAGCACCAATAATCAAATGGTTCCAGATTTTAACTTTGGTCTATATTGGTACGGAGAAAGGTTTTACGCAGGTTTATCGGCTTTTAACCTGTTGGAAAGTAAAACTGATTTATTCGACATAACTGCGACTGTTTCAAGCACATTGGATAGAACGTTTTATTTTCATGGTGGCTACACACTTGCAATAAGCGATAACTTTGCCATAGATCCTTCTGTCATGTTTCGTTACATGTTAAACGCTCCTTTCCAACTGGACGGAAACGCCAGATTTATTTACAAAGATGCATACTGGCTGGGTGTATCATACAGATTGGAAGATGCTATTGCAATTATGGCTGGAATAGAATTAGGAAAAATTTCATTTGGATATTCTTTCGACGTAACAATGTCTGATTTGGCAACATATAATACAGGCTCCCATGAGGTTTTTTTAAGGGTGAAACTTAATACCAATTCAAAGGCAAAAACACCTTGGCACAAAAGAAATAGAATTTATTCATCTTTCCCAGAGTAGAACTATTATGATAGTGAGGGTAAAAAATATATTCCTAATATTTGGCGTATTATTTCTATGCGTAAATTCAAATGCTCAAGTTGGAATAGCGGACGAACTTTTTGATAACTTTGAGTTTCATCAAGCAATTAATTTCTATGAAAAAGAAGCGAAATTGGATGATGAACGATTAACAAAATATGCTTTTTGCCAACTTCAAATTCACAATTATAAAAAAGCAGAAGAGCTATATAGAAAAGTAGTTAAAACAGAAAACACAGATCCTATCAATTTCTATTACTATGCAGTATGTTTAAAAAACAATAAAAAATATGAACTAGCAGAAGATTTTTTTACTATTTCAAAGTCATTTGATTCATTAAACCCATATAACAACCTGATGCTAGAGTCTATCTCTACAATCCCTTTAATTCATGAAAAAAAATCAGGTATAGAAATAATAAACGAAAGCTCTATTAATTCCTCAATTGCAGAGTTTTCGCCGAAATGGTATAAAGAGGGGGTCCTTTACATTAAAGAAATAAAACAAGCTAGTAAAAAAACACTCAATTTAGATTATTCCTCGGATTACAACCAATTGGATAGCTTAGCATATGGAACTGCAGAAAGGCCTTTAAGTGTTCTGTATTTCGCGGCCTATAAGGACGGTGTTTTTGGAGAACCAACTTTAGTTGCAAAAGGTAAAAACTTCCATATTGGGGCTTTTGATATAAATCAACAAACAGGAGAAATTTACTTCACTAAAGTAGACATCATTACCAATTGGTCAAAGGGAGGGAAAAGTCACCCTAGAATATATAAAGCAAGTTTTGATACGGCAGCCACGAAGTTGGTTGATATAAAAAAAGTATCTATAAAAAAATTACCTGATGATATAGGAGCAGGTCATCCGGCGCTTTCAAAAGATGGGAAAACACTCTATTTTTCATCAAATTTAGATGATGGGTTTGGCGGAAGTGACCTGTATTCAAGTGTTTTGGGAGAAGACGGAAAATGGCAAGAACCAATTAATTTGGGGGGGCATATAAATACACCCGAAGATGAAGTTTTTCCTGTATTAAATGATACTGTTTTATACTATTCCTCAAATGGCAAAGCAGGTTTTGGAGGTCTAGATATATTTAAGGCGAATATTACATCTAAAGGAATAGAGGACCCAATAATTTTAGCCGCGCCTCAAAATTCTGCTGCTGATGATTTTGGAATTTTAGTAAATCCAAATAATGAAAAATATGGTTTTGTTACCTCCAATAGGTATCCAGGTTATGGTGATGATGATTTATTTCAGTTCCGACCAGAACCAAGTAAAACATATGTTAAAGGATTTGTGACTGACACTATTGATAACCCAGCTGGAAATGTTTTGGTAAAATTATATGAAAATGGAATTGAGGTAAGTCAAATATACACAGACGAAAATGGGTTTTATCGAATTGATCTCGAGGAAAACAAAAAATATGAACTAATCGCAAGCGCAAAAGGTTTTTCTGCGCAAGAAGATATTTACGCTGACGAAAACTGGGTAAGTGAAGACGACTTTAATTTAATATTAGGGCCCCATGAAACAGTTCAAGGGTTGGTTTTAACCGAAGAAGGAGAGGTTGCAAGCAACGCTAAAGTTGAGCTATTTGACGAAAACGGAAATATGATTTTTTCATCCTTAACAGATGAAAATGGGCGATATCAATTTTTATTAGACAAAAACAAAGAATATGAAATTGTTGCCTCTAATGATGGCTACAGAGGGTCTGAAAAGATTATTACAAATCAAGAGTGGAGCACTAATGAAGATACCAACATTACGTTAAAAGCAATTGAAATTGTTCAAGGAACTGTTCGGTTTGAAGATGGAAAATCTGCAGCAGAAATTTTGGTAAAGCTATTGGATGTAAATGGAACTGAACTTGAAAGAAGATATTCCAATGAAAAGGGAAAATACAAGTATCTATTAAAGCCAGATGAAACATATACGCTTGTTGCTAGTGACATTGGCTTAGGTATAGTTGAAACGATTATAACAGATTCAGCTTGGAATGGGAAAAAAGCATTTGACCTTATACTAAAACCTGCGCTCACTGCTCAAGGAACAGTTACCAACCCTAATGGTACTATTGCCTCAAATATTCGAATGGAGCTTCTAAATGAGAAAGACAGTATTCTTGTTGTCTCTAAAACAGATCAATTTGGGTTTTACCAATTTGTAATAGATACTAATAGGAAGTTTAAAATTACTGGCATTAATGGAGAGCAAAGAGGGTCTGAAATTATTGAGACAAATAAAAGTTACGACACCACTGATTCCACAGACATTAAATTGAAAGCTCCTGTAACATTTGTAGAAGGCACTGTAAGAAATGAAAATGGGACAGGCGCTTCTGCAGTAAGTGTTAAAATATTTGATGAAAATGGAAACTTAGTGACAGAACTTACCACGGATGAAAATGGAAACTACAAATTTGATATAGAAAAAAATGCAAATTATCAAATAGTAGCTGAAACGGATGGTTTTTCTGGTTTAGAAAACATTTTCACCGGAGATAATTGGGATAGTTCTAACCGCTTAGATATCGTCCTAAAGCCAACAGGCAACGAAAATTATGCGTATGTTACTGAAAGTAAAAACAGCAAGCCACTAGAAGGAGTTAAAATAACATTAATACATTTAAATTCTGAAAAGAAAATTGTTTTATACTCTGATGAAAACGGAAGGTTTAGTTTTAATTTAACACCGAATTCAGACTACACTGTAAAATTTGAAAAAGACAACTATTTTCCAAAATCAATTGACATTCCAACGGGCACAATAGTTCCTAATATTACAAATTTAGATCTCAAAATAGATTTAATAATGGATTATGCTGGATTCAAAGTGCGGCCTATTTACTTCGATTATGCAAAATCTAAAATAACAGATGGCTCAAAACAAGATTTGGAGCAAGTATTGACTACCTTAAAAGACAACCCTAAAGCAACAATTTTAATCAAATCTTTTGCAGATTGTAGAGGAGGAAGCAGCTATAATTTAGCTCTCTCTGCGGAAAGGTCAAAGGCTGTTAAGCAATATCTTATATTCAAAGGTATTGCAGAAAAAAGAGTAACTACAAAATCATTGGGAGCTACAAACTTTGCAAACAACTGTTATAAACCAGAATTGTGCACCGAACAAGAACATGCGGCCAATAGGCGGTCTGAATTTGAAGTAGATTTTCATAGGGAATAACCGAGTCACCCCAACCAACCATCTCGATCTAAACTTCGGTATTGTATCGCTTCAGCAATATGACTAACCATAATATTCTTAGCATTATCCAAATCTGCAATCGTTCGCGCTACCTTAAATATTCTTCCATAAGAACGAGCTGAAAGCCCCAATACTTCCATGGCGTTTTTCATTAGCTTATCCCCTTCTTGATCTATTTTACAGTGCTCTTTTTGTAGTTTAGGAGTAATTTGAGCATTGCTATATATCCCATTTAATTCTCCGAATCTTTTTTCTTGAATTGCACGTGCTTTAGTAACTCTTTCCCTAATTTTACTACTTGTTTCCCCTTCCCGTTTATCGGATAATTTTTCGTAAGGTACTGGCTGAACTTCTATATGTAAATCTATCCGATCCATAAGAGGTCCTGAAATCTTTGCTAAGTACCGCTTAATTATATGTTCCGGATCACCTTCATTTCCTTTGGCATCATAAAAACCCCCACTTGGAGAAGGATTCATAGCAGCAATCAACATAAATCCAGCTGGGTAATTCACGCTCATCCTGGCTCTTGAGATAGTTACTTCCCTATCTTCTAAAGGTTGTCGAAGAACCTCCAAAGCTGATCGCTTAAATTCAGGCAATTCATCCAAAAATAAAATCCCGTTATGTGCCAAAGAAATTTCACCGGGCTTGGGATTTGTCCCCCCGCCAACCAAAGCAACATCTGAAACGGTATGATGTGGACTTCGAAAAGGTCGATGAGTTAGCAGTCCTTCCTTGGAATTTAACGTTCCAGCAACCGAATGAATTTTGGTAGTTTCCAAAGCTTCCTCAATTGATAGCGGTGGCAAAATGGTAGAAATTCTTTTCGCCAGCATGGATTTCCCAGAACCAGGAGGGCCAATCATAATCACATTATGTCCTCCTGCGGCTGCAATTTCTAACGCCCTCTTAACGTTCTCCTGACCCTTCACATCAACAAAGTCAATAGTTCCAGTACTAGGTCGCTTGGAAAACTCTTTTTTGGTATCCACCTTTACTCTTTGTAAATTACTTGGGCCGTTAAAAAATTCAATAACCTGGTTTATGTTCTCTGCTCCATAAACATAAAGTCCATCTACAAAAGCTGCTTCTCTAGCATTTTGCTGCGGAAGAATGATTCCAACAAATCCTTCTTCCTTAGCCTTTACCGCTATTGGCAAAGCTCCTTTTATTGGACGTAATTCTCCATCTAGCGCCAATTCTCCCATAATTACATATTTGCTTACTTCTGTAGGGTTTTTAATTTGAGCTGAAGCAGCGAGAATACCGATTGCAATCGTAATATCGTATGCAGAACCCTCTTTTTTGATGTCTGCAGGGGCCATATTTATGGTTATTTCTTTTCCTGGAATTCTATATCCGTTATTTTTTAACGCTGCAGATATCCGCTGGTGACTTTCTTTTACTGCGTTATCTGGAAGTCCTACAAGGAAAAACTTTATTCCATTTCCTATATTTACTTCTACTGTAATTGTAATGGCCTCTACGCCATAAACGGCACTACCAAATGTTTTGACTAACATATTTCTTAATTTGGGGGTTGGCGACAAAAGTCAAACTTTAGAACGTAATTTTCATACGTTGTTCACTTCCACTTTGAACTTGTTTAACCGCTATCAACATTAGATACTTAACAATGCAATTATATTGGCAAAAGGTCGGCTCAAATATTATATACATTTGGTTAATCTAAAAGAAATCAAATGAAAAAAATATACATTCTAGCTGCTTTGCTATTCACTAGCGCATCCTCTATTGCTCAAGAACGTGTTACTTGTTATGATGAATGGAAAAAAGTTTTTGAAAACAGAGGAGCTTTTTTCGTTAATGATGGCGAACACGATAAAATAGTATTAGTTGTTAGAACAGAAAAGACAACAAACTGCTACACTGCATCAGTTGTTGTAAAAGGAGGAATTATAATCAGTACAGCATTATATTTTGATGATGACTCTTATGAAGCTGTCGAATATGAATTTAAAGAAGACTTAGCTTGGAGTATCAATAATGGAATGAGTACAGAGCGCAAAACTTTGGATAATGAAGTGATTACGATATTGTTTACGGATAAAATTAAACCGAAAAAGAAAAAACTAAAATCGGCGCCTAAACCAAATTTTGATTTGAATTAGTTTAATTGAATGCGATATCTAAGCTTTCTTTAAAAACTTGAATAGCTATATCCAAATACTCTTTGGTGTGTGCTTCAGATATAAATCCTACTTCAAAACCAGAAGGACCAAGATAAACACCCCTTTCTAGCAAAGCAGCATGGAGTTTTTTGAAATATTCCATGCTATCCGAATCAATTTGCGAGGCTTTACGAATCTGAATGTTATCACTAAATGCCAACCAAAAAATTGATCCAACCGTATAAATACTAAAATCATAACCCTTTGATTTTGCATAATCCATTACAGCGTTTACAAAGTATTCTGTGCGTGCTTTTTGTCCTTCAAAAAATCCTGGCTTCAATAATTCTTTTAATGCAGCATAGCCTGCCATCATGGCAACTGGATTTCCTGATAAAGTTCCTGCTTGGTAAACCGGCCCATCAGGAGATATTTGACTCATTATTTCTTTACTTCCTGCATAAGCTCCCACTGGCAGCCCTCCTCCTATTATTTTTCCAAAGGTGATAATATCTGGTTGAATATCATACAACCCGGCAGCTCCTTCAAAGCCAACTCTGAATCCAGAAATAACCTCATCAAAAAACAAAAGTACATTCTGTTCCGTACAAATTTTTCGTAAGAAATGTAAAAATTTAGGATCTTGAATTAGCAGACCATTGTTTGCTGGTATTGGCTCAATAATAATGCAAGCTATTTCATCTTTGTAATTATTCAAACAAGATTTCACAGCCTCTTCATCATTCAGTGGTAAAACAATAGTTTCTTGAGCAAATGCTTCAGGAACGCCAGCGGAGGTTGTAACTCCTAATGTTGCTAGACCAGACCCCGCTTTCACTAAAAGTGAATCAGCATGTCCATGGTAACAACCATCAAACTTGACTATTTTACTTCTTCCGGTAAAACCTCTAGCCATTCGTATAGCAGACATTGTTGCCTCCGTTCCTGAACTAACAAAACGAATTTTTTCAATGTATTTGTGATTGGAAAGAATCAATCCTCCCAACAAGTTCTCTGCTAAAGTAGGAGTCCCGAAAGATGTTCCGTTATCAACTGCTTCCACAATAGCATTTCTAACAGAAACATTATTATGTCCTAGTATTAAAGGACCCCATGAACAACAAAAGTCAATGTACTTATTTCCATCTTGATCCCATATTTGGCAGCCAGCTCCTTTTTTCATAAATAAAGGTACTCCTTCCACAGCCTGAAATGCTCTTACCGGAGAGTTAACTCCTCCTGGAAATAATTCTTTGGCTTCTTTAAATAATTGTTCTGAAATAACTGTGCTCATCTACTAGAATTTAAATTCCTCTTATTCAATTTTACTTTATATTTGTACAAAATTAAATCATTTTAAAGGGAATTATATGAATTATACGAATTCTTTAGAATTTGCACAGAAAATGGATCAAGAAGATCCTTTGAAAACCTTTAGAGAAAAGTTTTACTTTCCAACTTTCACAAAAAAGCCTGTAGTTTATTTTACAGGAAACTCCCTCGGACTGCAACCTAAGTCTGTAAAAGATTATATTAATGTGGAGCTGGAAGATTGGTCAAAATGGGGAGTTGAAGGTCATTTTTACGCAAATAATCCATGGAAAGATTATCATGAAATTCTTACGGATAAAGTAGCGAGAATTGTGGGTGCATTGCCAAAAGAAATTGCGGTAACACATAGCTTAACAACTAACTTGCACCTTTTAATGGCGTCATTTTATCAACCAAACAAAGAACGCTATAAAATTATCTGTGAAGCTAAGGCTTTCCCAAGTGACCAATATGCACTGGAATCTCAAGCAAAATTGCATGGCTTAAATCCTGATGATGCAATCATCGAAATTGCAGCTCGAGAAGGAGAACATACTATTCGATTGGAAGATGTTCTGGATATTATTGAAGAAAATAAAGAAAATTTAGCACTCATCATGATTGGTGGGGTAAACTATTATACCGGTCAAGTTTTCGATATGAAAACAATCACCGAAGCAGGTCATAAAGCAGGTGCAATTGTGGGTTGGGATTTAGCGCATGCTGCTGGAAACCTACAAATGGAATTGCATGATTGGGATGTAGACTTTGCAACCTGGTGTAGTTATAAATATTTAAACTCAAGTCCAGGAGGTGTAAGTGGCTTATTTGTTAATGAACGCCACGTTGAAAACACAGAATTAATTCGACTTGCGGGTTGGTGGGGTCATGATAAAGAAAAAAGGTTTTTAATGGAGAAAGGTTTTCGTCCGATGAAAACAGCAGAATCTTGGCAATTAAGTAATGCTCCTATTTTGGGAATGGCTGCTCATAACGCTTCTCTAGATTTATTCGATGAAATAGGAATGACTGCTTTATGCGAAAAAAGAGACAAATTAACAGGTTTCTTAGAATACGTAATCGATGAAATTTCAAATACAAATGAAAATGTGTCATTTGAGATAATTACTCCAAGAGACAAAGGCAAGCGTGGCGCACAATTATCAATTTTAGCTCACGGTCAGGGAAAATCTCTTTTTGACAAGCTTTCAGAAGAAGGAGTAGTTGCAGACTGGAGAGAGCCTAATGTAATTAGAATAGCTCCAGCTCCTATGTACAATAACTTTGAAGATGTATTTCGATTTGGCGAAATTTTACAGGGTGCCATTCAATAAGCATGAATATATTAAAGCTACTTGCTATATCAAAAAACGAAATGTTGGAGATCAGTTTTCAAGCTATACTTATTTTGGTGGTAGGACTGGTTCTGTGGAGAGTTATGGCAGTTATCTCAAAGCGTAAATCAAAACCAACCAGGAGTGGCTATTTTGACTCAAAATATACAAAAAAATGGAAAAAAAAGTAATCATTATTGGCGCAGGACTTGTGGGTTCATTATGGGCTGTTTATCTCTCTAGAGCTGGTTATAAGGTAACCATATATGAGAGAAGATCAGATATTCGAAAAGCAGATATTTCTGCCGGGAAGTCTATTAATTTAGCACTTTCTACTAGAGGATGGAAAGCACTCGACGCAGTTGGCGTTGGAGATGAGATTAGAAAAATTGCAATTCCAATGTATGGTAGAATTATGCACGATACCAAGGGCAATTTGACACACCAACCCTACGGAAAAGACGGTCAAGCTATTTACTCAGTGTCACGTGGAGGAGTTAATGCAAAAATGATGGACATTGCAGAGAAATATGGTAAGGCAAAAATTCATTACAATGAAGAATGCACAAATGTTGATTTGAAAAAAGGTGTCGTTTATCTAAAAAACGCTGAAACAGGAAATTTATCTGAAGATAAAGCAGATGTTATTTTCGCTGCGGATGGAGCTTTTTCTGCAGTGCGATATAATGCAATGCAAAAAAGTAGTCGTTTCAATTATAGTCAGCATTTCATAGCAGATGGATACCGAGAGATTCTTTTACCTGCTGATTCAAATGGAGGTTATCAATTAGATAAAAGTTCACTTCATATATGGCCAAGAGGTAGGTTTATGCTTATCGGCTTGCCAAATGAAGACGGATCTTTCACTTGCACTTTATTTATGCCATTTGAAGGAGAAAAAAATGCATTTGACAACCTTGACTCAAAAGAAAAAATCAATGACTTCTTCAAAACTACTTTCCCTGATTTTTATGATATGATGCCCAATATAGCAGAAGCCTGGGGAGACCATCCCCTTTCTTCATTGGCCATTATGCGCTGTAAACCTTGGGCGATTGGAAAAACCGCTTTAATGGGCGATTCTGCCCACGCAACAGTGCCCTTTTATGGACAAGGCATGAATTCAGGTTTTGAAGATTGCACAGTTTTATCTGACCTAATGAAAAAGCACAATGAAAACTGGGACTTAGTTTTTAAAGAATATAATGAAACACGAAAAGCAGATGGAGATGCGCTTCAAGATCTATCCGTTCACAACTACCACGTAATGCGAGACTATGTTGCAGATCCTGATTTTTTATTACAGAAAAAAATCGAGGGACACTTCTCTGAAAATCATCCTGAAAAATGGATGCCTCTCTACAGTCAAGTTTCTTTCAGTAATATCCCCTATTCAGAAGCCTGGCAGGTAGGAAAAAAACAAGATGCCATCATGAAAACGGTAATGAGTAGTTTTTCTAACATAGAAGACATTTGGGACTCAAAAGAAGTTGAAGATAAAATATTAGAACTTATTTAAGGATGTTCTAAACACAACAGAATGAATAAAACATTCGTTCCTATTGAAGTTTAATGCCTCAATATAAACAAATTGCTGAACAAAACGAAAGAATGAACATTCGTAAAATTATACCTTTTTTATTTGTATTAGTATTTACGGCTCCTGCCGTTGGTCAATATATGACAAATCGGAAAAATAGAGCTTTGGTTGATTTTAAGCAATATAAATATGGAGGCTGGATGATTAGTCCTGGCCTAACCTATATGCTTCCTTCCAGAGTAAAGTATCTTGCTGACAGTACCGAAAATCCTGTGAAATATAAAAAAGATCCAAATGTTAATCCAAATGGACGAATC
>Ga0315315_10002470_pt1 | contig 16931 bp, 15 predicted proteins | sample M140m3416metaG_FD_203699 | JGI IMG/M metagenome (GOLD analysis project Ga0315315, IMG submission 203699) | Ammonia-oxidizing marine archaeal communities from Monterey Bay, California, United States - M1 40m 3416 | ecosystem: Environmental > Aquatic > Marine > Intertidal zone | place: USA... | reverse complement strand
CTCCAAACGGGAATGGGATGGGTCGCTACGCCGAAGCTCGTTGCCGCCGCGTGCAATGCAGGCGCCTTTGGTTTCTTGGCCGCTGCCACGATTCCGCCCCCAGAAGTGGAAGCTGCCATCCTTGAGATCAAAGAGCTCACGGACCGGCCCTTCGGCGTAAACTTCCTAATGGACGCACCCGGGGCCGACGTCATCTCGCAGGCAATCATTCGCCAAGGCGTCCGTGCCGCTGGCTACAACCGCGCTCCGAGCGCCGAGCTCATCCAATCCATGAAAGACGGCGGCGTGGTTTGCGTGCCTACCTGTGGCGCCGTCAAGCACACAGCAAAAGCCCAAAAGCTTGGCGCCGATATCATCATCGTTCAAGGCGGTGAAGGTGGCGGCCATACAGGCACGACGCCCTCCACCTTGCTCTCCTCAGCAAGCGCCGACCTCGTCGACGTTCCGATCGTTGCCGCGGGCGGCTTTCGCGACGGACGCGGCTTGGTAGCAGCCCTCGCCTTCGGTGCCGAGGGTGTCGCAATGGGCACGCGCTTCCTGATGACCGCCGAGAGCCCGCTCCCGCCCGCCAGCTTTGAACGCTACGAAAAAGCGGGCCTGAGCGACGTCGTCGTGAGTACGGCGCTCGACGGCATGCCCCAGCGCATGGTGGCCAACGAACTCCTCGCCAAGCTCGAGACAGCAAGTCCGGTCCGCAAGTTGATCCTCGCACTGCGGAGTGCGCGGGCACTGCAAGCCGAGACCGGAGCTTCTATTCCAGACTTGCTGAAAAGCGGATTCGCGATGCGCCGCGATCAGGGGCTCTCCATTTCACAGACGATCATGGCGGCGAATGCACCTATCCTCGCACGCATCGGAGTCGCCGATGGCGATCCCGTTAACGGCTACCTCGCCAGCGGCACTGTCGCCGGCGTGATAAACGACCGCCCGACGTGCAACGAACTCATCCGCAGCATCGTCGAAGAAGCCGAGCAAACCCTCAATCGCCTCGCTCCGTAACTCACTCTTAACGCGCGCATCCCATCTGCCATCACACGACCGAGGACCTAACAACTATTATGGCCATCGATATCCAAATTCAGGACGGCGTCGGCGAATTAATCATCAACGCTCCGCCCGTCAATGCACTCAACAATGCTGGCTGGCGCGAGTTCGCCGACAAAATGACGGCGCTCGGCCAGAACCCCGACGTCAATTGTGTCGTCATTCGCTCCGAAGGTCGTGGTTTCCAGGCCGGCGTAGACGTCAAGGAACTCGCCGAGAATGGCGACTTGATCGTCGAACTGAATCGTGGCTGCTACGACAGCTTTGCAGCGGTCTACGACTGTCCCGTCCCGACCATCTCCGCCGTCCACGGATTCTGTATTGGAGGTGGCATCGGCATCTCCGGTGCCTCCGACTTCGTCATCGCCTCCGAGGATGCGACCTTCCAACTTCCCGAGATCGACCGCGGCGCGCTAGGCGCGGCGACGCATCTCATGCGACTCGTCGGTGTCCAGAAGGCCCGGCGCATGCTGTTCACTTGCGAGACGATTGGCGCCGAAGAACTCTTCCGGCACGGTGGCTGTACGGCCGTTGTTCCGCGTGAGAAACTCCGCGATGAAGCAATGGAGATCGCGCGCTCAATCGCGGGCAAGAGTCCCCAGGCCCTTCGCCTTGGCAAGCAAGCCCTCAACGGCATCGAACTTCTCGACCCGAAGCAGTCCTACCGCTTCGAGCAGGGTTTCACGCTCGAGCTTTACACGACCCCCGACTCTCAAGAAGCGCGTGACGCATTCGTCGAAAAGCGCGACGCAAAATTCTAGAAGGACCCGATCGATATGGATCTGAACTACACGCCCGAACAAGAGGCCTTCCGACAGGAAGCCCGCAGTTGGCTCGAGGCGAATGCTCCAAAAGAAAAGCTCCCCTCCTTCGATACGAAGGAAGGCTTCGAGGCTCATCGTGCCTGGGAGAAGAAGCTTCATGCTGGCGGCTTCGCAATGGTGCCCTGGCCCGTCGAGTATGGGGGGCGCGGCGCCAACCTGCTTGAATGGCTGATTTTCGAGGAAGAGTATTTCCGCGCCGGCGCTCCTGGAAGAGTGAACCAGAACGGCATCTTTTTGCTCGGCCCGACGATCATGGAAGTTGGCACGCCTGAGCAGAAGGCACGCTTCCTCCCGAAGATGGCTTCTTCAGAGGAAGTCTGGGCACAGGGTTGGTCGGAGCCGAACGCAGGCTCGGATATGGCCAATATTCAGGCGACCGCAATCAAAGATGGCGACGACTTCGTGATCAACGGTCAAAAGACCTGGGCAAGCCGTGGCGCCTTCGCACACTGGCTCTTCGGCATGTTCAGAAGCGATCCCGACTCGAAGCGGCATAACGGCCTGACGTTCATTCTTGTCCCACTCGACACACCCGGAATTACGGTGCGACCGATCGAGAAACTGAACAATAAAAAGGCCTTCGCAGAAGTCTTCTTTGACGACGTGCGTGTGCCGATTGAGAATCAGCTCGGCGACGAGGGCAAGGGCTGGGAAGTCGCTATGGCAACCGCCGGCTTCGAGCGCGGCCTTATGCTGCGCAGCCCCGCCCGCTTCCAGGACACAGCGCGCAAGCTCGTGGACCTCTACAAGCGCAGCGTCGCCAGCGGAGCCTTCGTGGCCCCGGAACTCCGACGCACCGTCGCGCAATGCTGGATGGATGCTGAGGCGTATACGCTCAACACCTATCAAACCGTTTCTCGGCTCATGGCCGGCGGCAAGATTGGTGCGGAGGCGAGCCTCAATAAGATCTTCTGGTCGGAGCTCGACACGAAGATGCACGAGACGGCGCTCAAGCTGCTCGGGTATCGAGCTGAACTGCTCTCGGGATCGTCCGAGGCTGGTGACGTTGGCGAATGGCTCGATGGATACATTTTCGCCCTCGCCGGTCCGATCTATGCCGGCACTAACGAAATTCAGCGCAACATCATCGCCGAGCGAATCCTCGGCATGCCACGCAAGTAGAAGAAGGAGAGCGACGAGATGGAGTTCGACTTCACCGAAGATCAGAGAGCACTTCAAGAAGCAGTCCGCGACTTCCTCAAGGGCGAATGCCCGGTCGAGTTCGTACGCGCACAATGGGACACCGAGACCGGACGCTCGAAAGAGTTCTGGGCGAAATTTGCCGAAATTGGTGTGCCCGGCCTGCTCGTACCGGAAGAGCACGGGGGCCTCGGGATGAACGAGGTCGACCTCACTTTAGTCATGATCGAGATCGGTCGTGCTGGCCTAGCAGAACCCGTCGTTCCGACGGCAGCAGTCGGTGCGCCCCTGATTCGAGATTGTGGAAACGTTGCACTCGCCTCGGAATGGCTGCCTAAGATCGCCACCGGCGACGCAATCATCGCGGTCGCTCAGCCGACATCACCTTTGGTGCCTGAAGCGGAATGCGCCGATCTCTTGATCCTGCGATCCGGCGACGGCCTCTATGCAGTGCCCGCCGCCGATGCGCGAATCACACCGCAGAAATCCAACGATCCTTCTCAGAAGCTCGCGGTGGTTGAGTTCGATGCCAAGGACGACCAGTGCATCGCTCGCGGCGCAGACGCAGATCGACTCGAGGGCATGGCCCTCGACCGAGGTGCCCTCGCCGCAGCCGCACAGCAGATAGGCGCGTGTGAGCAGTTGATCGCTATGTCGGTCGAGTACACGACGGAGCGCAAGCAGTTCGGCGTTCCAATCGGCAGCTTTCAAGCGGTCAAACATCAGGTCGCCAACATCAAGGTGGCGCTGGAATACGCACGCAGTCACGTCGAGCGCGCCGCCTATTCAGTTGCCAACGACATGACCAGTCGATCGGTTGACGTCTCGTCAGCGAAGATCGCCGCAGGCGAAGCCGCGCTTCAGGGCTCGAGCACCTCTCTTCAGGTTCATGGCGCCCTCGGTTACACCTGGGAGCAGGACCTACACGTTTGGATGCGACGCGCTTGGACCCTGGACCTCGCCTGGGGCGAGACCGCATGGCATCGAGAACGCGTCGCAGGCGCTCTATTTGAGGACACCCTGCCCGCCGAGAGTTTTGGATTCAGTCCCCCCGCATAGGCTGAAACTGGCACAGACCTGATTGAGGAAATCCTCTCGGACCGGGTATTCTCGGACCGAGCCCAAGGAGTAGAAGGCATGAGCAAGACCCGCGTCCCCGCCATCGAAGGATGGCTCACCATGGACGAAAGCAACCCGCAGCTACTCGGTTATCTCGACGAGGGCAGCGGCACCTATTTCTTCCCGAAGGACGTCGCGATCAGCCACGCCCCAGGACACGCAGACGCGGAATTCAAAGAAGTCGCGCTCTCGAATACCGGAAAGCTTTGGTCGTATACGACGAACCACTACAAGCCCCCGGAGCCCTACTTAGCACCCGACCCCTTCGAGCCTTACACGGTCGCGGCGGTTGAGCTCGACAACGAAAAAATGGTCGTCCTTGGCCAGCTCGCAGACGGGGTTGATCCGGCGGATATCGAAGTCGGCATGGACATGAAGCTCGAGCTCGCCACGCTCTACGAAGACGATGAGAATGAATACATGGTCTGGAAATGGCGACCGATTCCGGCCTAACAGGCCCACTCGTCTTCTTGACACAACCCATCCGAATCCCCGCGATGTGCGGGCCGGGAGTAAACGATGAGCAAAAATGATGTCGCAATCCTTGGTGCAGGCATGCACCAATGGGGTAAATGGGGCCGCAACTTCGCCGAGTACGGCGTGGTCGCAATCAAGGACGCGATCAAAGACGCCGGCGTCGACTGGAAGGACGTCGATTTCCTGGTTGGCGGGGACACCATGCGCAACGGTTACCCTGGCTACGTCGCCGGCGCGACGTTTGCTAAGGCCATGGGCTGGACAGGCATTCCTATCGCGAGCTGTTATGCGGCCTGCGCCACCGGTGCACACGCAATCGATATTGCCCGCACGCGGATCCTCTCAGGCATGGCGGAAGTCGTAGTGGTGGTCGGCGCCGATACCACGCCCAAGGGCTTCCTCGCACCGAATAAGGGCGAGCGCACCCTTGACCCCGACTGGCTCAGGTTCCGCCTTCTGGGTGCAACGAACCCGACCTACTTCGGCCTCTGGGCCCAGCGCCGCATGGACCTCTACGGAGCCACTGAACAGGACTTCGCCCGCGTGAAGGTGAAGAACTCAAGGCACGGCATCTCGAACCCTAAGGCTCGCTATCAGAAGATCTTCACCGAAGAAGAAGTCCTTGCCTCGCCACTCGTTTCGGCGCCGCTGAGACTCTTTGAAATCTGCGCGACCAGCGACGGCGGAGCAGCTCTGGTGATCACCTCGATGGACTACGCCAAGAAGAAGGGCATCAAAAACCCTGTCAAAATCTCGGGCGTGTCAACGATTTCGCCGACCTTCCCACAGACCGTGATCGATATGCCGGACTTCACGACGGATTCTGCCGCTGGCATCTCCGCGCCGGACCGCAGCTTCCGCGACTCGATCGCCTACGCCGCGTACGAAGAAGCGGGCCTCGGCCCGGAGGACATGGACCTTGCTGAAGTCTATGACCTCTCTTCGGCACTCGAGCTCGACTGGTACGAGAATATCGGCCTTTGCAAGCCCGGCGATGCGGAAAAGCTGCTGCGCGACGGGGAAACAGAGATAGGCGGCCGCATTCCGGTCAATCCGTCCGGGGGCCTCGGCTGCTTCGGCGAAGCCGTTCCGGCACAAGCCATCGCACAGGTTTGCGAACTCACTTGGCAGCTCCGCGGCCAATCGGGCGAGCGACAAGTTGATGGTGCCAAGGCAGGCATCACGGCCAACCAGGGCCTCTTCGGTCATGGCTCTTCGGTGCTCTGCACCCGTTAGCAATGAGAATTCGTGCCCGGGAGTCGACACAGAGTCTCCCGAGCTGCCCCCTTCACACACGCTTCCCACTCGTTAGATTGACTAAACAAGAGATCGCGTGTCCAAGAAACATGAGTCACTGGGCACGCCGCCCGACAGGAGAATGAACATGCCCGAGGCCTATCTCATCGACGCCGTCCGCACGCCGGTCGGTCGACGAAATGGCGGACTTTCGACCATCCATTCAGCCGATCTCGGTGCTCACGTCCTCAGAGGGCTCATGGATCGCACGGGCATTGATCCCGGCGCCGTCGAAGACGTGATCTTCGGGTGCTGCGACACGATCGGTTCACAAGCCGGCGACATAGCGCGCACCTGCTGGCTGGCAGCGGGCCTCCCGATGCACGTTCCCGGCGTCACGATCGATCGCCAGTGCGGCTCTTCTCAACAGTCGGTCCACTTCGCCGCCCAGGGCGTCATGAGTGGCACGGCGGATCTGATCGTCGCGGGTGGCGTTCAGAGCATGAGCCAGATTCCGATCTCTTCCGCGATGACCTGCGCAGTTGACCTCGGTTTTGACGACCCCTTCTCGGGCTCAACGGGTTGGACGGAGCGCTTCGGCGACCAAGAGATCTCGCAATTCCGCGGGGCCGAACTGATCGCGGAAAAGTGGGACATCTCTCGTGAAGCGCTGGACGAGCTGGCCATCAACAGCCACCTCCGCGCAATTGCGGCAACTAAAGAAGGTCGTTTCAAGAACGAGATCCTGCCCATCAACGGCGTCGAGAATGACGAAGGTATGCGCGAGCCGAACCCTGAGAAAATGGCCACCCTGCAGCCCCTCGTCGAAGGCGGCAAGCTCACGGCTGCTCATGCGAGCCAGATTTCGGATGGTGCCACGGCAGTCCTGATCGCTTCCGAGCAAGCTGTTAAGGACCACGGCCTCAAGCCCCGCGCACGCGTGCATCACATCTCGGTCCTCGCCGACGATCCGGTCTTCATGCTTTCCGCACCGATCCCGGCAACGAAGCGAGCGTTAGAAAAGACGGGGATGCAGATGAGCGACATGGGCGTCACCGAGATCAACGAAGCCTTCGGCTCCGTCGTCCTCGCCTGGCAGAAAGAGCTCGGTGCGGATATGGCGACGGTCAACCCGAACGGCGGCGCGATGGCCCTCGGGCACCCGATCGGCGCGACCGGCACGCGGCTCATGACGACACTGCTCAACGAAATGGAGCGCACCGACGCCCGCTACGGCCTTCAGACTATGTGTGAAGGTGGTGGCCAGGCGAACGTAACGATCCTCGAGCGACTTTAAGTAGACAGACGCGCAATTGGCCCAAAGGCCATTCGCTTCGCATAAATGACAACCGCGGCACTCTAACTCGCGGAACAGAGAAGGAACGAACAGATGGGAATCTGTGATGGACGCGTCGTCATCGTGACCGGCGCTGGCGGCGGCCTAGGCCGTGAACATGCTCTCGCCTTTGCGGCGGAAGGTGCCAAGGTCGTCGTGAACGACCTAGGCGTTTCCAACCACGGCGAAGGAGGCTCCGACGGCCCCGCCCAACAAGTGGCCAACGAGATCAAGGCGATGGGCGGAGAAGCGATCGCGAATACCGACAGCGTCTCCGAATTCGCCACCGGAAAGCGCATCGTCGAACAAGCCCTCGACAGTTTCGGCCGCCTCGACGTCGTCGTTAATAACGCGGGCTTCCTGCGAGATCGCATGTTCGTCTCGACCTCGGAAGAAGAGTGGGACGCGGTCATCAACGTCCATCTCAAAGGCCACTTCTGCATCTCGAAGCATGCGTGCGAATATTGGCGCGCGCAGTCGAAGGCAGGCGAAACCGTCGATGCGCGCATCATCAATACGAGTTCCGGCGCTGGCCTCCAGGGCAGCGTCGGCCAAGGCACCTACTCCGCCGCCAAGGCAGGCATCGCAGGACTCACCCTCGTCCAAGCCGCTGAGCTCGGACGCTACGGCGTGACCTCCAACGCGATCGCCCCCGCCGCGCGCACGCGTATGACGGAAGCAATTTTCACGGACATGAAGCCGCCGGAAGGGGATGCCTTCGACGAGTCGCACCCGGGCAATGTTTCGCCCCTCGTCGTCTGGCTCGGCTCGCCTGATTCACGTGAAGTATCTGGGCGTGTCTTCGAAGTTAAGGGAGGCCTGATCGGCGTCTCCGACGGCTGGCGCGATGGCCCGACTTACGACAAAAATGCCAAGTGGGCGCCGGATGAAATCGGTGCCAAGGTGATGGAACTGATTGGCGAGGCACTCCCCCCGCAGAAGGTGCATGGAACCTGATATGGACTTCAGCTTCAGCGAAGAGCAAGATGAACTCGGCGTCATGGCGCGCAGCTTTCTAGCCGATGAGTCGGACCCCGAAAAGGTCCGCGCCGTCATGGAGACGCCGCTCGGCTACGATGCCGACGTTTGGAACCGAATTGGCACCGAACTCGGGTGGTGCTGCGTGCATATCCCTGAGGAATATGGCGGCCTCGGCCTCGGCTTTGTTGATTTAGCGGTCTTGCTTGAAGCGACGGGTGAGTCCGTGTTATGCGCACCCTTCTTTTCAACAGTGGCGCTTGGGGCGAATACGATCCTTGAGTGCGGCACGGAAGCGCAGAAGCAGGAACGGCTTCCCGCGATTGCTGAAGGCACACAGACCGCCACTCTCGCCTTCGCGGAAGCGAATGGGCAGTGGGACGCGGATGGAATCAGCGCGACGGCAACGCCTGACGGCGACGGGTTCCTACTGAACGGCACGAAGGCCTGGGTGGTCGATGGCCACTCGGCGGATCTCGTGCTCGTAGTGGCGCGCGCTCCGGGAACGACTGGAGAGGATGGCCTTTCGGTCTTTGCAGTCGACGGCGATGCAGACGGCGTCTCTCGCAAGATGCTCACGACGATGGACCAGACTCGGCGAATAGCGGAAATCGAGTTATCGGCGGTACGCGTATCCACGGAGGCATGTCTTGGCGAGCCCGGCGCGGCTTGGCCCGGTCTTCGTCGCACCCTCGATCTTGCTGCGATCGCTTTGGCCGCTGAACAGGTTGGCGGCGCGCAGAGATGTCTCGATCTTTCGGTGGCCTACGCCAAAGAGCGCGAACAGTTCGGACGCCCGATCGGCTCGTTCCAGGCAATCAAACACAAGTGCGCGGACATGATGATCGCTGTCGAGTCTGCCCGGTCGGCCGTCTACTACGCAGCATGCATCGCGGATGACAGGTCCGACGATCTCTCCTCGAATGCCTCCCTCGCAAAGGCGTGGTGTTCCGAGGCGTACTTCAAGTGCGCAGGCGACAGCATCCAAATTCACGGCGGAGTCGGCTTCACTTGGGAATACGAACCCCACCTACATTTCAAAAGAGCCCGGGCCAGCGAAAACTGGCTCGGCAATCCCAGCTTCCACCGCGAACGAATCGCCCAGCACCTGGAGCTCTGAACCCCATGCGCGTATTCAAGACCCCTCATGAACTCAAGGATTGCGTCGGCGAAGACCTCGGCGCAACCGACTGGCTCCAGATCGACCAGGAACGCATCAACACCTTCGCGAATGCAACCGGCGATCATCAGTGGATTCACGTCGATGTCGAAAAGGCCAAGGGCGGTCCCTTCGGCGCACCGATCGCGCACGGGTACCTAACAGCCTCGCTGGCGAATCTCTTCCTGCCACAGCTCATGGAAGTCCAGGGCACGTCCATGGGTGTAAACTACGGCTGCGACAAAATTCGCTTCCCCTCCCCCGTCACTGTCGGCTCAAAGATCCGCGGCACAGGCTCCATCACAACCGTCGAAGAAACGAAGGACGCAGGAATCCAGGTGAAGGTCACGATCTTGATCGAGATCGAAGGCAATGATCGCCCCGCCTGCATCATCGAGACGATCAGCCGCTTCTACCCCGCCTAGGGCCGCATTACGTCCGCCCCATGCTTGCTTGCAAGCCATACAACTATCTCGCTGGCTGGCTCGTGGAACGGCCCGGCGTCCGGGGCCGCCTACCCCAGTAGCTCCTGCACGAGCTTGCGGGCGATGTTGCCGTCTACCTCCGCCTTGTGGTCCTTCATGAGCGCACCCATGACCTTGCCCATATCTTTCTTCTCGGATGCGCCAGTCGACGCGATCGCTGCCTCGACCCAGCCGCGAGTCTCCGTCTCATCCGCGAGTTGCGGCAAAAACTGCTGAATGACAGCGAGTTCCGCGCGTTCATTCTCCGCCATCTCGGGGCGCCCCCCTTTATCAAACGCCTCGATGCTCTCTTTGCGCTGCTTCTCGAGCTTGCGCATAAGGCCCTCCGCGACCTCGTCCGAAACCACGTCCGACCCATCTCTTTTCATCTCATTCAAAAAGGCGGCGCGCATAGAGCGAAGCGTTGATAGACGAGATTGATCTTTGGCCTTCATCGCGGCCTTCATCTGCGCTGTAACTTCTTCGACAATAGACATGGTGGTTCCTCCGGACTGCACAGGATAGCGGACCTGCGTCCCTGTACGTCGTACCACTCCAAGTGGCGGCATCCTTCACGTTCTAACCAATCTGCGCGACTCCAACCCAGTCAGCCGGACAATAGCCTGGGCGAACATCCACTCCGCCCGTACTCACGAACGTTGTTGCTCGACGCGAGCGGCTGCGGCCTGACCGCACTGACTCCATGGGCATCGTCGTTCGACACATCGAACTCAATGCCACCCGGCAGCACAAACATCGCTCACAATAAGGCCTGATGACTTGGATTGCTCTTGTTCGCAGACGAATGACCAGGAAGAACCGCCGGCGTGCCATCGTAGTCGCCGTTTAGGAAAGTGTAGGTCGCCACGAAGCGAACCCCGTGCGGCGGAGCCTAAATATGGCCTCTCAGATTTTCCAGATCGGTGTAGTCGGAGTACGAACCGCTTAGATCAGGCATGCTGACTTGAGACCGCGACAATCTCGCCCGTCATGTACGACGAGTAATCGCTCGCCAGGAAAACCATGACATTCGCCACTTCCCAAGGCGCTGCCCCTCGGCCGAAAGCTTCCTTCGCTTCCAGTTCGTCAATCAACTCCTGAGGCGTCGTTTTCACGAGGAAGGGATGAACCGCGAGGCTCGGGGCCACCGCGTTAATTCGAATCCCGTACTCGGCCGCTTCCATCGCAGAGCATCGCGTGAGTGCCATAACACCAGCCTTAGCCGCCGCATAATGCGCCTGCCCTGTCTGTGCGCGCCAACCCAAAACGGAAGCGTTGTTCACGATCACGCCGGAACGTCGCTCCATCATCTGCGGCAGCACGGCACGCGTCATTCGAAACACGCTGTTCAGCGTGATGTCCATAACGGCGCCCCATTGATCGTCGGTCATATCCACGATCGGAACTTCTCCGCCAAGTCCGGCATTGTTGATCACCACGTCGATATGGCCCATCTCTTGAGTCGCTGCTTCGACCAGTGCGCGGACGTCGTCATCGTCCCGCACATTGCAAAGCCGGTATCCGCATGGCTGTCCCGAGATCTCGGACAACTTCTCTGCGGCTTCCGCCGTGCGTCGTTCATGGATGTCACTGATAAAAAGGCGCGCGCCCTCCTCCGCACATCTTTGCGCCGTAGCGAAACCGATCCCGGCCCCCGCTGCGGCAGTCATGAGCACCGTCTTGCCCTTCAGGAGATCGTGAGGGGCGACGTAGTCCGGTGTCGGCAGCTTGGCCATGGATGAGTTCGCTTTCTCGCGCGGGGTGATAAGCGCGATTGATCCGCGTTCAACGGGGCCAGATGGCCTCCGCGAGCGCGGGTGAGTCGTTCACAATAGGTCGCGATATCGGAAGACCTACGGCGGGGCAAGCACCGCGCCTAACGACGCTCCCGCGGAAGCCCGAGTACGCGCTCGGAGATGATGTTGCGCTGAATTTGGTTCGAGCCGGCGTAAATCGTGTCGGAGCGTGTGAAGAGGAACATTCGCTGGAGACCGTTGAGGTCGTAGGGAGCTCCTTCTGCGAGTTCCGCGTCTGCTCCCATCACGTCCATAGCAAGCTTCCCCAGATCACGATGCCAGCTGGCCCAGAAGATCTTCGAAATGCTCGACGAGGGCGGCGGATCCGCTTCGTCCGAACCAGAGAGCGTGCGGAGTGCGTGGTAGCGCTGAATCCGGAGACCACTCCAAGCTTCTGCTATGCGCTGGCGGATCAAGGGATCCTTCGATTTCCCGTTCTCCTTGGCGACCTTGATGACCTGGTCGAGTTCATTCTGGAAACTCATCTGCTGACCAAGCGTCGAGGCCCCGCGCTCAAAAGCAAGCGTCCCCATAGCCACGGCCCAGCCGCCATTCACTTCGCCGACGATGTTTTCTTTCGGCGTGCGTGCGTCAGAGAAGAAAGTTTCGCTGAACTCCGAGTCTCCGGTCATCTGCACGATCGGGCGAACTTCCACGCCGGGCTGATCCATCGGGCACAGAATGTACGAAATGCCGCGATGCTTAGGCTCTGCATCTGGATCGGTTCGACAAACAAGAAAACACCAATCCGACCATTCGGCACCAGAAGTCCAAACCTTCTGCCCGTTCAACACCCAGTCATCGCCATCGAGCTCAGCACGCATCTGTGCGGCGGCCAAATCAGATCCAGCACTCGGCTCGGAATAGCCCTGACACCAGACTTCCTCCCCCGACATGATCTTGGGCAGGAACCGCTTCTTTTGATCCTCGGTTCCGAAATGAATAATCGTTGGCGCGAGTAGTCCCTCGCCGATATGACCGACGCGTCCGGGGCCGCCAGCACGCGCGTATTCTTCGTAGAAGATCATTTGCTGCGTGATCGAAAGTTCACGACCGCCGACGCTCTTGGGCCAGCCGATTCCGATCCAGCCATGTTCGCCGAGCAGGCGTTCCCATGCGTGACGCTCTTCGAAAAGCGCGTGTTCATCGCCGGGCCCACCGCGCCCCTTCACGATTTCGAATTCCCCACACAAGTGGGTTTCGAGCCAACTCGCGATCTCGGCGCGAAACGCCTCGTCTTCTTCGGTGAATCGGGCGTCCATGAATTCGAACCTTCCTGTGGGACTATTTAGAGGTCTGTCACCCACTACGAGCGTATCGGTAGATTACGATACGCTGCGGATCGAATCAAATCCCCTAGGGCTCTCACCGACGCTGAATGCATACGCTCAAGCCTCCCAACATCAGGCGCGGAAGCTGGCCGCTAGCAGGCTAGGCTGAGTACCCATTGCGCCCAGAGCGCGCTCCCTAGCTTCACCCGGAGACGTACGAAATGATCGAGACAGCGACCCTTTGGCAGCTCATCGAAGCCCGTGCCGATGCGACGCCCGATGCGATTTTGGCCATCGACGGGAACGGACGCGAAATGAATTTCCGCAAGTACCGCGATGAGTGCCTGCGAACCGCTCGTGGCCTCGTCGGTCTTGGTGTCGAGCCCGGTCGGGTCGTATCCTGGATGCTACCGACCCGGATGGAATCGATGATTTTGGTCGGCGCCCTCTCGCGACTGGATGCGATCCAGAATCCGATCCTGCCGATCTACCGCACGCGCGAAGTCCGCTTCATCTCAAATCAGTGCAAGCCCTGCCTACTCGTGACACCGCCCGAGTGGAGAGGCTTCGACTACCCGGCCATGGCGACCGAAATCGCTGCCGAACATGAAGACATGCAAACTCTTGTCGTCGATCACGATCTGCCCAGCGCAGGGCAAGAGGTCGAGCTCCCGCCCGCACCTGCGGCTCTCGATCCCGCCAAACTCCCTGTGCGATGGCTCTTCTACACAAGCGGCACGACCGCCGACCCCAAAGGCGTGAAACACACAGATGCGTCGTTATGGGCGGCGGCCAAGGGCATGAGCATCGCTCTCGATATGCGCCCCGAAGATCGCGTCGCCTTCGTCTTTCCCTTCACACATATAGGCGGGATTAACTGGCTGCAGTCCGCCCTTTCCTATGGCTGCACACATATCTTGATCGAAAACTTTGCCGATCCGGCAACCATGTCGACGCTCGTAAAGCACGGGGTCACCCTCGGCTCGGCGGGAACGGTTTTCCACGAAGCCTATCTCGCGGCGCATCGTGCAAGCGTAACGAAGCCGCTCTTCCCGGAGATGCGCGCCTTCCCAGGTGGCGGTGCCCCCAAGCCGCCGCAGTTGCACTACGACCTCGTCGATGAGATGGGCGGAGTAGGTGTCCTGTCTGGGTACGGAATGACTGAGGCACCCATCCTCACGATGAGCCGATTCGACGATCCATCGCAGATGCTGGCGGAGTCGGAAGGCGGTATTGCGCTGCCTGAGGTCGATCTTCGAGTGGTTAAGGACGATGGTTCGCTCGCGGGGCCCGGCGAAGAAGGCGAGTTCCGATGCAAGGGACCGCAGCTCTTTCGCGGCTATCTCGATTCGTCTCTCGACGCCGCTGCCTATGACGAGAACGGATATTTCCATACCGGCGACCTCGGCTATCTCGACGCCGAAGGCTATTGCGTAGTGACGGGCCGCCTCAAGGACGTGATCATCCGCAAGGGTGAGAACATTCCTGCCAAGGAGGTCGAAGACCTCCTCTATCAACATCCCAAGGTCGCGGACGTCGCTGTCATAGGACTCCCCGACGCCCGTTCCGGCGAGCGATGCTGCGCGGTCATCGAGTGCAAAGACGCGAACGATCCGATCGCCTTCGATGAGATGCAGCAGTTCTTGCGTGATCAGCAGCTCATGGTCCAAAAGATCCCAGAGCAGCTTGAGATCATCGACCAAATCCCGCGCAATCCCACCGGAAAAATCCAGAAGCACGAGCTTCGTGAGAAATACTCGGACTAACAAAGATGCCTGCAACCCCAGATTCTCTACGCACCGATCGGCTACGCCTACGCCGTTGGCGCGACGCCGACCGCGTCCCTTTCGCGAGCCTCAATGCGGATCCTGAAGTCATGGAGTTCTTTCCGTCCACGCTCTCTCGACGTGAAAGCGATGCGTTCGTCAATCGCATCGAAGCATGTTTCGAAGAGCGTGGCTTCGGCCTTTGGGTCGTCACCGAGAACACGGCATCCCATTGTCTGGGATACGTGGGCCTGTGGCCTGCCACCTTCGAGTCTGACTTCACCCCCGCGACCGAAGTCGGCTGGCGACTTGCGCGGCAGGCTTGGGGGCACGGCTTCGCACAGGAAGCGGCGCAGGCAGTCGTTCGCGATGGCTTCGAGCGCGTCGGACTCGAAGAGATTGTGTCCTTCACGTCGCAAGTCAATCTTCGCTCCGAAGAAGTCATGAAGGGCATAGGCATGACCCACGACCCCCGGGACGATTTTGATCATCCGTCAGTCGACGCCGACGACCCGCTGCGTCCTCACGTGCTCTATCGCATCCGACCTGAGTAGAAAGAATTCTCTATTCAACACGCTGCGCGGATTTTTTTCCGTTGATGACGATTGATCGGAGCGCTCATGCTCAGTGCCGTACAACGACAAAGGCAGCCCTGACTTCAGCCCTTCTTCAGGATGCCAGACAAAGCGAGATCCACGATCGGCCCAACCATCTTCGGCGACGGTGTGCCGCCGCGAAAAAAGAGCATGACCGAGATCGGACCTACTACGAGATCGGCCGCGAGGTCGATATCCACGTCCTCGGAGATTTCGCCGCGCTCGCGGGCTCGCTCGAATATTCGGACGAAGGGCTCACGGCGCCCTCTCGCAACAGGCTCGAGCAGCTTTGAGAGTTCGGGGTTATGTGCGCGCTCGCCTGCGAGGCTGGGAAAGACGGCCCCAAGAGACGTTGCATTGAAATTCGCGAGATAGGTTTTTAGCGTTTCTTTGAGGTCGGTCTCGAGGCGGCCCGAATCAACTTCCTCGAACCCCGGTAAGCGGCCGAAGGCTTCGACGACGAGGGGCAGCTTCGAGGCCCACCGCCGATAAATCGTCGCCTTTCCCACACCGGCCCGCTGGGCCACGCCCTCCACTGTCAAGGAGGAGAAACCAACCTCTACAAGCAGATCAAGCGTGGCGTCGAGAATGGCCTGATGGGCCTCCTCGCTGCGGGGCCGACCAGTGCTGCCGGGGGCGCCTCCGCGTCCCACCTTCACACGTTCCGCCTGGGCCATCTGCAACTACTCCCATCAAAGTGCCGTCCGCGGGCCGAGCGCCCGATGTTCGTCCGGCGAAAAGGCTGGGACGTCTCGTACGATTGATCGCGGCAGCCGGAATCGAGCCCCTCCAGGCTCGACAGCGGCATCATTACGATACTATACGTTCCGTTATCAAACACCCGGCCTAGATGGCCCAGAGTCGCCCTGACGGCACTTCCGACCTCCCTCGCCCCTCGAGACGGTCGCGAAGGAGCCCTCCGATGAGGGCTCCGGGCATGCACATCGGGGCTTGGCGGATACCCGCCGATCACGGAGAATCGAGTCAACCTATGGTCCAGTACAATCCGTTCTCAGATGAGGTCATGAAGGGCGACCCGCTCCCGATCTACAAGCAGCTTCGCGACGAGGCCCCGGCCTACTATCTCGAGGAATACGACACCTGGGCGCTCTCCCGATTCGAGGATATCTGGAAAGCCTCAGCAGACATGAAGCATCTAACCGCGGCGCACGGAACAACCTCCGCTCATCTAATGACCAAAGTGCAGCCCGTCACACCAATGATCAACAACATGGATCCACCCGACCATACCCGCCTGCGCGGCTCCTTCCGTAAGCCCTTCGCCGCGCCGGAAGTCGCGAAGCTCGAGCCTATGATTCGCAAGATCGCGGCCGAAAAATTGGCTGAGGCCGAGGACGCTGGCGGGCTCGATGTTATTCACGAGATGACGGCACAGGTCGCCGTGACCGTGGCCTGCTCGATCAGCGGCCTTCCCATCGAGGACGGCCCGTTCCTGAATGATCTCGTATGGCGCTTCTTCAAACGCGAAGAAGGCCATGACGGTGCGACGAATGCTGGCATGGAAGCGATGGGGGAGATGTTCGCGTACTTCATTGAGCAGATTCATAAGCGACGAGCGAGCGCTCCCAAGAACGATGTACTCCAGACGCTGCTCGAGTTTGAGCAGAACGGCGAAAAGTTAGATGATGAATCCCTGGCATCTCATCTGGCCATGTTGATTATAGGCGGCTCCGAAACCTTCCCGAAGACCTTCGCCACAATTGC
>Ga0315315_10002469_pt1 | contig 16934 bp, 20 predicted proteins | sample M140m3416metaG_FD_203699 | JGI IMG/M metagenome (GOLD analysis project Ga0315315, IMG submission 203699) | Ammonia-oxidizing marine archaeal communities from Monterey Bay, California, United States - M1 40m 3416 | ecosystem: Environmental > Aquatic > Marine > Intertidal zone | place: USA... | reverse complement strand
GATAAACTAGAAACGTCCCTCGAATTTGTAGCCAGTAAAATTGTATTTATGGACGAAAACCAAACACAATTGTCCAAAATTGTATTCGAAAAGGTAAATGAAATTGAGAAAAAGATCTCGGAAATTAAGGATTGGAATCCTCTTTTTATTCCGAATAACGTTCGTCAATTATTCCCTGTAATCAGTCATATTAATATTTTTTCCTTTATTAAGCGTATTGAATCCAATAAAAAATTATTGATCGCCAAATACAAAGATGTGAAAAACGAAATACGTTATATTTTATTCCGTGTTAGGCAACTCAATGAAAATAGCAACGCTGGAGACCGTCACGAAAAACGGCTTCAAGTTTTATTGGAAACCAAGGACAGAATAAAGGAGGACTTGGTTCATTATCGAAATGCATATAGCCATATTGATGAAATTTTTACCATTGAAATTAAAAACGCCGAAAAGAAAAAGAAATGGTTTCATTATTTTAAAGAAACGTGCACCGAAGACAATGGTTTAGCAAAATATGGTGAAACCAACCCAATTGTGGACAAATATATGCACTATATTTTCGTATAATTTCACCGTGCTTCCACCATTTTCCAATACCACGGTCCATCATGAACCAGTTTGATATTTTCTCCTTGGTTGAACCTGTCCAATACATAAGAACCCGTTTGGTTATTTGTATTTATTACTAGGTCAATCATTATTCGCTTGTATTGATAATCAGTGTGTAAGGGATATTCATTGATTTTCGTAATTGTACCTATATTCCATTTTTCGAAGATTGACTTTACATAATCTATGTTCAATTCCTTATCAACACGCGGTATACAGATCGTTTTTTTTATTTTCATTTTTGTATTGTCCATAATAGGTCTCATACAACCTCTTTCAATTTTATCAACGGAATTATTTAAATTCACTTGATATTCTACTCCCATCTATGCTACTCCCATCTAATCCCAAAAGCTGTATCGCGTAATCATTTTCACTAAATTCCCATGTCATTTTTATATGTGAAATTCTTATTAGTCAGTCGTGCTGTTGCGATACGTAATCTATTCTATATAGTTCTTTATGTTATTTTTCATCTCTTATCGTTTAGTTTCGCAAATATTTATCAAAACTCATACTAATGGAAAATAGTATTTTAGATGATGCATTTTCGTATGCAGAAGAAGAATTAAACACATCTTGGACAAATGAATATACTAGAACCTTATATTCCGACACTTCCCATAGTGCAGAACCCATGGAAACCATTTCAATACACTTTCTTTTCGTGAATACTCAGTTCGAATTGTCCAAAAAAATAGTGAATAAGGTTACACTCAAATTATTGGACGACAACGAAGGCAGTATAGTCACAGAAGAGGCGTTAATGCAATTGCTTGAAATGCATCGTAATATGGACGGGAAACGATACAAATACGACCAAATTATTCGATTTATTGTTGATACAAAACCCGATAAACTGTTTCAGTATATGGACAACGAAAAAAAACCGTTTCAGGAACCAGAAAGGATGCAAATCTTGGACATTCCTCGCGCCATTACGATTCCATCGTGTTCCATTCTCTTTCATTCCACGAATTCCATTTGGGTAATTATGCAAGAATTGATTCCCATTGAACCCAAACGGTCTATTTTGAAAAAAAATGGCGATCAGTTAGTGAAAACACAAGGGAAAAAAACCAAACGGGTTCGCATTGCGAACAATCTACCCAAACGTCATTCCAAAACTCATAAACGTGTTTCATAAACCATATAATAACAATTGATGTAATGATAATACCATGTGCGACAATCTTGCAGAATTCCCATCTTTACAACAATCGACCCAAGTTCACATCCTACAGGACCGATTAGGTGACTATTTCCATTTTTTAACCAACGAATATTCCCATAATAACGATATTTTAGAAGACAAAGTGCGTACAATCTTGGACATTCTCCGAAAAGAATTGAACAAAAGATCACAGACAATACAAAACGCCATCTATTTATCTATATTAGATACTATGTTTTCTTCGATTGCCTATGTTCGCGATATTCACAACGGTCTTGGACAACGTAATGCGACATATGCGATTTTACACGTAATGTATGATTTTTATCCAATGCTTTCGATTAGTGCATTGAAACACCTTGTTTCGGGTGATTATTATCAATACGGATACGGATCTTGGCGCGATATTTGCGGATTGTGTGAGTATCTTCATAAAAGCAATATTGATCATCCACTCATAGACAATGCAATAGGATTGATGAATGCGCAAATTGAGATTGATTGGAAAGCCTATCAAAATCACGGTATTTGTTCCACGAATTGTGCGAAATGGGTTCCTCGTGAGAAGTCGAAGCACGGTTGGCTCTTTGATAAATTGGTTGCACACTGGATCGAAATACATTTACCCGGCTTTTTGCAATCAGAACGCCGGGTTGCACTACTGTCTGGGTGCAAAAGACAATATCGGAAAATGATTTCCGCGATTACCGCATTTATTTCTCCTATGGAGATACACATGTGTGCACGGAATTATGCAAGTGTTGAAATGAATCAATTACATAATCGCGCTCTCTCACAAAATTGGGATCTACTTTTTAACCAATCCTCTTCCTTGGATGTTTTACATACTCAAACTGACCGGCGAAATTGTAGCCAACAACTTTCTCATTCCATACAACAGGATATTCCTTGTGCGATTGGTTACAAAACACACATTGGAAAGAACATACATGGTGTTTCTTTTCCCGATTATATTGGTAAATATGTACGACGCGCAATACGTTGTATTCTACGCATGGAAATATTTTCGGAACAGCCAACTTGTTCTGCTCGATTAAGTGAAGAAATCAATATTTTGAATAAAAAATGGATCAAAATATCTCATTTATGGAACAAAAAAAAATGCATTAAAGAACACGATTTGGCCGTTATTTGTTATAATTGTGTTTCGATTCACGACCCTAATTTACATTATGTAATCGCACAAGCTTGTTTGGTGAGTGAATGGTCAGGAGTGAAACGTGTATTATATTCTGCACACAATCCCATTTGGATTAATTTGGACATTTGTGACGGGTTTATAGCCAAAGTAAGAGCTATTTATTTTGCAATTCGTCACGAAAACTTAATTTGTTCTACACCCGATATAGCAAATACGTTTCTTGGTCCAGAGCAACATCCATTCAACATCTTATTTATTAATGAACACGGATGGTGCAATCGCCAAGAAAATGAAGAAACGGATTATTATCAATTATGGTCAATTTTGGAACAACCTAGATACAAAGCCATTCACAGGTGTTTTGCACAAATTGTAGGAACAAACTAACATTTAATCACGCATATATACCGGTTCTCATTTGATTATTTTCAATCAATGCACGCATTGTTTTTTTTGCCTTGACTTTTTTGATATTCTCTTGGTTTTTTTTATCGAATATCTTGGGCGCCATTTTCTCATTCATTACATCATATGATAAACGGTCAATTTTGTTAAATATAATTTGGATTTCATTACACAATTTACTTGCACTACTACGAGTTTCCGGGTCACTTAAGACATGGCGTTTCATACATTTCACATATTCTTGCATAAAATATGTGTGATGTGTTTCTTGAGGATTTTTCCCTGTTACAATTTGAGTCACTGTATTCGTCGCCTGTTTTTGTAATTTGGGATCCGCTTTTTTTAAAGTAGGCAAGTCTTGTAAATACGATATTATATTCATATTATCCAATTCGTCCAAATACATGGTCGATATTCCATAAGCATCCCACGATAAATGGGATTTCGCAATTGTATCCCATATTTCACCCAATGTTTTTCCGCGCATTGTATCCATCCAATTGTGAAGACGTTTCAAATAATCAACGCGCTCTTCCCTTGAAAACATCTTGTTTTGCAATAATCGATTCTCTTTCACAAAGGCACTGCATATGTTTTTCAATTGCATCATATCTTCTTTTTTTTCTGACCATAATTCAGTTTTTAGTGGTCCATATTCACGATCGGGTAGTTCGTCCTGCATTATGCGAGCAATATGCGAAAGAAGAATCATTTCCACGGGCCACGTCACATATGTAGTGGCGAGAACGCCCATTGGTTTTTCCTTGTATTTTGCATAATTTTCGCGCTTTAAATTTTTAATCTCATAAGACAATCCAAAGTCAATAATTACAAAAGATTGTTGGCCTTTGTCTCGCATTATATTATTCGATTTCATGTCTAAATGTAATATTCCTGCGCTATTCAATATGCGAACACTATTTAACAAATACAATTGTGTATTGCCTAAGAGTTTCCAATATTTTTGCAATATACGTAAAGGTGTATTCGATGGTTTTAATATACGGTCGAAATATTCATCCAATGTTCCGTCACCTATATATCGAATTTTGCTAGAAACATATTCGGGGGTTTTTTTCCCATCGAATCCCTCCTTGATTATAGCACAATCCTTCAGTTCATCGTTTGCTATTTTGGAAATATTAATTGGACATTGTTCCAAAATGGGAGCAAAACGTTGTTCATGATTTGGTATTTTTTTCACAATGGTTCCTATATCAAGTTCAAGATTACTCGTAGCGTCCTTGATTTGCACTTTTGATAAAAAATCAGTTGATCCCGATCGTTGATCTTTGCATCTGATTAACGGATGATAGGTGCATCCATAGGTCCCTTGTCCTAACATTCGAAAATCCTTTTTTTCTATATTTTTTCTCATTTATATTACTCGGCGAAATTATAAATGCGACTTTTTTTCTTGGTATAAAACCGAGTCTTATATGCCTTTTTCATTTTTTCTGTTATAGTCGCTGCATCTAAATAACCACGCTCCTCCTTTATTTCCAGCAACTCGGTGTATATTTCGTCTTGATGAGTTTTGCAAAACTGTTCAAAACTCGCCGTTTGCGATAAAGGTATTTTGTTATTATTATGCACCATTTCGTCACTTTGTTTTTGAATGTATCCTTCAATATGATCATCCACGCAATCTAAAAATGCTCGTGTAAATCGGTTTGTATGTTGTCTATTTGTGGATTTATTTTCCACTGGTTTGGGTTTGCGATGATAGTAACGGGCACTCTTATACATCTTGTCCAAGACATCTCCTTGAAACCCATTGTCTTCCATTATTTTTACCTCTCTTGCAATTTGTTCCTTAATCTCGACATTTTCACACCAGTTTGACCACTCAAACTGGAATGTTTTTCGATCCGCGGTCTTGTATATTGCAGCAAACTCTGCTAGACAAGATGCGAATGAGGGTGTGAAATCGAAACGATATTGTTGATAATTCATTTTACAGAGAATTTATTGTTACATTGAATGGTTCCAAAAAAAACCATTCAATTTTATATTATTCGTTTCGCAAATAGTTTTCTTTGTATTTTTCATAACCTTCCTTTGCGATACAATACATTACTCGCATTGTATACCCATAAGAAAGCCCAGAATGACCACCTGATATAGCCTGTTCGCGCATCTTCTCATCAATTCGCTTCCTTTCCGGTCCCGTACTAAACGTGAATCCTTTATCACTCGGAGGCTCGTATGTTCTCAACCAGTCCCATAATTCACATTCAGTTACTGCCCAATGCGCATTCACCAAATACGGCACGATTGGATCGTTCATATAATCAAAACTTCCATTTCCTATATCCATTATATTATAACGCTTATAATCAAATATACCAAAATTTGTATTGATTACATATGAAAACCTATATATAATCAATTTTACCAGGGGGTTGTCGCTCTCATTCGGGGTCGAACCGAAGACCTCGCGATTAACAGTCGCACGCTCTAACCAACTGAGCTATGAAAGCATTTTCCTGCACGGGGAATCGAACCCCGACCTCGGCCTTGAAAGGGCCATATCCTAACCGTTAGACTATGTAGGAGTTATAGCAAGAGGTGGTCTCGATCCACCGACCTTTGGGTTATGAGCCCAACACGCTGCCTCTGCGCCATCTTGCTTTGCAATAAGCCCCCCTCCTCGCTTATTGCTGTGAGACACCTTACGAATGCACCTGACCCCATTCGGGCTTATCAGCTTCGTTTTATTTTGTGTTGTATTGTCCCTCCATTTCCTCGAAAATCCTACACCCGTGTCTTAAGCCCCCCTTCTCCCCGTTTCGCGCTTAAAACTATGAGACACCGTTTTTACTGGGGTACTGTCTCTCCATTTCCCTTGGCGATCTTTCCGAGGCGGCCACCTTTCCCATCACCCGATGTGGGGCTCGAACCCACGGCCACCAGCTTAAAAGGCTGGCGCTCTACCGACTGAGCTAACCGGGCATATAGCTCCTACCGAGATTCGAACTCGGGTTTCAGGATTCAAAGTCCTGAGTGATAACCACTACACTATAAGAGCAATATACTAGATACAATTTACTACATATATACATTTTTGCACGAAGTGGGGTTCGAACCCACGCAGCTTATGCTACCAGGTCTTAAGTCTGGCTCCTTAGACCACTCGGACATTCGTGCAGTTCCGGATTGCCTGATTCGAACAGGCGACCAATCGATCTACAGTCGATTGCTCTACCAACTGAGCTAAACCCGGGTGGATAGTTTTTCGACTTGTCCAGGTCGTTGCTCAAATGCGGTCTCGATCCGCAGACCTTCGGCTCATAAGACCGATGCTCTAACCAACTGAGCTATAAGAGCTTCCGGTCCCGTTGTTGGGTGGGGCATATTATATATGGAATCTCTCTTTATGTCGATTTTCTATCTAATATAGATATATACCATGGCAAAACGTATGAACATGTTCTTACACCAGTCAGGAAATAAGTCACATACACAAAAAAAAGAGGACTTTGAACATCCATTTGACGGGAATTCTTCCTTTTCTCTTTATTTAGAACCCATTTTAAATCCTTATTTCCAATCCTATCAAAATGTGATTTCATTGAGTTGCATTCCCGCTGGACCATTGCGACCCATGGTCACCAAGATTGACCCTCCTAGATTATCTTCCTTTTCTGAACCTGGACCCTTTTATTCTGGTTTGCAAAACTGCATTCCCGTTTTACTCAGGCAACCCGTTTCCGTTATTGGTTCGGGGCAATCTGCATTCAAATGGAATGATGCTTTTATGGGCGCCGACGATATTCCCGCCGTTTTCGATTTTTTATTGAACCATCAATATCATATTGATAGTTCTATTACTTCCATGTTGCAAGACGGACCAGTTGTTGTCGGGGGCGTTTCGAATCGGAGGGCCTCTGGACAACGTAAGATGATCGCATTTGTTTCTTACAAGCATCACTCTTAGAGTATTTCAAAATATAATGTCCAAGATATATAACGACTCGTTCCATTTTACCCCCTTTTCATATGTTTTTATACCCTCGTAGCTTTTTTACAAAAATGCCTTTTCATACAAAAAAGCCTTTTCATACAAAAATCATATCTATTTCGCCGTGCGGACCAAATCAACGTAGATATGTTCGTCATTTGCAAAACAGAACCATTCCTCTTTTACTTTGCGAAGGACCGCCCAAAACGGGGAAAACTTGGTTTGCTTGTGCCGCCGCTGTCCAAGAATTACGCAACGGGTTTGTAAAACAGATTGTTATTACCCATCCGACGATTGAATCTGCACATTCGCGGCTTATTTTCAATATTTTTGAAGATTTTTATTCTGGATTTGATATTCATACCATGATACAACACGGAACTCTTATAATTTCGCCTCTTTCTATGCTGGCACGTAGGCGCACTCTTAACAACACATTTGTTATATCCAATGATATGCAAAATTCGACATCTGACCAAATCCGTCATCTAATTACTTGTCTGGGGCATAATTCTCGTATGGTCATTACTGGTAATACAAAACAAACCGGCGTTAAACCAAACAATAGCTTCTCTAATACAATAGCACAGATTGAAAATGACTGTGTATCACAACAAGATGTTAGTATTATTAAATTGAACGAATTGGATGTATATTCTCAGTCCAAGATTGGGAATTTATATCAGCCAAGACATCTAAAAATGGTGCAAAGTGAACATAGCCCGTTTTCCGTATTCTCTAAAAATAGAATGCGATAGATAATTTTTGTATTGTAATAAACATATATTTATGGTATAAACATAAATGGGAGCCGTTCCTTCATCAACGAATGCAAATATTCGCGAAAGCACTGGAAACTATAGTTTCCAACACAATGAAATGTCTGTAGTCAGTGCAATTGTTCAATCCACACAAGACCCCGGGAAATCAGCCGATATTACCGAGAAGCTGAATTCTATGATCTATATTCACGCGGGTATGGACACATTGACTGTCGACTCTGCAGAATTAAATGAATACGTCGGATATGATGTAGACCCATTTGTAGTCAAAGATTTACTCTTGACTATTGCGTATAAATCTAGTGCGAGTGGAACTATGACCAATACCTACTGGTCCAGCGAATTAAATCAATTTAGAGAAACCACACGCACTTTATATCTGAAAGAATTGGGTGGAGACCAAGGACAAACCGCCTATAGTGTGACTTCCGATGACCCCGAAAAATTCAAGGGTGGTGAAATCATGATTGATCAAGAAAAAGCCGGGTTTTCATACAATATACTATTTCCCGGAGAGACAAATCAAGTAAAACAAGACGCTCTTTTAACTTACGATAGTGCGACAGATGAATGGTGTGGTTACAAATTCAACAATATAAGTCGTCCGGATGTTGGTTTCATCAAAATTAAAATGCACCAGTCTCTATCCCCCCTCATTGCATCCCCCCTCATTGCATAATTCTTAAAAATAATTTGATATTAATATGAAATTATTTACATTATAGTTTATTGTGTAAAATTGATTTAATTATGTCCGTTTATACCAATATTACTATTTTATAACCATTCGATATTATGAACGACCACTCTACACTTACTTTCTACAAACTATGCAGAAATTGTAATTTACAAGGTCTTATTGATACATTTGGTGATTTATCTAATACGAGTGCGATTGAAATGGATTACGCATATTACATTGTATATAATCAATCAATTCTACTAGATCGATGTAAAGAACCCATTCTAGATTGGTTACTAGAATTAGACCCGAATATCGATTTCGAACGTGTAGCGAATGATTACATGGCAGACGAACATTTACCCAACGATGCCTTAATATTGGCTTGTAAATTCGGACAGTTTGACGTTGTGGAATGGCTATTTACCAAAGAACCTTATTTATCTAGTTTCAATAATAGATGTAATATATGCTATGCATTCAGGTTAAGCTGCTGTAATGAAAATATAGACATTACAAAAAGTATATTCGATAAATTAGCAGATTATATACAAACACGTCTCCTTATTCTTAATCAAGCATACTTAAATGCTGCGGCGAATCAAAATACACAAACAATGCAATGGTTGCTTGAAATCAATCCAAATATTAACCTGTCCATTTATCAAGACACTGATCCGGATCATATATAGTGGAGTCTATTTTGCGACACCCGACACCCGACACCGTACGCACACCCTCGCTCCGCTCGGTCTCCTTTATACCCCTTTGCAAAGGTTTTCTCGAAAGAGTCTATTTATACTTATCGAGAAATGAGTGGGATATTGATTTTCCAGTAATTTATCGATTTTTGAGTGATCGTCCATAAAATTGAAGGGTTTTTTTTCGTTTACTGGACCGTATCAACTTACGCAATCATTCTTAATTTAGCCGTTTCAAATAATGTCTGGCCTTGCCGAAACCCTTATCATCCTTGGGATCTTTATCGCTGTAATTGCTAGAGAAATCTATAAACTGTCCCGAGAATAGTAATATTATAATGTATTATATCCTGCCTTTTTTGCTTATTGCCTACTTCAAATGATTTTTGTTCAAAACGCTCACAAAATTGATAGGCCATTTTGAGGTTCAATTAGCCTCAACCATTTAATTGCAACAGCAAGTAATCAAAACAATCATCAAAATGTCCGCCAACACCAACACCATTTCCAACACTGTCGTCACCGAGACCGAGGTCAAGGCCAAGGCTCCCCGTGTGAAGAAGCCCACTCTTTCTGCAAAGTATTCCAAGTTCTTGGTATTCGGCTACGGTCTCGTCCAAAGTCTCCAGGCGCAAGGCGTATTGACCGATGAGGGTGTGGAAGCCGCTTACGGGGAACTGAAGCTCTTGTCCAGCGTCGAGGATCAGAGTCAGTTTTACGAAAGTGTTTTGGATCAGTCAAAGGAAACCGGTAAAGTGATGCGTAAGTATGTGACCCAACGTTTAGCGCCTCCCAAAGCTCCTCGTGCTAGAAAGCCCAGAGCCAAGAAGGAGGCGACCGCCAATGATGCGACAAAAGAAAAACCAGAGAAGAAGAGTGTAGCTCGCACAAAGAAGGCTGTGCGCGTTGAAAGCGACGCGAGCAACGACATTGTCGCCGAGTTAGTTGATGCGGCCAACGCAGAGCCTGTTGTAAGTGCCGAGGAGAAGAAGGCGGCCAAGGAGGCCGAGAAGAAGGCCAAGGCTGATGCAAAGGAAGCCGAGAAGAAGGCCAAGGCTGATGCAAAGGAAGCCGAGAAGAAGGCCAAGGCTGATGCCAAAGAGGCCGAGAAGAAAGCCAAGGCTGAGGCCAAGGAGAAGGCCAAGGTCGACGCTAAGGCTGCTAAGGAAGCGGAGAAGAAGGCCAAGGTTGAGGCCAAGGTTGAGGCCCCAGTTGCAGCAGCAGCATCTATCGAAGATGACGAAGAGGATGAGGAAATTCACACTCAAGAAATCGACATCAACGGCAAAACCTACCTCATCGATAATGAAAATAACCTCTACTCCTGTGTGACTCACGACGAGATCGGCAAATACGACGCCAGCGCAAAATCTATCATCGCCATTGCCCCATAAACATAAAACGCTATAAAAATTATCCTGTAACTTAAATTAACTAACCCTTTTTAATGTTCTCTTTATATGTTTTTAGTGAACCCACTTAAACTTTATTTGTGTATTATAATGTAAATGGAACATATCCAGTACATGACAAACCCCCCCTTTGTATGCAATCCCTGTAATTTTTCTGCTCCCACGCGTAGTCGATATAGTAAGCACTTATCAACGCAAAAGCACGCTACATTATGCCCCCCTGTTGCGGATGAAGAACCTGTGCAAAATACTGTAAGTGCTAATGGCCAAGAAACTGGTGACCAATGTGACGAAAATAAGGACGACGGTGAAGACGAAGGCGACGGTGAAGACGAAGGCGACGGTGAAGACGAAGGCGACGGTGAAGACGAAGACGATGGTGAATTTTTATGCACTGGTTGCAATGAACGCGTTCCCATATGTTGGTGTTTTCGTTGTAATCGCGAAGATATTTGCGAAAATTGCGATGGAAATGGCGGTGATTATGGAGAAAACGAGGAGTGGGTCTGCGATGATTGCCTACCCAGTTGTTTGAAATGTGAAAAAACTCTCTATTCTCGTGTCGATGAATGTTGCGGCGAAGGTCGCAGTGATTTGGTGGAAAGTGATGATGATGATGATGATGCAAGAACCAACGATTTTGTGGAAATCGATTATGAAAAAATCGATGATTTGGTGGAAAGCGATGATGAATCAGAACGCGAAATGGGGGAAGAGCGTCCTCTCTTTACTGCACAGTTTCAGCGAGACATTCAATTAATCGCCGCTATGCAAAACCTTGCACAAAAAAATACACAATATTACAACGACCTCCAGGATCTTTTTCAAAATGCTCAATACAATATGTTGCTCATTCTCCCTCTTGTAACCGCACTATGCGGGTTCTATGTCGGACGGAATTGGTAAGCGTCTGATCGTCGTTTTTGTTGCGATTTTTCGTTTCAACAGTGTTAGTTTCCCCAAATCAATTTCCTGTTTCAATTTTTTTTCGATTTGATCCTTGCATATACCACACACTACATATTCGGTATTCTTATAATGCGGAAATACCATGCAACAACGTTCATTGCGACACACCCCGTCACCGCATTTGTCGCAACACACCTCTATTCCCGCCTCTTCACATACCTCGCAATATTCCTTCTCGCGAATACTAAGCCTCCCTGTGTAAAACATAGGCATTATATCCATTTTGATTATTCTCTATTTCAATCCAGTTGGTTGAATTGAATGGTTATTTAAAAAACCATTCAATTTTGTGACGCAAAAGCATCATATTTTTTGCGTTTTATTTCTTCGCGTTCCATTATAACTACATGTCGTTCCATTTTTCCAATAGATTAACCCATTTCATATCAAACCTACAATCTTCCTATTTCGTCTTGGACATTCTCCATTCCGAAGTGTTATTGGAACCCTATTTCCATTTGATGCGTGATGATAGAAACCCTTATCGCCGCCGCGGGAATACGCCCCTTTGCACACAATCTATTGAAAAACACAGTCATAAGCGCGAAATGATCGACCAGGATATATGCGGTGAGTTATGCAACTTTCTCTTTCTTGATCAACCCGAAGTCACTGTGCAAAACATCACTCCTTTGATTGGTCATACAATTCTGTATCAATTTCCGTCCCCTATTTCCGCCGAATACCACTTGCGTTTCGCAAACATTCTCTCCCTTGACCCAGACGAAAATACTATTGTGTTGGATATTGGAAATGCGTCTATTTCCAACTTACGAAGACGGTCATCTGCATACCGTATTTGGCTCCCATTTCGACTCTATGCAAATAAAATCGTCGAATTTGTTGTGTAAATCACTTTTTGGAGTATTGAACAAACTCATCCCACGTGTATTTGAAATGCTTTATATCGCTGCCGTATATGATGCCGACCTTCTTTTTAATTTCATCGTTGTAAAAATTCGTATAATCTTTCGGAATTTGAGAAATATCTCTCCACGATGTCTTTCCCAAGAACGTTTCTGATATATCGTGCGTTGTGGCGTGGTGTTTTGACGATTTTAAACTATAATGTAAGCCATATTTTACGTTGAGTTTCGGAAGTTCTTCTTCTATATTTTCCATTTTTACATAATGAATGGGCTTTTGTGCGTGCAAATGAAATATTTGTCTATTGTGGTGAATTTCATTTACAATTTCGTCATTCAGTATTTTATCGCAAAATTCGTCAAAACTTATGTGTGGATTGGCCAAACCCGCATAATTCTTTTTACAGCTGTGGATATAACTACTCACTGCGCGTCTATACGGATTCACTACAAATTGAACATATTTCGTTTTCGGCGACAAAATGCTATTGTGGCGTATTTTGCCCGTTTCTTTGTTGTGTTTTTTTCTGTAATTATGAATCCACGACGAATAATCTAAAGCTGTGTCCAACAATCCCTCTTCCTCGTAATACATTTTATTTACTATTGTACACGCCGACTTAGCTTGCCATATTATACTTACGCGATGTTTTGCGTGATACTGGAAATTGGTATTCATAGTATGCATTCTAAATATATATATAATATATATTTAGTATCATGAACTCTCAACAAAACTCTCAAAACAAACCATCGCAATGTGAGGAAATTTGCAAAGAATTAGTACAATCTATTTCTAACCCGCTTCCAAAACGTCGCGTTAAACCAAAAGATCGCGAATTATTGACGGATTTGCAAGAACTATTGATCTTTTGGGGTCCCTAAACCAATAATATCGGTATTACTACGACTCACTTCCAATATTTCCTTGCACGTCTTTTTTCCTATCGTATTACTTGTATCAAATTGGTTGATTACAGACAATATTTGTTGCATCAATACCGACTTCAATTCAAAGTTATGTTCCGAGCTATTCTCATATTGTCTATTGTAGTCCTCCATATCGCGGGTATATTCCGTCGCATAATCCGAATATTGCCCTTCATAATCACTTTCCAATGGCCGTTTACGACATTTTCGGTGAAAACGTTCATACACCTCTTCTTCGATTACTCGCAAAACGCGCTGTAAAGCGCGACTGATTTCGCCACCCTTTTTTTGGAACTTATCCGTGTATTTTCGGAACTCGGCTTCTCCACACAACGTCATTATATCGTTTTCCCTTATGCGTTCCTTCTCTTTCACGTAATGAATTCCGTCGTGCACGTTCGATGTCTGCACAAAATTCATATGTTGGGGGTTCTCTCGCAAACACTCAAAGAATATTCTGCGCGCGTTCTCACCCAAACTCACTTGTCTATCCACAATTGCGCGAGCATTTTCTCGGAAATAATCTCCACATTTTATGCTGTAGCGGTCGATGAATTCATGAATTGTTTCTGCATCCTTGCAGTGATTCGTCAAATAATAATTAAACGTTATTTTTCGATTATCATTGTTGTTTGTCGTGTTTCCCATTTTGGGCGCCAATTCTATGAACTTATTCACCAACTCTTTTGTAGTTTCTTGGTTTCCTTTTACGATTGTATTTGCGAGTTGCTGGTTCGCTTCTTGGGATGCCCGTTGATACTTTTCAATCATCATCAAAAACATGGATTTCATCTCCTGGTTTTCATTATTTTTTTCCATTATTGCTTTACGTTCCTCACCCAATTCTTTTACCAATCTCTCTATGATTTCATCTTTGAGGAATTGGTTCGAAATATTCTCTTCCCCCGATGGATTTTGCACCACAATGCATTTCTTTTTGTGCTTATGTAAGCTTTGCCTATGGCTATATGTTTTTCCACAAATACAAACAAATTCATTCGGGTTTTGTGTAAGTCCAATTGAAGTATTTGTAAGTCTTTTATGTTTTGATGTTAATAAGTGGCGATTATAATCTTTTTTATTACTGCATTCAAAGTTGCACTTTTCGCAAGTATATTTTAAAGGTAAACTGTGGGGTAATCGGTCAGCCATTTGTAAGTATAAAATACTTACATTAAAAACCCCCTAAACCCTTTTTCGCACAACATATTTATATCTATCAAAAAATGGTTGCAGTCAAACCAGTTTACTAGAATCGCAAAAGACTGCATTATGCAGTCATTCCATATTTTGACGATTTTTGTTTTCAATTTCTCTCCAATATAATGAAAATGGAGAGAAACAGATTTTCATTTTTCGTGAGCCACCAACTATTATTTTCTGTGTTATTTTTGGGTAGAGGAACTAACTAAATAGTATATTCCGATTTCTATTCAATTGCACTGTGCACTAGTTATGCGAGTAACATTCTTATTTCGCGTTGCACGCGATGTATTTGACCCCCTTGTCCAAGATTAGTCTAAAACCTTGTGAAAGGACTTATCGAGAAATGAGTGGGATATTGAGAAACCAGTAAAGGGAAACTGGATTCACTTTGGATCTCTCCCCTTTTTTTCGAGATATTCTAGGAATTCGTTCAATAGATTTGGTGTAGTGTTGAGGGTATTATGGTGGGGCTTGTGGGGGTATTGTGCTTCGCATATTGGAGGTCTTGTGCTACACCCCTGCAGCAATTCCGCTTTAATCGTTTTCATTTCCTTTTCCGCTTGAATTCGCATGATTTGTTGATAGGCCTTTTTCTCACTTTCGGTTTCCATATCAAAAATCTTGGACATTCGTTTTTTAAATTCGGTTTTATCAAAGAGTGGTTTCATTTTGTTTGTATACATTGTTGTAAGACAAAACAATGTATACATCAGATGTGGGTTTAAATCTTCATATGTATTTTATCAAGTCTTCATGATTGCAATATGTAATCCACATTCGTTAAAATTGGGACAAAGCCTCAAATACCAATCATATTCTCGTTGTGATATACGCATAATGGGAACAGGGCTATTTGGATTTTGGATTTTTGCTTTGTTTTTTGGTTTTGTTTTTGGTTTTGTTTTTGCTTTGTTTTTGATTTGGGTGTTGAATTTCATTAGTGCTTGTGCAGACTCCATTTTACTTAAGTTATGTAGGATGGAAATATAAATTTTTTATCAATTTTATGTCCAAGATTGGTATAAAACACCCTATATTCGACGATATAGCCCTATATTTTATATGTGAAGCAACACTGTTCAAGCAAAACAATCAAAATAGGGTGTTTTATACTTATCCAGAAATGAGTAGGATATTGATATACCAGTAGACACAATGTCCAAGAATGTAGAATAAACCACCAAAAACAACACTATTCGGGATGTTTTTGTGGAAATCTTGGACAGAGACCTATTATACAAGTCCTGTTCTTACACTACATACTCTAAGCAGGGGGCTGTGGACCCACTATCAAGAGGATATATTACGCTATTATAAGACGACGATTTACCATTCACGAATCAGAATAGACAAGTTTCTAAAAACAATGTCCAAGAATGTAGAACACCCCCTCAAAAACGACACTATTCAAGGTTTTCTATGAAAATCTTGGACATTGTTTTTTAGAGACTTGTCTATCTTTACTCTATGTCCAATGTTCGAAGTTCAAGACCCCCTTTATCAGGAGGATAAAATTGAATTCATCTATATATTTTCTTTGAGACACATACTTTTTATAGACATTCATATATAATACTTTCACTATGGTCAAAAACACTGCTGGAGGCAGCAAATGCAAGGGGATGGCTAGGAAGGACATGAATTCCGCACATTCTTCGCGCGACTACGCTCCACAAGACGACGCTGAGCGATATGCACAAGTCACCAAGATGCTAGGCAACGGCATGTGTCACGTCAAAATCTTTATGAACGACTTTTCAATTATTCACGACATCGTATGTCACATTCGCGGCAAGTTTAGATCCAAGAACAAACGACACAATACTATATCCAATGGATCTTACATCGTCATCGGACTCAGAACTTGGGAAAATATACACAAAAATTGCGACCTTATTGCTATTGTTAATCAATTACCGCAATCTTTTAATTCTTTATACCAACTCACACACAACAACGATTCACACACCGACAACATTTTATTCCAGTCCAATTCGGAATTTATCACACAAACTCCACTCATTACTCACCAATCCGATCACGAACAAGACGAATTCTTCGATATTTAA
>Ga0315315_10002468_pt1 | contig 16939 bp, 4 predicted proteins | sample M140m3416metaG_FD_203699 | JGI IMG/M metagenome (GOLD analysis project Ga0315315, IMG submission 203699) | Ammonia-oxidizing marine archaeal communities from Monterey Bay, California, United States - M1 40m 3416 | ecosystem: Environmental > Aquatic > Marine > Intertidal zone | place: USA... | reverse complement strand
TTTACCGCATCAGGATTGCAAGAAACTGGTAATTTGGCAGGTAGTGCAACTTCCGGTATAGACACTATTACAACGGAAGCCGCTGCTGGAATGGGCTTAGCGCCAGATAAAAGTCTAGAAGGGAAAATGGCAGCCGCACATGAGGCTACGAAAGCATCCGAAGGACATCTAGCTACACTAGTTGATGCTGCTGTCGTAAAACAAAATTCATTAGCTGTTAAGAATAATCATAGTGATGGACACATCGCTGAAATAAATGCTACTGCTAAAGCCATACTTGCACTTATGGGAGGAGCGACAGGTTCAGCTGCTGCGAATGTAGGTGCTACGGGTGGTGCTACTTCGGGCGGACTCCCGGATAAATTGAATAAAGCGATAGCTTCAGGCAATGCTTCTCCAGAAGAAAAGGCTCAATTAAAAGCTGCACTAGAGCAAGCAATGATCCAGAAACCCGGAGCCTCTCCGCCGGGAGCAGCGCAAGCTGCACTAGCAGCAATGTCGGGTGGAGGTGCTTCGATTGATCCTAAAGATCCATCAGGATCTTTTGCAAAAATAATTCGGGGTAGCGGTGGTGGAACATCTAATATGCTTCCAATAGAGAAAATGCGGAAGGCTGCAACAAACGTTTCCAATAAAATCACCGCAGAAGATATTGCTAAGTTTGACTATAGCAGTCTTGATTTGAATGCTATGGCTTCTTCAAGTTATGACCAAAATCTGGCAAATATAGATTCATCCAATGTGGGTGAAATCACAGCTCAGGCACGGAAAGCCGGGGCAGGAGCTTCTTCAAGCGGTACTATGTCTGTAGACAGTTCAGGCTTTGGTGCTTCTGTAGAAAAATTCTCACAAAACATGGGAGAAGTTTCCGCAATGTTAGGAAGCCCACTAATGATAGAAATTGCTGGAACAATAGATATGAATGTGAATCTAAATGGAGCAGAGTTCCTGAAAGATGCACAAGATGGACTTACTAAGCTAGCTGGCAAACAAGTAACAGCAGGTATAAACAACTTTATTAAGCACGGACTTAAAAATCAGCAAGTAAAAGAAAAAGGTGACTGGGTAGATGTTGGTGGAGATTCAGGTGGCAAGGGCTTAGCAGGCGCAGGAAAATCATCTACTAGTTAATAGGAAAAACAAATGGGAAACGTAATTGGTGTAGCATCGCTAAATGCAAGCGCGCACATACCCGTACTCGCTTCAGGGTATATGTATGGAGCATCTCATACCAAAGGTCAGTTACATAGGCCGGGAGAAACTGCTAGCCTCGGTCTTGTAATGATGGGCGCTGCTGAATTTGTTGGCCCTAGAGATGTAATACCTAGTGGTACTAATAGAGAATACGGCTACTGGAGAGGTAGCCAAAATGTATCTTTCATAGACAAATTTGACCAAGCTTGGCTACCTTTAGAAGGTAGTGGCATCACAGCTGGCGTACCTAACGTAAAAGTAGTTGTTAGTGCCAAAGGCGGAGGCAAACCTACAGGTGATGATGGCACTGGATATGGCAGTTGTTCAGAAGCCGAACTTTGCACATGGATGTGGGATGGAGCAGATTGGTCTCTGTCTAGTAATGATTGTCCTGATGGATGTGGTTGTGAAGGAACTAATCCAACAGAGGCTGGTAGCTTTCCCAGCGATACAGTAAGTACAGCTTGTACTGGCGGGGATTCAACACCCGGTGAAACTGGCGGTACTGGCGAAAACGTAGGTTTTGCTAGGTGGGAAAAAGCCGGAGCTTTAAGAACACAAATTGGAGAAGAGGCAATTCAAAATAGATGCCTGTTCTTATCTAAAAGATCTTTTGTAAACGTCGGAAGTGGTATTGATTTAAGCCAAAAAGTAGGTTATTCAATTTATGCAAAAGTTGTTCCTAGTGGAGATGTAACAGGAACAGTAATATTAGCACAACATAGAGAAAACCCTGCACAATTTGTATTAGGCTGTGATTATGACGGTAAATACTACATAAGATCTGACTTTACAGATGAAGGAGAAAACAAAGCAGTCTTTGCAAGGAGTGCAAAGTCTTTTGAAGAATACCAATATCCAGCGCATGTATTTGGTGTATATGCATCTGGAGATAATAGATTAAGAATCTATGTAAATGGCAATGAAGAAGGAGCATCTGAGTCTACCTTTACTAGGTCAAGACTTAGGGCTGCTAATACCAATGTCACCGTTGGTAAGAGAGAGTTTGCTATAGCCGAAAGAGGGTTTACTGGCTGGATTGATGAAGCCGGTATAACTAATGAAACTGTCGAGGCTAAAGACATTAAGGAATTTTATAAGAATACTTTTGAAGTAACTGACCTTATATTTAATACAAAAGTAACGCCTACTGGGAGTAGCGGTTTATCTGGTAAAGAGTTTGGCGACACTGGTTTAGACGCTTTGAATACTACGTTTGTAGAATTCGTTGCTAATTCTGGTGCTGTCGGAAGATTAAACGAAGCTGGCGATAGAGGTGGAGCTTTTGATAAACAATTATGGGGTCAGGATAATTTTGCTATATCTTCTGTTCTTACTTTTGATTTAACACAGATACCCCCTAAGTTCCACCAATTAACAGATTTAAGTGTTGATATGTGGGTTGAGCATTTAACTAATCATCCCAGTGGAGCTGATCTATCTGTAAGACTTATACACAAAGATAGAGCATCAGGTGAAAGAAATCTTAACTGGCATCCATCCGGAATTTCTGTTCCTTCTGGTTCAAAGCGTTTGATTTCAATTAACCATCCTCTGCCTACTTTGAATTACTATGATGGTGGACAAAAGAATTTCAATCAAGATTTTGATGACCATCAATTGCAAATTAGCTTGAAGTATCCAAAGTCTAGCCATCCTTATGATGCAAACTTTAGGATCTATTCAACGAAAATGAATTTTAGCGGATTTGATTCATTGACAAGCTATGACACTCAGGTTGGTGAAACAGAAGCAGGAGTAATAAAAGGACACTCAATTGTAGATGTAGATGGTAGGGTAATTGGCTATGCAAGTGGTGACCGTAGCCTAACACTTATGTCATTTGGAGCATCACCAGTACCATCAAACGTAAGCATGAATATGTTTGTTGACGTTGGAACTGCTGATCAGGGTATGAACCTTGTATTAAACCAAGACCTAAAAACAAGTCTTGGAAACAGTGGCTATGGCTATTTGATAGCTAACGGTGCTGTTGCTATGAGTGGTCAACGGATGAATCTGTTCACCGCTGGTGGTAAGTTTGATGCAAGCATGTCTGCTTTCTTGAAAACAGACGACTGGTTAGACCTTACATCTACAACAGTCCCTCTCGAAATAGAAGGTACGAATCTTTCCTATCCTAGAAGTCAAATAATAAGGCCTTTGTTCTTATTAGCAGATTCTGGAAGAGGTGAACCTTCAGGAGTTATGAACCTTGTGCTGCCAAATACAAAAGCTCCGCTTTTGGTTGGAAGACGACTTCTTTATGTTGAAGGTCGCAAGCCAGTAGCCGATATTCCGCTGTATGTCCAAGTTGGCGAATCTGGCGTTAAGACAATGCCTTTGTACACAGTAGCTCCAGACTTTAACACGCCTAGCGGAAACATGAACATGTTTGTTAAGCAGAAAGATTTTTATGGCGTAGCTTCTGTAGGAGCTGTCGCATCAATACTTGGAACAGGAAACATACCATTATTTATGAAAGCAGACTGGATACCAAGCGGAATAATGAATTTTGCAATGCCTAATGTTTTAGGTTCTGGTACAAACACAACTACACTTAATATAAAAGGGTATCAATAATGCCTGTAAGATTGACAGATAGCGAAGGGAACATAAACTATTTAGTCCCAGCTCCATTTATTAATATAAGTAAGTCCTACCAAAAAACAGGTGATGGTGAAATTATAGGTACAACCTACAGTATTACATTGTCTGGTAAATTGTTAGCAGACCGTGGTTCGCCAAAAAAAGATGGATCATTTGCTGCAACAGAAGGTGCTGCTGGTCTTCAAGACTTAGATAGTAGTGGTAGTGTCAATGATGAACCAGAACACCTTTGGTACACTTCTCTCCAAAACAAACAGAAAGCTTTATCAAGACTGTTTAGCAAGAAGAACGAAGGGTCTTATTTAGAAGTAGATAATGAGGCTACCGGCGGTGAAGATGGTGGATTTAAAGCATTTGTAAAGTTTGAGAGTCTTGACTTACCCGGACACAATCCCGGAAATCCTTACATATCGGACTACTCAGTAAGTCTAACTGCTGATTATCTCCTTGGTCCTGATGGCACTGCAACACATGATGAAGATGACTGGGAACGTCTTGGAAAATGGTTAGTGTCTTCCGCTAGTGAAAGTTGGTCTATAGCAGAAGGTCAAAACTTTGTTTATGACAGGCACGACATACAAAGCAGAACTGGCGGAACAGAAAAAGGCGATCTTTTACAACAAAGAAAAACTTACGAAGTAAGCAGAAATATTAGTGCTACTGGTAAGTCTAAGTTTGATAGGTCTACCGCAAAAGGCGATGGCTTAGAAACTACTGATTATAACCAAAAGTATGCAAAGAATGGTAGAGCTTGGCAGCAAGCTAGAGGTTATGTTTACGACATAATTCAGTATGGTGGAAGATTTCTGTTTGGCGATGAAGCTATAGGTGGAGCTGACACAGAGTACACAGGCGCTACTCCAACCGGAGATTCTAGCGCTCTGTCAGCAGATCCAGATGATATACATTTGTTTGCTATGAACCTTCCGGTTCCAAATAATACTACGGATGCAAAAGATAGATATAAAGCATACAACTATAAAAGACTACAAAATGTAGATCCTAAAGGCGGAACATTTTCTGTTACAGAGACTTGGACTCTGGCTCCCGTTGGTTCTAGTACCCTTGCTACTGAAACGATTGACTTTAGTATAAACGAAGACCCTTCTACTGGATTGCCTAGCATATCAGTAAATGGCGCTATTGTAGGGGTAGTAGACAATGCTGATGAAATAGGCGTTGGAAATTCTAATAATCCAGACAGGTCAATAACTAGAAAAGAAGATGTAACAGAAAATTACAGAAGCGAGACCGCAGCAGGAGCTACAAAAAGTAAATACGAAAACGCCCTTGCTCATTACCATGCTATATCTCCATTTATATACACAACTGCAAAAAGTATAATAACAGACTTAAATGAGTATGGTCAACTTACTTTAAATCCAATACCAAGATCAAAAACTGTTTCTCAGCAAGTTGGTACTGGAACTATAACTTACAGTATGTCGTTTGATTGTGGTAGAAGATACATAACTCCATATGTAAAAGCTGAAACATTTGACATATCTGATACTTATCCGGGTAGGGTCGCAGCTCAGCACACAGTTTTAGGTAGAAGGCTTGGTCCAGTACTACAAGACATAGGAACTCAAACTGCTTGGCAAAGAACACTAAATATAAGTGTTACAGTAGACACTAGAAGAGAAAAAATATGTGTAGACAATAAGAACCAACTTCTCTGGCATATTGGGGACACTACTACATGCACAGCACAAGCAGGAACTAATTCATGGATAAACAATCCTAATTACATTGATTTTTATGAAGAAATTATGACAGTTGGAAAAGAACCAATTAAAGGAGGTCAAACAGGACTTTCACGGGCTAGACCTTCTTACGTAAATATTCAGCAAAATGCTTTATCTAAGCTTGTAGATGCATTTGATCCTTATACTTATAGAGAAGGATCTCTTGGAGGAACATCGCCTTCTAAAAATGTAAGAAAATCTTATTCAGATCCACCTTCTGAAAGCTGGAATCCTGAAACGGGACAATACAGTTATAGTGTAACTTGGACATATGAAATCAATGACCCATGGCAATTTGCCACAACTGATTATCTTGGCGGAGCAAACGACGATAGTATGTACGCTCCTTATCCGGGACTAGAAATATAATGCCGATTAAATACCCATTCAATACAGAAATAATTCAGCAGACTTTTATGGGTCTGTCAATTGTAGACTTTAATGTAAGTTTAGGATTCAATAGTAATGCATCTAATCTAAGTGTTAACTTAGTTGCAGATGATGCAAACTATGAGTCTCTGTTGAGGTGGGGAACTCCAAACAAAAATACTGGAAATATACCAAATGTAAGAGATGCAGTAACTGAAGGTTATCATCCATGGGATAGAAACGCTTTTCCTAAAGGATTACTTGCTAAATACAATGGAAGACCTCCATACGAAGCACATGCAGCAGCACCTCCTCACCCTAAAGGAGACTTACCTTGGTTTCCTTCACCGGGTTCTCCTGTGTATTTTAATTATTACAATGGAGCAGGTTTAACTGATAACTGCGTAAACACTGGATACGGAACAACATGTGATACCGCATTTACATTTAATGGCATTCTTGGTAGTTATTCCAGAGATTGGGGAAGCTCAGGAGAAACCTACAGCTTGACTGTAACAGACCCAAGAGAAATCCTAGAAAACACTATGGTTATTTTGGACGGCTATGCCGGTAGAACTTCTCCCGCAGATGCACATTATATAGCAGGATCTCAAAGAACTTTAGAATACGGATGGAATGGCTACTACAACTTAGTCAATGTTTTTGGTTACTACGAATCTCACGGATTCAATAAGTCGCAAAGAACAGAAAAAGGGATGCAATGGTTCAATCCTGCTAAAGTTTTCACAAACGACTTTGGTGGAAGTCACGCTTTTGGAGTTTTACCCGCATTAGATTTCATACTGAGCGGTGATGCACTTAGAAACCCAACCTATGTTCAAACTGCTCAAGAACCTTTTGGTGGCCCACTTTACTACAATATTGATGAAAGAAATTTATTAAATGGAAATGCACCTTACAGTCTTGCTAAAAATTTAAGTACAGGCCTTCCATACAATATTAATAGATATGCTGTCGATCTAAGTGACTTGTACAACTTAAATAGTTATTACAATCAAAACCAGCCGACTCCCGGAATATTACCTAGTGACTTTGAGATTGACGGCTCAGAAATAACCCTATTACAACTAATACAAAAAATATGTGAAGCTGCCGCCTGCGACTTCTTTGTTTGGATGCACGCTTTTAGACATCCAAATCTTGCTGTAGGCCAGTCAGGGTCGCCAATAATGAATGGCATAAATCTTTGGGATAGCCACAAAGACTATGCTGGCGTAATCAAAGTTACTCCTATACCAAGAAATTTGAATATAAGAACTGGAGTTTTAGCGGATGCTTTTGACAAGGCTATAAAAGTTCCGCCAGAACCGCCTTGGATAGACGCGGAAAAAAATCCAATGATGGTTAGTGCCAATCTTGGCTACGAGTTTACAGATCCAGTTTCTGGCCAGATAATTCTAGGAGCGCCTAGAACTAGAGTTGTTGGAGTTACTCCTCTTGGAAGTCCAAAACAAAGAGATGAAATTTGGTGGAATAAAAACACAGGTCTTTATCTTGATGAAAGAGGCGGTTCTCCTAAATTAGAAGACGATATACTTTATGAGTATATGCCTTCTATAGAAACTGATGGAGTCACGCTATACAACCAACATTTTCCTCAAGATCTTCATAAAGACAGTAAGGAAGAAGGTTGGAACCCATACGGTTTTGTTGGCAGAAGAAAGAAAGACAATAAGCCAAACTTTTTGCAAAATTTACCTATGGTAAACAATAGCAATTATCTGAAGCAGCATATAAACTTCGACTTCATCGATTTTGGAGATGGAACTGTTGATCCATTTCAGTTTAATAAAGCTGGAACCAATGTATTCAAATCTCAGTGGGAAACTTTTAGAAGCACGGGCTACTTAGATATCTATCCTTGTTGGGGATTCACTGAAGAAGTATACACTCCACAAGGAGGTAAAGAGTTAAAAAATGGACAACTAGGCCCAAATAGCCCATTGAATGATATTATAGACTTAAAGGCAAAAGGAAGGCCAATCAGGGGTCTGTATTGGGATGATGATCCTTATAGAGATTTTCATCCTACAGAAGGTATATTTGGAAGTTTAGAATTCTATAACCCACGACAGGGTACTTGTCATGTAGATGGCGCAGATCAAGAAGACATAATGGGCCAGCCGGTTGTAAACGGCGCAGAAGTTACGGCTCTTAAAAATAAACCAGAGACTTGTGAATGTGATCCAGAAATATCAGGACCTTTTAGTGACTGCGTATTGAATGGCGGAGTACCATATAAAACAGTATATAGAAATAGTTGCCATAATTGGAGTGAATGCAAAGATGACTCAGGAGCTAAAGTAGAAGATATTCATGGTAAAGGGTCAAACTTTGACAGAAATAAATGGACATGTGAAAATGCTTGTTTTGTAGCTGATAATCAAGGCAACCCATCAGCATTTGTAATAGTTGGATACAAACAAGGTGCAAAAGCAATAGAGGCAGCAAAAGCTGCTGGTGGTTTTGAAGCACCATATAGAACTATATATGTTAGTGATGTGCAATATGCAAATATGAAAGAAGAAGAGAAAAAAGAAGTTATTTTCATATATAGTGATGCTGCTTGTAGCGAAGCTGGAAATTATGCTCAAACCCAAATTTCTAATGTTGTTGCTGGTAGCAATCCAGCTGATTTTGCTGGCACAGCTAAACACGCAATAAAAGGTACTGGGCAAAAAGCTAATAACAATGATGGCAATAAGTCAATAGGTGGAGGCGGATTATACAGCAAAGAATGTCTTGCTATAAGTTTTAGAAATCCACAAATTAATGGCTGTTTTGTAAAAACTGGACAAGAAATAACTGATGAAGATGGGAATGTTAAGTTTAAAGAAGACGATCATGTAGCCAGATTTAAAACTTCAGATGATTGCGCTTTCGCAAATGAAGGAGAACCAGATTATAGAGACAAGGTAGAGTGGAGAAATGCTGCTGAAACTATGCCAGCTTTTACAGACCCTGTTTATAAAATGACTATAAACAATACTCCAGCTCCCGGCTTTATAAATGCAAGAGCAAAAGTTTATGGAAGATGCGGACTTGCAGGCCAGCAAGGAAATGCGAGAGTTACAGACAATAGAGGAAATTGTCAAGATCCAAAAAGTTTTGAAGTAACAAACCTTGACGCTAATACAAAAGAAGGTCTTCCTGTAATACCAAAAACGGCAACAATTCCGATAGACCTTTCTATGATAGGTTATCAAGGAGGGCCAAACACTGACAGAAACATGCCTAACAAAGGGGCGAAAAAATATTATTATGCTACAGTCACAGAATTAAGATTTGCTGCCACATCAAAAGATTCATGGCTTAGATATATAACTTCAGTTTCCCCTTATTTAGCTTGCTGGATGTATGCAAATGAAAAAGGTGGAACTAGCGCTTGGAAAGATTTATGCCCAGTTGTAATAAGCCCTAAGTTTGTTGGCGGAGCTAGCCAAACTGAAATTGATGCAGCTGAGTCTACAACCGCAATGGCTAGTGGCGGTGAAAAACCTGTGACGCCTGCAATGAGAGATCAGGCTGGTAACAAGCAATCAGCCGCTTCAGCTCAAGGTCATCCATGTGGCGACGATCCTAAAAGATCTGAGCTGAGCTTTTTTGAAAAAACAACAATGCAAGTAGATATTGCATACAAAAAGATACAAGAGGTTGCAACTAAGTATTATGGCCTTCAGTATCTAGTACCCTTACCATTTAATCCACCTACGTCTCAAACTTGTTCAAATGTTTTGATTGGAGACAAAGATGAATGTATAGATCAAGGTTACGATTGGGGCGCTCATGGAATGGTAAGCGAATGGTTCCAAAGAATGGGTATTGGTATATGTGTTAAAAATGGAAAACAAACACTAGCAGCAGATAAGTTTGCTTGTGAAATAACTGATAAAGGTTTCTGGGTTGAGCCAGCACAAGAAATAAACAAATGGGAAATAACTTCTGCTGGTTGGCCGGGAGGAAATAGAAACTTTAAGCAAGATGGTACTTATAATACTGGCTATCCACAAAATGCAAACTTCTTTGACGACAAAGGTAACTTGAAAGCATTTGCCCTTTTCCCAAGTGAAACAAAGAAACTTTTAGCGGGAACCAACGCAAAATTGGACTTTTCCAATTTGGGTCCTGAAACTACATACTTTTCATCGGATCCCACTTTCTCTGGCGAATCTAGGGTAATTATAGAAAACCTTAGCAATAAAGTTTATACAACAATAAATGTTGACCCCAAAACACATTGGCTTCCCACAAGACCTGACTGGGAAGTTCAAAACGAAAAACAATATGCAATGCATCTTTGTGGAGATGGCAACGAAGAACCTGAATATGCAGAAGTAGGTCCAGAAGACAATCTTCAAGAATTAAAAGAAAGAGATGTTTATGTAAGAGATGATAAAAATGTTTATCATGCCGCCTTAAGACCATTCGCTTTGATTACATTACCAGCAGCTGTTGAATATGGAGACATGGACAGAAGTGTAAATGGAGTTCTTGGCAATCCAGATTCAGAGATTTGTATACCATTACGTTCAGCTAAAAATGGACAAGCTATAATGTCAGGCTTTACAAGAGCGCAAAACCCAGCACAAATAGCTGCACAACAAATAGTAGCAATGGCTAATAACGCAAAAAGCGCTCCAACGCTAAGTCCAGACATGGGCAGAAGTTCTTTCATAGCAGCAAGACATAAACCTTATCATGCCGGAATACCTCAGCAAAGTAAACATTATAGATGGGGTCCTTGGGGTTTAGGTTTAGGCTTTGGAAAACCTGAATTGGTAAAAGATGAAAGTTTTCATCCGGGAGCTTTTGGCTCTGAAGAATTGATGGGCAATATTGCAATGTCTAGAATAAAGACAAAACTTGTAGAAGCTCAAAGATACATAGAAACTGGAAGTGTAACATTAGCCGGAGTTCCCGCCTATGCTTTTGCAACACAAATGGTAATTGACTTTGGTGGGGGAGTAATAGAATACGGACCTTACATAACAGATATGAGTGTAGGAGTAGGTTCTGGAGGAGTAACAACCACGTACAACTTCAGCACTCAAAGAAAGTTTGGACAGCTTGGAAAAATCTATGAAGAAAGAATAAGAAAGTCACAAGACGAAGCCAATAAGAACTTCAAACGATTAGAAGATACAATACAAAGAGTCAAAAGAGGAATAGACTCATACAAGAGGAATTAAAATGCCTGAACCACAAGAAGTAAACGATCAAAGAAAAGAACTAGATAAAAATGACTACAGCCATCTTATGTTGGCTGGTACTTATCATATCGCTATGGGTCATAACGCTAGGGATGGCGATAATAACAATGTATACTGGGATGCTCATCCAACACATAATAGTGCGCCGATGAGAATAAATCTCAGTAAGTCTGAGACTGTTTCTACACCTGCAAACAGTTATATGGATCGTTTTGCTTCAAACGATCAGTGGCAGCAAACAGGGTCAATATCTTTTGATGGTTTGTTTGTTCCCTACTCTACTAACTTTGCATATCAAAGTGACTATGGAAAATCAGAGGCTACTAATCGAGCAATAGGGATGCCTTCATTTGAAAGACCTTACAGTAAGCAAAAAGGAAAAAGACAAGGAGCTGAACTAAAAGACACAATACCTTGGACAGAAGTTGCAGACGCAAAAGGCTCTGACGGTAAACATATTGATAAGCTTAGAGCATCCGCACCAGCTCCCGGAGTAATAACATCAGCTTCATTGAATCCACTTGCTTCCGGTCATAGTATTCAATTAGTTAATAAAAATAGGGATATTACCAACCCAAGTATTGAGGGCGGTGGATACGCCTCTCATTCACCAACAATGTTAAAAGTTCCTGAAGAAGGAAGGGAAACAGCTAGACCTTTAGGGTTAAGAGGTCCAATGGTTATGGCTGGATGGGGTTATGACATATATGGTATGCCAGCTCCTAACTTAAGATTTGATTCTGAGAATAGATATCATGATCCTACAGATACACAAAATTATGGAAGACAAAGATATGTATCTCCAGCAATGAAAGCAAAGACTCTTAGCGGTGTACAAAACGATATAAAACACTTTGTACCAAATCATATGAAGAGGCCAGATACTTGGAAAGTTGGGCCTGTAGACTTAAGATGGGATCATCAAAGAAAAGTTTGGGTTGGTGGAAAACACAATGGGGTTTACTTATCAAAAGCTGCTAAGTGCTTACTTCCTAAAGCAGGGATAGATGGAAACAACTCATTTAATTTTGGTGTAGGAGGAAATATTACAGCTCCCGGAAGATTGTATAGAAACCCCTGTCCTACGCATGATTGTAACTTTAGATCTTATTTTCCAACTAGCATACACTATCCAGACATAGAAATATATGACCCCGAAGACCACAACTGGTGTGGTAGATGTATGACTCTAGGAAATCTTACAGCATGTGCAGACTTTAAAGATGCCTGCGCTCCATTCTATGATGCTATAATAATAAGACCAGTAGATGAAATGGTTGGCCCTCCAAATCAATTAAGTGAATGTACTGATAAGTTTATGAAAGTACAGGGAGGCGCTCCGGGAATGAGAAGAGCTGGAAACCCTTGTCATGGATGGGGTTCTAGTTATTTAGGGAAGCTTGAAAATATAAACAAAAAAATAGGTGAAGACGAAACTTGGACTCATCATGCTAAGGCTATGTTGTATGAAAGAATATTCATAGAAAATCCTTTAGGTCAAGGTTTGATGGTAGGAGACGCATTTTTCAGTTATGATACTGGTAAGAGGATAGTGTATGAATATGAAAGAACTGATATTCCTAGCTGCGGTGATGCAGTTGGAAAAAGAATAAAAGTAAAAGAAACAATTCCAGTACATGTCATACTACAAGCGGAATTCTTCGGTATTGAAACAATAACACATGCAGGATGTGACCGAGGAGAAATGGCTGCTTGCTCTAAAAAGTTCTTTGCTCAAGGTTTTGTTACAGCAGAAGATTGTGGACCAGATGACGATTACCCAGAAACAGCAGGCGGATAATGGCAATAGGTGACCCTTGGGATACATCGTGGAATCCACGTAACCCAAGTCTAAGAAATAAAACTTCTGGAGCAGAATCTTGGCGTCCAGATGAATATCTTGAAACACCTCAGACAGACCCACTCACTCTAAAAGAACGTAGAAGAGGGAGAATGTGTGCTGAGGGCTGTGGTTGTATTGAAATGTACGACGAGAGTCTTTCTGGAGCTGTCACTAAACTACCACCAGAATTAGCAGTAACAATCATTCGAGATGAAAATGGTAGATATTCTGCTAGAAGTGGTATCGCAGGAGGCGAAGGAGAAACCTACTTCTTAAAATATGGAAAAGGAAGATATCTAGGAAGTAAGTGTTGTGAAGGATTTGATGGATGTGATCCTTGTTCTGTTACTACATCAAGTCAAAACACGCAAGTAGAATGTCATAGAGCAAACAATAGATTTAAAAGTCTAAATTCTAGCGGACAACAGGGAGACAGCTTTCCCAAAAGAGAAGCCTATAACTACGACGAAGCGCTTAAAGGATCGTCAAATTGGCCTAGAAGGGCTTTAGATACATTCTTAAAAGCTATTGGTTATAACACTTCTGTAGAGAGTTCATCTGGTACAGACATGTCTGTTATTGATGATGGCAAAGAAACAGTTGAAACCAAAGAAACTCAGTATAGCGCAAACCAAGATGACGCTAGATTCAATGTAAAATCTAAATTTGCACCTCGTTATATAACTTCAGATAGTTTTATAACTGATCGTGAGGCCTTTAAAGCTGGTGATGCCTCTCATTTTTCATGCATTGAAGACGGCGCTATTCCATTAAAGAAGAAGCCTTATTGTAGAGCGCCTGACGCTGACGCTTCCGGTAGACCCGTAGAAGTTCTTCCTATATGTTCTGATGGGAAGCACGAAGTAGGAATTGTTGATAATTCTCAACAAATAAAAAGCAAAAAGAATGCTTGTATAGGTAGCGGAAATGATTGGCTTTACGATGATCGAGACTCTTGCGAATTAAATGGTGCGTGTGAAGAACCTATTGCCCCAGACGAAGAGGGAATAGTAAACACTAGAACAAGAAGGCCTGTTAAAGATTCCAATGGTGAACTTGTAACAGACAAAGAAACTTGTGAATCTACTTATAAAGATGGCGCTCCAAAGTGTTTAAAATCAGATGGGAAAGAAGACACAACCGCTACAACAAAAGAAGAGTGTGAAGAAAATCAAAATAGTTGGATGGTCAATATCTTCTTCTCTAATGAGTTTGTAACTTGGGAGTATGAAAAACAGTCTTGTTGTGGTAAACATTTATTAGACTTCAATCATCCTGCTCATACACCTCAAGTTTCAAGTGCTAGTGCAATAGACGAGGCTAGAAAAGGTTCTGTTTGCATAACACCTTATTCAGAGGTTGTTTTATTGCCTAGTTATACGGCTTCAAATGTGGCAGCTAGCGCCTCTGCTAGTTTTCATATGGCTATGGCAATGAGTACTCAGAGCGATAGAGTTGACTTCACTTCAATGAAAGCTCCCTATTGGACTATGGTCATAAGGCCATGTACTTTTTACAGTAGCTGCGATGTAAATCGCGGAATGTATGACATGTACGGTAGTGGAGGTACAGGTGAGTCAGCAGGAAATTATTACGAGACTAGGGCTGGTGAAGAAATAGTTCTCTATTTGCCTATGGATCAATTTTTAAATTCCTCTAATTTCAATCTAACTTTAGCTCCTGAAAATGCCATTAGATCTGGTTGGGATGAAGTCTATCAAAACTGGACGCCAAACATGGGTAATATTATGGGTAACCCTACCTATAATGAACTCGCTAAAAGTGGTGCTGGAAATTTAATAGGGGGATTTCCTAGTAAGTTTCCCGGCGACACTATAAATGAAAAACCATTTTCAAATTGGTGTGACTATCCAGATGCTAATTATGATGGAACTGGAGACGGCGGGTATTGCGAGCAGTACTTATTTTATGAAGCTGGAGCATCTCACAATCAAACTGTAAATGCTAAAGGTGCTATTAACTTTTATGCACATAATATACAACCTCAGCCCTTTAAAGCTACAGAAGAAAAACAAAATAGAGCCAAAGACTTAGTAAATGCAGGATATGAAAAAGTAGCATGGCAAGAATGTGTTGATGTTTCTGTAGGTCATAAGAATGGTGGTGGTCCATGGTTCTTTGATTATGGTCCTGACTACTTTATGTATTTTGACCTTCTAAGCTCAGCCACTAATAGATATTCAGCTACATGTAAAAGCATAAGTGATGCAGCTTTAGCCTATGTAGATAATACTGTAGGATTTCTTAGTAATGATGATTGCGGGATAGGAGTCAGTCCAAATATATATGTTGGATGGAAACCTGTAGATACAAGCGAAAACTCATCAGGAACTCCATCATGTGGTGAACAAAGTGAAGCTAATTGTGAAAATGTTGGATCTTGTACTCATAGCGATGGAAGTTTTGCAGTTGCCGGAGGTGTGAAAAACGAATCAGAGTGTGATGGCAAAGGAAAATGTTTTGATAGCTGGGGAGAGTCAATAAGTTCTGGAAATGATAATAAAGATGCATGTTCCGAAGATGGAGGCACATTTGAAGCAGCCACCTTTAATAAAAGTTGCTCATATAGTAAAGACTGTAGTGAGCAAGTAATCACAAACTTCAAAGAGGTTGTTGAGAAGGGCGAAGCCGCAATATATAGAGCAGCCGAAGACAAAGAAGAATGTGAAAAAGCTCAAGAAGCAGGTGGTGCTGGTGGAAAGTGGACTGAGGGATGTCAAGATACTGGATCAAGTACAGTAAAGCATAAGCATAAGTGTATAGGATTACAATCTATCCCAGAAGATCTTGCCGACATAGTATTTGGAACGCAAAAAGGAATTTGTACTCTTACAAGAGCAGGAACAGAAGTTCAAATTCAACTACCTGCTAATGGGTACATGTCAAAAGAAGAGTGCAGAATAGAATCAGAAAAGAAAGATGATGATGAAAATCGAATATACGAAGTAGCAGATGGGTCATCTTGGGAAGTTAGCAGCGTAGGTGGATACAAAGTCAGAGAAAGCTCAATAATAAAAGTAAGAGCTGCTGGCCCATTGAATAGTGGGCAAAAAAATTATTCAACAATTGATAGAATGCCTCCAATGGAGAACCAACTTGATTATCTAAACTCAATAGGTAATGATGGAACTTCATTAGATTATTGGAGAAAAACAGGTCTTTATCCAAGAGCAGAAGTCGCTAGTCATATTAGCGATGGATGCTTAGGTATGCAACAACATAAACGAATTGAATATGCAAGTAATACAAATCCTATAAAAATAACTAGTAGAAATCATAAGTTGATTGATGGTGACTTAATAAATAGTTATGGAGTTCTTGGAAACTTTGCAGCTAATGTTTTAAGTGCAGGTGAGCTACAAGAAATACAATGGGAAGATAAAGTAGGAAGCAAATGCTCAGGAGACAATTGCGACACTCAAACACACCCGATGGTAATTTGTCCACACACAAGCAAATGTATTGACCCTTCCGGTAACGAAATTAAAGGTAAAACTACACCTTTTGATTGTAGGTCTGGAGGTTGTGATAAAAAAGACTCAGCAGGTGACACATGTAACAGTCAAAAATTATGTGAAGCTCCAGACAAGAGATTTACAGGTTCTGATTCTACAAGTCGTTGTCCTTCTGGATATCACCCCGTTCCTAAAATGCCTCCTAGTCATCCTAAAGGTTGTGAGATAGATGACTTAGACAAAAGCGGATGTGGAGGTAAATGGACTGACGGTTCAGTTAATACATTCAAACAAAGCTGTGAACACCTAGCTTGTTTTGGAACTGTGATAAAAGGAAAAAATCCAGATCCTGCTCCATTCTTTGTAGTGCAAAATACAACAATAGATACATTTGATTTATACACATGTGATGGAAAACCATTAGATGGAACAGTAAACAACAAAATAAACATAGATACAGACGGTTGT
>Ga0315315_10002466_pt1 | contig 16943 bp, 15 predicted proteins | sample M140m3416metaG_FD_203699 | JGI IMG/M metagenome (GOLD analysis project Ga0315315, IMG submission 203699) | Ammonia-oxidizing marine archaeal communities from Monterey Bay, California, United States - M1 40m 3416 | ecosystem: Environmental > Aquatic > Marine > Intertidal zone | place: USA... | reverse complement strand
GCAAAGAGTACTGGAAGTGGACGGATAGCTATGGAGTAAATATCGTGGACGGTGAGGATGACGTCTCAATTCTTTGTGCCTGCATCGTGATCGATCAGGTGCTTCATGATGGAGACAGAAATTAGGTATACAGACAAAACGCATAAGCCGGCACTCAATGATTAGGCTGGCTCGCTTCGCTTGTTAACGCCAGCTTGGCCACCGTTATTCTGACCGTTATTACACTCGGCAAGCTATCATGAAGAGTTTTTCTTACTTAGTGCTGGCCTTCACGATTGGCAGTGTCGTGTTGTGTGGATGCGACTCGAAGGGAGGCGTGATTCCCCCGGATGCCACAGAATGGCGTAGCGAAAATTACGACATTTCTGCTGCATTGAACGATGGCTGGCAGCAGGTATCTGTGAGATCGTCTGGTGATACGTTCGATCGACCGGGAAGCCTGCTGCGGGCATTCGCGAAAATCTCTGGGCCCTACAGTTACATCATCAAAGTTGAGAAGGATGTACCGCTCGATCAACTCCCGCTTGAAGACTACTTGGACGCCAATCGCACGCAGTACACGTCTCTTCCGGCATACGAATTGGTCGACGAGGGTGCTGTCGATTTCCATGCACGCAAATTCCATCGATTTCGCTTCAAAGTGAATGGTGCGAAAGGTCTTGGTGCAATGTATGCGCACATATTCCGCGATGGTACAAACCTGGTGGCCGTGCAATGGACCTTTCCCATTGGAAACGATGGCGACCTCTCCGTTCCCGCTGCAATTACAAAATTTGACGAAGGAGTGGCGATCGACATTTTCTCGCAGTCGAACGAGTGAAAGGACAATCGCAGGTAACGGAACCGACAGTCGGGGCGATTTTGGAATCAACACGTCTGTCGTCGAGTTAGTGAAGCCTGTCGTTATCTGGTCTCAGGCGAATGGTTGAGTCCATTCCTGACCATTTGGCGTCCGATGAGGAGGACGCGACCGGCACGAAAAAACCCCGCAAAACACAAGGTGTTGCGGGGTTTTTGGGAGTGGGCGGTAGAGAATTCGAATCTCCGACCTCCACGATGTCAACGTGGCGAATGTCTCGAAAAACGGCGTTTTTTTCGTGTTTTCTGTCCATCTAGTGGGTCGGATTAACCCAATTGTGTGTACGGATTGATTGGGAGGGACGAGAGGGTTTTTATTTCGGGCGTTACGCTTCTGCGATTTTGAAGTAACAGAGCGATATGATGCAGACGTTCCTCTAAACTATCGCGGGCTTAGGGTATCTGCGGCACAAGAACTCCAACACTGATCGGATCGCAATGGGATGGCAACACGATGGCGGGCTAGTTGAATGTCCCCATTGCGGCGGAAGCATTGCTAACAATGCAAAGTACTGCCCTCACTGCGGCGGCGAACCACCTACATACACTTTTCTCGGTTGCACCGGATGCGTTTGGTGCGTTTTGATATTCGCCGCGACCGTCGTTTGTTGCGGTTTACTGACCCGTTGAATTGATTGCGTGTGCCGCAGGGTTCGGACTCTGGTTCTGAGGTGTTTTATACTTGTTACGGCCAATCAATCTCTGAAAAGCGAGGCGAGCGTGGATCTTTTTAAAACTGTTGTTGTTTGTGTCGCTATTGTTGTAATTTGCGGATGTGATCGGGGGCAGCGAACACCAGTCAATTTACCTGAATCAACCAACTCTGTCGGCATGACGTTCAAGTTGATTCCTGCTGGTACGTTCATAATGGGTGAGGGCGGTCAGGCACACGAGGTAACGCTTACTGAGCCTTTCCAGATGGGAGTCCATGAAGTCACCCAAGCTCAGTACGAACAGGTGATGGGTAGCAACCCAAGCGGGTTCAAAGGTGCTGACAATCCAGTTGAAGGGGTAACGTGGGACGATGCGGTAGAGTTTTGCCGCAGGTTGAGTGAACTACCCGCGGAGAAAAAAGCAGGTAATGTTTATCGTTTGCCTACCGAAGCAGAATGGGAATATGCCTGCCGTGCTGGGACAACGACAAAGTACAGTTTTGGAGATGATGAATCGGAGTTGGGTGATACCGCTTGGTATGCTGAGAACTCTGGTGGAAAGACACATCCAGTCGGCAGCAAGTTGCCCAATGCTTGGGGGCTTTATGATATGCACGGCAATGTTTATGAGTGGTGTCAGGATTGGTATGGTGATTACCCGAGTGGTAGCGTGACGGACCCGAGTGGTGCTACATCTAGCTCGGGCCGGGTGGATCGCGGCGGCGGCTGGTTCGACTCGGCTGACTACTGCCGGTCGGCGTACCGCTACGGGATTTTGCCGTCGTACCGCAACTACGACCTGGGCTTTCGTGTTGTCCGCAGTTCTAAGAAATAGTGGTGGCGGCACCTGCAAGGAAGCGTAGGCCGGAGGGAGCGAGGCGGAGCCGCGACCGAGGTGCCGTAGCGTAGGAGGCATGGGGAAGACCCCGTTTAGTTCTGCTCCAGTACTGTCTTCTGCAGTGGACGAGATTCTGCTGTCCGCTGAGCTGAAGTCACCAGCAGATGCCGACCAAGAAGCGATGCAGTCACTTGATCGGCTGGAACGGGAATCGGGTGCGTGGCAGTGTTAAAGCTTAGCTAAGTTAATCTTCTGTAAGAAAGTGAGTAATCAGGCCGCAGGGGCTACTTGGCGGAAGTGAGTAATCGCTTTTGGCCTAGTCGCAGCAAATGATTTTGCATTGTCAGCATTTGTAAATCATCCGCTTAGCGGCGATCGACCGAGGAAACATAGAAAACGGAAGCTGAAGCCACGCCGCGAAAGCCTGTACCAATGCTGCACCAATGCTTGCACCAAACCAGGGCCAAACAGGTCATCTTTAGTCCATTCCTGACCATTTGGCGACCGATGAGGAGGACGCGACCGGCACGAAAAAACCCCGCAAAACACAAAGTGTTGCGGGGTTTTTGGGAGTGGGCGGTAGAGAATTCGAATCTCCGACCTCCACGATGTCAACGTGGCGCTCTAACCAACTGAGCTAACCGCCCGAATTCCGGTGTCCTGATGAGTCATCCTCAGGGTCAACGGTGATTCTGTACCGACTTCAAAACGCGTGAAATCGCGATGTGGCTCGGTCCGGCTAGTCTGCGCGGCAAGTGCTGTTCCGTCAAGTCCGCAGCAATCGATACCCTTCAGGAACCCTGAAAGCCAATCCATTCGGTCCAAAGACCCCGCAAATCTTGCCTTTTCGCTAAATTACTGTTGACGCTCCCCACTCGGGCGTCTGATACTTTGCCTTAATTAATTAGAGTTCTAATCGTTAGGGATTTGGGGCACGTCTCCAAACCGCCTGATACGGTAATCAAACGGTCTCGCTTTTATGCGTGGGCCGCCCATTCCTAGTATGCGCCGAATCGCCCTTCGGCCGGAGAAGACAGCTTTTAGTGGCATTGCCTCGACGAAATAATCAACCGGAAGCAAATCGCGATTCTATACGCATCAATCAGAACATTCGCATCACGCCGATTAGGGTCGTGAGTGAGTTGGGCGAGCAGTTGGGAATCATTCCCACTGAACAAGCCCTCGAGCGGGCTCGCGATGCCGGCTTGGATCTTGTTGAAGTGGCCCCCAACGAGAGGCCACCCGTTTGCCGAATCATGGATTACGGTAAATACAAGTACGACAAGAATAAGAAAAAGAACACCGGGCAGTCGCATACCAAGACGAAAGAGATTCGGCTTCGACCAAAAACTGGTCAGGAAGATATCCGCACCAAGCTTCGTCAGGCTGAAAAGTTTCTTGAACACAAGGACAAAGTCCAAGTGAGTGTTCTCTTTCGTGGCCGTGAAATGGCTCACATCGAAGAGGGACATAAGGTCATGGAAATGGTAATCGAGACCTTAAGTGAGTTCGGCAAGGTGGAAACACGGCCACAGCAGCATGGTCGTCGTATCATCTGCATGATCTCACCCAAGTGATTTTTCAGGTCAGACCACGTCATAAGGGTGGCCACGCCAGAAGCGTGATTACGCCAGACGTGTGATTACGCCATACGTGTGGTTGCGCTGCAAAGTTGAGCAGGCCGGGCAGCGCTGAGTTTTCTTTGGAGGCTCAGTGATGAGGTTCGCTTGCCAAGTTTGCTGAAGTACGCTGGTCAGCGACTACCAGCAAGGGTCAGCGACTACTAGCAAGAAATTGCCAACCCGTTGCTAGTACTCGCCAGTAACCTAGTACACGCCAGCAATACCATGTTGCCTTGAATTCAGCTCACATCTTTGCCGCTGAAGAGTTGAGTACCACGGTTCAGTACACTTCCCGGATCTTTGTGCCATGATGGTGCCAGCCAGTTGGGGATATGCTGGACTCAGATCGTCGCAATTGAGCTGTGCAGTCGAATCGTTGCACGTCGAACAGTGCATGCAATTCCGTGACATTGACTTTGCTTGCCGTCTTTCCGAAGTACAGAGCCTATCATGATAAGCTTGGAAACAGTTTGTAGTTCGTTAGCATCCATTGCTCCTCTGCGATTAGCCGAAGACTGGGACAATGTCGGGTTGCTGGTCGGAAATCGCCGTGCCTCGATTAGCAAGGTGATGACCTGTTTGACCGTGACGCCAAATGTGGTGTCGGAAGCTGTGGAACACGAGGTCGGGCTGATTGTTGCCCACCATCCTCTGCCCTTCAAGCCTTTGGCTCGTATCACTTCTGACTCGGTAGCCGGCGAGATGTTGTTGCATTTGATTGGCGCGGGAGTGGCCGTGTACAGCGCTCACACTGCTTTTGACTCAGCAGCCGAGGGGATCAATCAACGCTGGTCAGAGCTTTTGGGTTTGCAGTCAGTAGAAACCTTGGTAGCGGTAGCAGGTGAAGCGAAGACAAGCACGGGTTCGCAAGATGACCGTTCGTCTTTGTCTATCGAGGGCACCGGGCGTTTGGGGCGTTTAGCTGAACCCGAAAGTTTGCATTCGCTTGTTCATCGTGCTGCCTCTGCTGTGGGAGCCACGAGTCCTCGGTTTGTTGGCGACCCCGATCGCAAGGTCAGTAAGATCGGGCTTGCCTGTGGCAGCGGTGGAAGTTTCTTGTCAGCGGCCAAGCGACGAGGTTGTGATGTTCTGATCACGGGAGAAGCGACTTTTCATGCTTGCTTGGAAGCAGAAGCTTGCGGCGTCGGGATGGGTTTACTGGGTCACTATTGGAGCGAGCGATTTGCCATGGAGAGTCTGGCTCAAGTTTTGGCGTCGGCTTTTCCGCAGCTGTCGATTTGGGCCAGCAACAGCGAGCATGATCCATTGTCAGCACTCAGCATTTGAAACGACGTGGTCACGGTTTCGAGCCAATTCTTTGCACGGTAATTCGCTCGGTCGAAGAGGCTAGTTGGGGTTGCCTGGTCGTCCAAAGGGTGCTCCGCCACCGGGCCGTTCTCCGCGTGGCCCTTGCCCATTGGGTGGTTTGTTTGCAGGATTTCGTCCTGGTCTACCCTCACCGTTGGCTGGTCGGTTGGGTCCCGAACCACCGCGTGGTTTCGATTCATCGAAACGAGGTTTACCCGGTTCTGTGAAACCAGAGCCCCTGAAGTCTGTGCGTCGATTTTCTAATCCGTTTGGCCCCCCCAGTGGACGCTGGTCTCCTTTGAAATTTCTCATGTCCGGGCGATTGCTTAGTAGCTGAAGAAGAATTTTTGGGTTTGCGTTCTGTATTTCATTCCTGGATAGGCGGCCATCATCGTCGGCGTCCACCCGCATCAGATCTGGCTTCGCTGCTCGGGGCATTTCTGTCAGTTCGACATAGCCATTTCGATCACGATCAAATTTTTGCAGGATACGATCAGGCATCGGTTGACGCTCACCCACGTTTGGCATGGGTTGTGGAACAGGATCTGTTTGCTTGGTCCTGTCAGGGATGTTTGATTGATTGGTGTTGAGAGTTGACGTGGGTTGTTGTGCCCAATACCAAACTCCAGCGATAAGCAGCACAGCAACCACTGCCAGACCTGCAACTGCAAAAATCAGATTACGGGAATGACTGGCCGTTGACTCGTTCGTGCGCTTGTGAGCCGCCGACTTGTTTCCGGCAGGATTGCTGACTGCTGAAGTGACCGGGGGTGAATTGAGAGTCGACAGGTGCTGTCCACCGGCAGGAGTGGGGTCCGGTAAATCGGCAAACAGATCGTTGTCGATGTTCGCCGCCGCAGGAACTTGTGTGGTTGAATTTGCAGAAGCCTGTTTTCGTTGATCTTCCTCAATTCGCGTCTGGACATTTGATAATGTGGCAGAAGCCCACTGGTGAATTTTTGAATTCTTTGCCTGTGGGTTGTCGACCATTTGCTGAAGGATGGGAACGGCTGCAGCGAATTGTTTGGATTCACACAGTGTTTTGACCAGTTTGCTTTGCTCATTCAACTGGATTTGTGTGATGTTGGCTTGTACCGTTTTCGTGCCGCTGTTGGATGATTTTTTTCGTGAAGCTTGGGACCGAATGAATCGTTCCAAGTCGTTTGCAAAGCTTTCCATGGACGCGTAACGTTCAGCACTATTCTTTGCCATTGCTTTGCCGCAAATCTGGGCCAATGCAGTGCTGATGGTAGGTCGCAGTGATTTCAGATCGGTTGGATCTTCGGTCAGGATCTGACCAATCATTGAAATCGTCGAACCATTACCGGCGAATGGCAATCGTCCGGACAGGATTTCATAAAGCACGACGCCCAGTGCATAAACATCCGATCCTTGTCCGACCGAATCTTTGGCGCCTCGAAGTTGCTCGGGTGACATGTAAGCTGGCGATCCGAGTAAAGCACCCTCTTGGGTTAATCGCGAGTCGTCACCAAGTTCGTCAGGGCACGCCAAGCCAAAGTCCATCACGATTGGTTCCTTGCGGTGATCAATCATGATGTTGGCTGGCTTTAAATCGCGATGAATGATGCCGCTGCCATGAGCCTCTTGCATCGCTCTTGCAATTTTCAAAACGGTCATCGCCGCAAATCGTTCGGGCAATTCTTCGTTGTTGCGGATGTGGCTCGAGAGCGTATCGCCTTTGATCAACGCCATGGCGATGTAGTGTGTACCATCGACTTCGCCCACATCGAAAACGGGACACAGGTTCGGGTGTGCCAGATTCGCAGCCGATCGTGCCTCGCGGTAAAAGCGATCGATCAGTCTTGAGTTCGTGTTCGCTTCGAATTTGGGAACCTTCAAAGCGACCTTGCGATCCAGCTGAGTGTCGTGAGCCCGGTAGACGGAACCCATTCCACCGCGTCCTAGAAGAGCTTCGATTTGGTATCGGCCCAGGTTGGTCGGCGTCTCGCTGGTGGTGGGATGATTGCTGATCTTCCCGTGTTGGGACTGTCCGGTTGCGTTCTGTACGCGTGCGTTTTGTTCTGGGGCAATCGTCGCATCCGGGATGGTCGCAACGGAGTCGGGATCTTGGTTGCTCGCCGTCTCCCTCGTCAGGTCAGTCGGTGGGGTTTCGGCTGAATCAGGGGAACGTGTGGCAGGTGAGTGTTCCTTGTTCAGGTGGATTTCCAACGTGGGTTCATCGATTCCACGCGTCTTGTCATCAGGTGCAGTCTTGCCCGAGTCGCTGTTGCCCGAGTCGCTGTCGGCCGAGTCGCTGGATGAAGCAGCAGGCTGTGGCGGCGTCCCGGTCTCAGGCTGGTTGGTCTCAGGCTGGTTGGCCTCAGGCTGGTCGGGATCACGGTTGGATGGAGAGCGATTCACTCGCGAATGCCTGAATTGTGTGTGAGGGTGGCACTTGCCGCCCTGTAGATTATTGCAAGGCTGGTCGGCCATTCAGCTCTGAGTAGCTATCAGCAGGGGTGATTTTGGGCCGGAATCTTCAAGCCCATGGTCTCAATGACTTACGAGAGCCTTCCTGCAATCACGTTAGTCGAGCGAGCCGATTGCCGATACTGGCTCGTAAACCAATTAACGGGGCGGCAACCAGCGACTCCACCGACCGCGCCGATTATAAAGGAAATTTGGGTCAAACGTCTCCGGCAAACTGGTGCTGTTCCATCAGTTGCGTCTGATTCCTGCTGCCTTGACGGTAAATCGATGCCCTTGTTCTGGCTTGGAATGATTGACCAACCCGGCGGCCTCCTTAGAATCATGGGGGGCCGATTAGCCCAAATTACCCGGAGTGGCGTTTCCATGCAGCTACAATAGGGTGAAACTACCGCGGTCGCACAATTAAGACTACATGACAAATTCTTCCGGATGGCTCGCTGCTCTGCCTGTTTATAACGAAGTCGATTACGTCGACGACGTTTTGGATGAGGTTGCGCGGCACGCGTCTGATGTGCTCGTGGTCGATGACGGCTCGCTTGATGGCACGGCGGAGCGACTTCAGCAGCGTCGCGACATCGCTCTCGTTAGTCACCCTGAAAACCGGGGTTATGGAGCAGCTCTCACCACTGCATTTCAGTATGCGATCGACAACGGATTTCAGGGCATCGTTACGCTTGATTGCGACGGTCAGCATCAACCTTGTCGCATACCCGAGTTCATTCAGGCCGCGAACGATGCTGATATTGTTTCCGGGAGCCGTTACCTAAAGAGTTATGACGGTGACGACGCTCCTCCAGAGGAGCGGATGAAGATCAACCGAACGATCACTCACGAGTTGAATGAGCGTTTGGGATATTCGCTGACCGATGCGTTCTGTGGATTCAAAGCGTATCGAACGTCCGCGTTAAAGCTTTTGACAATTGACAATACCGGCTATGCGATGCCACTGCAGTTGTGGGTCAAGGCAGCGGCTGCTGAATTGCAAGTGGTGGAGATTCCGGTGCCCCTGATTTATCTTGATCTTGAGAGATCCTTTGGGGGGGCGTTGGATCAGGCCGAGGCCCGTTTGCAGCACTACCATGAAGTCCTTGATGATGCGTTCGCGACCGTGATGGCCGAAGGGGTTTCGTTCCCCTCCCGCGAGGAAGTCGCTTGCAACTGATGAAGTCATTCACTGCACAAGAAACGAACAGCGTTGGTCCCACGCAAGACTCGCGACGATCTGACGCCGATCAGCGTTCAGGCGATATTCAGGCCGTGATTAACTTGGATCTTGATTCTCGGAACGGCGGATTTCGTGAGTACCGCGCACCACGTGAACACGGGGAGGCGTTTGTTGAGCCGGCCTTTGATCAGGCTTTGCCGACATTGATGGCCAATCAACGTCTACTTGCGAAGCAGACGATTTTTGAGGCGATCCGTCACCAGGCCCGCCGGCAGTTGATCGAAGATGCAGTGCGATACACTTCGGTCTACCGGAATCCGGAGTGGTTGGCTGGACTGTCGGTCGACGAATTGCTTGAACGGCCCATTGTTATGGCTGGCCATCAACCAGCTCTTTTTCATCCTGGGGTTTGGTTCAAGAACTTTGCTCTCAGTCACGTCGCTCAGCAAACAGGTGCACTCGCGATCAATCTCGTGATTGATAACGATGTTGCATCTGGATCTTCAATTCGTGTTCCCACTTTGGCTTCGGAGACGTCGCAGGCGTCCTATGTTTCAGTGCCTTTTGATGATGCGGGCGGCGGGGTGCCGTATGAGCAAACCATAATTCAGAATCTTGACGTTTTCGAGCATTTTGCCGAGCAAGTGACAAAAACAGTCGCACCTATCGTGCAACAACCGTGTGTGGATCGACTGTGGGTCCACGCCCGAGCCGCCATCGAACGGTGCGGGGTCGCGGGATGTGCGATGGCTCAGGCCAGGCACGGTCTTGAAGGGGAACTTGGACTACAAACCTTAGAACTTCCTCTGGGCGTGGTGTGCCGCACGACAGCGTTTGCCGAATTTGTGCTGTCTATCCTTTCCGAGTTGCCCCGCTTTCATCGGTGTTACAACGGTGCTGCCAACCAGTATCGCAAGGAGCATGGGATTCGAAGTACGGCTCATCCCGTCCCCAATCTTGATGAGCAAGATGGTTGGTTCGAAGCGCCGCTGTGGGTTTATGGAAATCAGTCACCTGCACGTCGACCCGTTTGGGTGCGGCTGAGGGATGATCACTTGGTGATCAGTGATCGTGTCGAACGAGAGATTGAGATTGATATCCGTTTTCCAAAGTTGGCTGCTGAGAAGTTGAGCAGCATGATCACCTCGGAATTCAAACTTCGGCCACGGGCTTTGCTAACGACGATGTATGCCCGCTTGATCTTGAGTGATCTATTCATGCATGGCATCGGTGGTGCCAAATACGATCAGCTGGGTGATCAGATCATCCACTCTTTTTTCATGGTGGATCCCCCTGAGTTCATGGTGATGTCGGCGACGGTCAAATTGCCAAGTGACGACGCTCCGGATCATTCCACACGTGTTCGTCAGTTGAAACGCGAATTGCGTGACACCCAGTTCCAACCCGAGCGTTTTGCCAACCTCGCCGACTTGGAACCCGGCTTGATTGCCAGAAAAAAGCATCTGCTTGAGAATCAACCTCCGCCCGGCGCCCGTGGTCAATGGCATCGAGAGATCACCGAGATCACTCGGGCGCTGTCGGATTGTTTGGAAGGTCAACGCAGTCGGATCGCAAAAGAGCTAGCAAATGCTCGCCGGCAAGCCTCGTCGGAGGCTATTTTATCCAGTCGAGAGCATCCGTTCTGTGTGTTCAGTTTGCAGCATTTGCAGAACACGTTTTCGAAACTGCTCGATCAGCCTGCTGTTTCTGATCAACCGTCCTGACGATTCGCTACGAGAATCTGTCCGACGAGTAGCCAGATAGCAGTAAAAGTAAGACCAAGGGCGGCGTGAATAGCATCAGCATTCATGATTGGGGCCTCCAAAAAGAGGGAACGGTAGCGATTGGCCCGTTCCATGGCCCAGATTGCTGTCGCGGGCCTCATGGTTGCACGCGACAGCTAGGTACGCCTATCCCGGCGTACCTGAAGAACATCGGCAAAAGATTCACCCCATCTACAAAGAATTTCTAAAGAGCTGATAATTCAGCTAAACCTCAAAGTTTCCCACCACACCATTTGATGGCAATTCCAGATGACTATGAAGTATTGGTTGATGAAGACAGAGCCCACGACGTATTCGATAGAGGATTTGGAGAAGGAATCGAACCAGACCACTTGCTGGGAAGGTGTGCGAAATTATCAGGCTCGGAATCTGTTGCGCGACGACATACAGGAAGGTGATCGCGTGCTGTTTTACCACTCTGCTTGTAAGGAACCTGCGGTGGTGGGGACAGCAGTTGTGTCTCGACCTGGGTATCCTGACAGCCACGCGTTCGATAAGCGTAGTAAGTATTACGATGCAAAAAGTGACCCAGACAATCCCCGTTGGTACATGGTGGATGTCAAGTTAGAGCAGAAGTTTGATGCTCCGGTCACGCTCGCTTCGTTGCGTGAAAAATCGAGTCTCAAAGAGATGGCATTACTTCAGAAGGGTAGTCGCTTGAGTGTGCAGCCAGTCAAGAAGAAGGAATTTGATATCGTGCTGAAGATGGCAAAGTAACGACTGGAGGCCTTTGTCCATGTCTGAACAACAGACTAAGTTTGCCGACTGGAAGCTAATTGACGGCGGTGTGGTTCGTGCACCGCTGGTTTTTGAAATGTCGTTTTTCAAAATACTGCTTCTGTGGGTTGGCGTCGCAGGCATCGCTTTAGCAGACGACTGTGTAGAGGGTGTTGAGCGATCGCCCAATATCGTCATGTTGATTGCCGATGATCAGCAGTACTCGGATTTTGGTTTCATGGGCAATCCGAGGGTTCAAACTCCGAATTTGGATGAGTTGGCTCGCGAAGCTGCGGTCTACACTGATGCGTATGTTCCATCGAGTGTTTGTCGGCCATCATTGGTAACCCTGCTGACAGGGCTTTATCCGCATCAGCATGGAGTCCACTTCAATCATCCACCGCCTGGTTTCGCGAGGCTGACAAAGTCACCTGAAATTGGAAAGACTGAATTCGACCAGTTGCGGCAACGGGCGATCGGTTTTGTTCGTGATCGCCCTACGCTTCCGCGGATGCTTGCGGCCCGAGGTTATCGCTGTTTCCAAACGGGGAAGTATTGGGAAGGGCATTGGAAGAACGCCGGATTCACCGAAGGCATGACGATCGCACAGCCATCAGGCGGTCGTTATGGTGATAAACGACTGGCTAATGGCGACTGGGTGGCCCATGGAAATGGGGATCATGGGCTTGCCATTGGGCGTGAGACGATGGAACCCATTGCCACATTTCTTGATGACGTACAACGGGATCCGTTCTTTCTTTGGTACGCGCCATTCTTGCCGCACACGCCGCATGATTCACCAGAAAGATACAAGCGGGCGGTTGCTGCCGATCCAGACGTGAAACCACACGAGGTTCCGTATTTCGCTGCGATCATGCACTTTGATGACACGGTGGGACGCTTGATGCAGATGATCGAGCAACGCGGACTCGACGACGACACTTTGTTCGTATTCGTTTCAGATAATGGCTGGGCACCTGATCCAGCGAGATTTCGAAAGGCAACAAAAGAGTGGGATCACACTCGAAGTAGTAAGCGTTCGCCGTTCGAACCAGGATTGCGAACCCCTATTTTGATCCGCTGGGCGGGACGGACCAAGGCCGAGAAACATAGCGGACTGGTCAATACGATCGACTTGATGCCCACGCTGCTCGAGGCAGCAGGCGTCAAGGACAGGCCGGTAGACTTGCCAGGAATCAGCTTATGGCCATCCGCCACTGGACAGCAGACGCTGTCCAGTGAACGCGCCGTCTTTGGAGAAATCTATCCAGGAGATGCATCGACGATCGGTGCTCCGGAACGAGACCTCGCCTACCGGTGGGTTCGTAAGGGGCAGTACAAGTTGATTGTCCCTGTGTCCCAAGGGACACAATCTCCTTGGAATAAATACGTCGAAAGTCCGGCGTTGTTTGATTTGTCCCGAGACCCACATGAAAGAAAAAATTTGATCGGTGAGCCAACTCTGGCCAACGTGATCACGTCGCTGTCAATGACTCTGGATGGTTGGTGGTCTCCCTGAGGATTCAATGGCGATCGTTGAGGAGGCTCTGGGAATGGGGATCTCTGAGAGTACAGCGTTCGAGCGGGCCGGCAGTGAATCTTTTGGCAAGCAGTGAGTCTTTTGGCAAACTGTCGAACGCGATCAGGGTCCGATTAGTTAAGATTGGTCAAAGGATCAAGTTGTAGGGTTTTGGCGACCGCTAAAAAAAAATACGACGATCTCAGGCCGCAGTCGGGCGTGGAATAAGTTTTTTGTGAGTAGTTCATCCGCTATGATGAGGATCCTTGGAAAGGACTCCAGATAATAGGTTGGCCAAGCTCTTTTTCCCTTGTCACTAACAGGCACTCGATGGGCATTCATTTTGCGTGTCATGTTTGCCAGAAGCAACTGAACATCAAACGCGATTTAGCGGGTCGGCGGGGGGTCTGTCCTCAGTGTCAGTCACGTTTTCGAATTCCGGTGGAAGACTCTGAGCAATCGACTCCGGTAGATGCTGTCCGGATTGTCCAACGCGAGGCTGCAAGCCCGTCCGGGCAAACCGGCGCCGCGGTGATGGCTGAGAACAAGGTTACAACACCAGCGGTCGCTGCAACGCCCGCTGTTTCTGAACCTGTGGCGCGAGACGTGTCCAATCCGCGGACGCACCAACAGTCACCGCAGGAAGCAGGTACCCGTCAGGTTGCCGCTGGTTCAATCCTTGAGGAAGAACCGGATGCGACGTGGTACGTTCGTCCGCCCAGCGGTGGTCAGTATGGACCAGCGTCGACAGATGAACTGCGGGAATGGATTGGCCAAGGACGGGTTGCTGCTTCAGCGTTGCTGTGGCGAGACGGTTGGCCCCAGTGGCGGGATGCTGGCGAGGCGTTGCCGGAATTGTCAGATAAACTGCCGGGAGTAACAGGTGCCACCGGCAGCGTGCCGAGTTCACCAGTGAAGTCGCCCGTGCAAGCTGGGTCGGGATCGCCGCTGGACAAAGGAAAAAAATCAAGTATTTCCCTCACTGGAAATACGGGAATCGGGGCGGAGCGGCGGACACGGACCATGCGTCGTATCAGTCTGATCGCGATCCTGGTTGCCATTGCCGCCTTACTGATCGGCGTTCTGATTTATGCGATCAACCGCTAAACGGATTCGATTCGCACGCTGACGCCGTTTTGGCAGCCCAACAGCCGTTATCCAGCCGCTGTGGGCGCGAGGCTAGACGGCCGTGTTGAGCGATTGTTTTCCGTTGCCAGCACCCTTCTTGTGAGGTCGAGCCAGGGGCCTTCCCTTACCAAACTGTTGCTTGATCCACTACAGTGGAGAGTAAATGCTGCGAGATTTGCATTTCGCCGGCGGCCAGTCAGAATTGACATTCCAAAAATCATGCCTCGCTTAGAGGCGTTTCGTTTCCAGGAGAAGTATTTGATGACCATCGAAAGCAAAGTTGCACTCATTTGGATCGCTGCGGGCGTGGTGGGGCTGTTCAGTTTGAACAGCGTGCAGGCAGAAGATGCTAAGCAATCTGTGAGCGTATTCGGTGAAGGCAAAATCACGGTCCCTGCGGATTTCAAACGGGTGGAGCCCAAGTCTCGAATCATCCAGCACGAATTCGAGGCAAAAGCTGGTGAGGGCGATGATGTGAAAACCGCCCGTGTCACGATGATGGCTGCGGGTGGCGATGTGAAAGCCAATATCCAACGTTGGCAGGGTCAGTTTGCTGGTGGTGATCAGGATGCTCGCAAGACTGAAGAAATGAAAGTTGGCAAGTGGCAGGTCTATGTCGTCGACGTTAATGGCAACTATGCCGAGCGCGTTGGTGGTCCCTTTGCTGGCGGCAAAGTCGTCAATCGGGAAAACTATGCCATGGTGGGTGTCATTCTTGAAGATGCCAACGGACGTAAGTTCTTTCTCAAAATGATCGGACCAGCCGAGGTGGTGAAAGCAAATCGCAAGGCGTTTGTAGGTATGGCCAAAGGCATCGACAAATAAGCTCGGCACGTTTTGAATTGCCACTCAGGGAAGATGCACGATGAACATTCAGAGTTTTCTGGAACATCACGGGATTGTTCGTAATCCGTTTGCCGAAGAAGATGCGCAAACTGATCAGGTGTTCAAGGAGTACTGCATCAGCAGTGCTTACCACCCGATCTGGGATAAGGTTTATGGGGATCCAAAAGAACCATCGACCTCCATCATCTTTGGTCCCAAGGGTTCTGGGAAAACGGCAATGCGCCTGCAGATTGATCGGCATCTGGGGCGGTACAACGAAGAGCATCCCAGTGAGCGTTTGTTCGTCATTCGATATGATGACTTCAATCCATTCCTTGATCACTTTTGTGAGCGTCTGGGAAGAAGAACATCACGTAAGCCGGAAAAAGTGCTGGATGCTTGGCGTCTCTGGGATCACATGGATTCCATTCTGTGCCTTGGTGTGACCGACTTGATTGACCGAATCCTGAACGCTGACAATGGACCAGCAGCCGAATCGGTCAGCAGGCAGAAGGTTCAGGGCTTGGATCGTGCTGCGGCTCGTGATTTGTTGTTGCTCGCGTCAAGCTATGATCAATCAACTTCATCCACGTTCATGGCCCGTTGGACTGAGTTGCGACGCGCCTTGGGCTATCGCAATTTTTCATCCAAAATCAGTCTGATTGCGGCGATCGCTGCCGCCATCTTTTCAGTCCTCCTCGTTGTGCTGCTGTACACAGGAGATTGGGGCAATGGGGATGGTGAGGAAGCAGGTAACGTGTCTCGGATGACCTTGTGGTTGATTCCAATCATCACCTTGATCGGGTCTGGACCATGGTTATGGCGCACACTCAAGTGTCAACTGGCTGCTTTGGGTATTCGCCGACACATGAGAGTTGGTAAGCGAGAAGCAGGATCGCTGCGGAAAATTCTGCAGCAATTTCCAAGTAAGGAATTAGCCAACCAGCCTCTACCGCGTTTCGACCGAACGGATGACCGCTATGAGCTTTTGAACAAGTTCAAAGCGGTTTTGGAAAGTTTGGGTTTCAGTGGCATTATCGTGCTCATGGATCGGGTTGATGAACCTCACATGACCGGTGGTAAGTCCGAATTGATGCGAAGGTTTGCTTGGCCATTGCTGGATAACAAACTTTTAAAACATCCCGGGATCGGGTTTAAAATCATGCTCCCGCAGGAGCTACAACGCGACATTGATCGTGAGACGCGTGAGTTTCATGAGCGGGCGAGGCTCGATAAGCAGAATGTCATCTCGGCGTTTCAATGGACCGGTGAGTCGCTTTATGATCTCGCGCGGGCCCGAATGCTGGCATGTGCTGCGGAGGGAGCAAGTCCTGAGCCCAAAGATTTGTTCTCTCAGGATGTCAGCTACGAGCGAATGCTGTCAGCTTTTCAATCGTTAAGAGTCCCACGCCATCTGTTTCGGTTCCTGTTTCGTGTGCAGGTCGAGCATTGCAATCGGCACACCGATGCTCAGCCCGCCTTCAAAATAGGCGGTGAAACCTTTGAGTCGACGTTAGCCGTCTATGCCCGTGAATCTGAAATCGGTAGCCACTGAGAACCTGTTTAGAAAACCGTAGCTTGTGGAAAAGCGGCAAACTCTAGCTCGGTGAATTGGGGTCGCCAGTGCGAATCGCTCCGATTGAACCCGACCCTCTGGGTTAGACACGGGCGGCAAAAGGTACACAGGGCGGCAAAAGGTACACAGGGTTTCGATTCAACCGGGGGCTTTGCGGGGGAATTCGTGTGGCTCAAGCTCGAACGGGGAAAATCCCACCGGAATACTTGGTCCGGTCGCAAGATTCGTGGTTGGAGCACAAATTACCTCGCTATGAAGCTGTTTCAACGCCTGGCTTTGACCTGATTGGCAAGAAATTCCGCGTTCAAAAGGGAAGAATGCCACGAATTGCTGGCTAGCCATCGCCAGCGGTACGATTCCACCTTGTGATTGCTTCCGGTTTTGGTACTCTATTTTCCCCCAACGCGGGGTCCAAAACTTCCGTCAACACTTATCCTCGATGCTGAGCGGCTGTCCGCTTTCGGCCTTGAAAACTGGAGAATGAACTAGGTGGGTACTA
>Ga0315315_10002465_pt1 | contig 16946 bp, 16 predicted proteins | sample M140m3416metaG_FD_203699 | JGI IMG/M metagenome (GOLD analysis project Ga0315315, IMG submission 203699) | Ammonia-oxidizing marine archaeal communities from Monterey Bay, California, United States - M1 40m 3416 | ecosystem: Environmental > Aquatic > Marine > Intertidal zone | place: USA... | reverse complement strand
GCTCATCTTTAAATATTATTCCAAGAGCAAAACTTCCATGTAAAGCTTTTAAAGTTTTCTGGATAGAATTAACTATATTATCTGTTTTTAGATGCTCTGTTATTAAATGAACAATAACTTCAGTATCCGTTTGTGATTTAAATTTATGACCTTTGCTTACTAAAAACTTTTTTAACAATGTCGAATTTTCAATTATTCCATTATGAACAACTGAAACATTTTGAGATGAGTGAGGATGTGCGTTTATGCTGTTTGGTAATCCATGTGTTGCCCATCTAACATGTCCAATGCCAATAGTGCCTTCCATAGATTTAACTAAAGAATTTTTTTCAAGATTATCAACTCTTCCTTCTGATTTTACCTCATTAATTAAACCACCCGAGAGAGTTGCAATTCCTGCTGAATCATAACCTCTATATTCGAGTTTCTTTAGAGAGTTAACAATGGTTCCTGAAACTGGTTTATGACTATTGATACCTATAATTCCACACATAGCTATTTTGATTTTCTTTTATAATTTTTCACTTCCATTTGAAGAGTTCTTGTTAGTGCTAATGATTTTCTTTTTACATTTTTTGTTATCACGGAACCAGCACCAATAATACAATCACTTTCTAATGTTATAGGTGCAACTAAGGATGAATTTGATCCAATAAAGACGTTATCTTTAATTTTTGTTTTATTTTTATTTAAGCCATCATAATTGCAAGTAATTGTACCCGCTCCAACATTTACTGATTTGCCAATGTCACTATCACCAATATAAGATAAATGGTTAACTTTTGAACTTTTACCAATCGTACTTTTTTTAATTTCTACAAAATTACCAACTCTTGATCCTTCTTTTAAAATTGTACCAGGTCTTATTCTTGCATAGGGACCTATATCAACTTTATTTTCAATTCTACATTTCTCAAGATGAGAAAAAGATTTAATAGTTACGTTGTTTCCTATTTTAACATTTTTTCCAAAAACAACATAAGGTTCGATTGTTACATTTTTTCCAATTTTTGTATCTTTTGAAAAAAAAATTGTTTCTGGTCCATTCATCTTTACACCTAACCTTAAAAATTTATTTCTAAGTTTATTTTGAATTTTTTGTGTATTTAATTCTTTCATTTTTAAAGGCTTTATATTAAGAATATGTCTTAATTAATTCACATAATATTTCTTTAAAATACTTTTAAAATGAAGCAAAAATTTACGATTTTATTTGATTTAGATGGCACTCTTGTCGATACGGCACCTGATCTAATGCGGGCACATAACCATGTAATGAAAAAATTTGGATATCCTACAAAATCAACTGAAGAAATCAGAAACTTAGTTGGTCAAGGTGCTGGAGCTATGCTCGGGAGGTCTATTTGGGGTCAAGCAAAAGAAGAGTTTGGAAAAGTTCAGGATGAAAAAATAAAAAAAGAAATGGTTAAAGATTTTGTAGATTTTTATGGAAAAAATATTGTTAATGAAAGTACACTTATTAATGGTGTTAAAGAATTTTTGATATGGTCTAAAGAAAATAATATTTCAATGGCTGTCTGTACAAACAAACAAGAGCATTTAGCGATAGATCTTTTAAAAAAAATTGGTATCTTTAGTTTTTTTGAATATGTTGCGGGACATGACACTTTTGATTATTGTAAGCCAGACCCAAGACACCTAACATCTGTTGTTGAAATATTAGGTGGAGATTTAAAAAAAACTTTAATGATTGGTGATAGTGAAACTGATGCCAATGCTGCCAAGAATGCTGAGATACCAGTTATTTTAATAGAAGATGGTTATACTGAAAAAAAAATAACTGAAATATATCATAATCATTTAATAAAAGACTTTGTTAATATAGAAAAGATTGTATTAAAATATCTTTAGGATTGATTATTTTTTTTTTACTATTAAAAACAATATCCTAAGTTAGGAATTATTTTGATAATACATAAAATAAAAGTATATCCGTCTAAAATCACGTTGCCCAAGAAAAATCAGCTAGCTTGGAAGATAGCTGAAATATCTAGCGATAATGCAAAACTAAATAAAGATGCAATTGATATGGCTATTAATAGAATTATTGATAATGCGTCAGTTGCTATCGCATCTCTAAATAGAAAACCTGTAATTTCATCAAGAGAGATGGCTTTAAAACATTACAGAAAAAATGGTGCAACATTATTTGGGGTAAGTAATAAATATAAATTTGATTGTGAATGGGCCGCCTGGTCTAATGGTACTGCAGTGAGGGAGTTGGATTTTCATGATACTTTTTTAGCAGCTGATTACAGTCATCCAGGTGACAATATACCTCCTCTTATAAGTGTTGCTCAACAAAATAAGAAAAGTGGTCTAGATCTTTTAAAAGGAATAATTACTGCATACGAAGTTCAAGTAAATTTAGTAAAAGGAATTTGTTTACATAAACACAAAATAGATCATATCGCTCATTTAGGTCCAAGCGTTGCCGCAGGTCTTGGAACTATGTTAAAACTAAATACTGAAACTATTTATCAGGCTGTTCAACAAGCATTACATACAACAATATCAACTCGACAATCCAGAAAAGGTGAAATATCAAGTTGGAAAGCATATGCTCCTGCACATGCTGGGAAGCTTGCAATAGAAGCAGTGGATAGAGTTATGCGCGGTGAAGGAGCTCCAAGTCCAATTTATGAAGGTGAAGATAGTGTGATCTCAAGAATATTAGATGGTGTTAAAGCTATATATAAAGTTCCTCTTCCTAAAAAAGGTGAAGTAAAAAAAGCTATACTAGAAACGTATACAAAAGAATACTCAGCTGAATATCAGTCCCAAGCTTTAATTGATTTAGCTAAAAAACTAAAAAAAAAAATATCAAATTTAAATCACATTAAAAAAATTGACATCTATACAAGCCATCATACGCATTATGTAATTGGTACTGGTGCAAATGATCCGCAAAAGATGGACCCTAATGCTAGTAGAGAAACTTTAGATCACTCTATAATGTATATTTTTGCAGTAGCTTTAGAGGATGGTACTTGGCACCATGTAAAATCATATACAAAAACTAGAGCTAAAAGAAAAAGTACTATTAAAATTTGGAAATCAATTAAAACTCATGAAGATAAAAAATGGACAAAAAAATATCATGACCCAAATCCAAGAAAAAAATCATTTGGAGCGAAAGTAGTAATAACTTTAAAAAATGGAAAAAAAATTATTGAAAGTCAAGACAGGGCAGATGCTCACCCTTTTGGATCGAGACCGTTTAAAAGAAAAGATTATATTAATAAATTTTTAACTTTAACTGAAAATATTTTGGATAAAAAAGAAAGTGATAGATTTTTAAAAACAGTACAGAGTCTTAAAAAATTAAAGCCGGGTCAGTTAGATAAACTTAATATAGAAGTTAAGAAAAACAGACTAAAAAGGAATTTTAAAAAAGGTATATTTTAATGCACTTTGTTGAAAAAGAACCGCAACAAAAAAGATTGGATTTTTCTGAAAAATTAAAATCAAATAAAATTTTAAGAGTTCCTGGAGCATATAATCCTCTTACAGCAAAATTAATTGAAGAAATTGGTTATGATGCTGTTTATGTATCTGGAGGAGTAATGGCTAATGATCTTGGATTTCCTGATATTGGATTAACCACACTTCAAGACGTAAGTACAAGATCTTATTTGATTTCAAGAGTAACTAATCTACCTACAATAGTAGATATTGATACAGGCTTCAAATCTTGTACTGAAACGATACAAACTTTTGAAGAATTTGGTATAGCAGCTGTGCATTTAGAAGATCAAATTGAAAGGAAAAGATGTGGCCATTTAGATAATAAAGAATTAATTTCAACCGACTCAATGGTAAAAAAAATAAAGGAATGTGTTTCATCTAAAAAAGATGATAATTTTAAAATCATTGCTCGATCTGATGCTAAAAGTGTTGAGGGTATTGATAAGATGATTGAGAGATGTAAGGCTTATATTGATGCTGGAGCAGAAATAGTTTTTCCTGAAGCTTTACATGATGAAAAAGACTTTGAAAAAGTGAGAAAAGAACTTTCGTGCTACTTACTCGCGAACATGACTGAATTTGGGAAATCAAAATTATTCAATTATAAAGAATTGGAACAATTTGGTTATAATATTGTAATTTACCCAGTTACGACACAAAGATTGGCGATGAAAAATGTTGAAGATGGATTAAGGGACATTTATGCAAATGGACACCAAAACAATATCATTGATAAAATGCAAACTAGAAAAAGATTATACGAATTGGTCGATTACGAAAAATATAATAGTTTAGATGAAAAAATTTATAATTTTAATACAGAAGGACATGAGTAATGAGTGATGAAATTAAAAAGGGTTTACTTGGAATTATAGTTGATGAAACAGAAGTTTCAAAAGTTATGCCTGAAATTAATTCTCTTACTTACAGAGGATATGCTGCACAAGATTTATGTGCAAAATGCAAATTTGAAGAAGTTGCTTACTTGATTTTAAACGGAGAGCTTCCCAATAAAAAACAATTAAGAGATTTTGAAAAACAGGAAAAAAGAGAGAGAAAACTCACTAAAACTCTACTTGATGACATCAAAAAATTTCCAAAAAAAGCACACCCTATGGATGTTGCGAGAACGGTTGTAAGTATCATGGGTTTAGAAGATAAGGAAACAAAAGATAATTCACCTAAAGCTAATATGCGAAAAGTAATGAGAATTTTTGCAAAAACACCAGTAGCTTTAGCTGCTTTTTATAGGACAAGAAAAGGAAAGAAAATTATACCACCTAAGAATAATCTTTCTTTTTCTGAAAATTTCTTTCACATGTGTTTTGGTAAGGTTCCTAACAAAGATATTGTAAAAGCTTTCGATGTTTCTTTAATATTGTATGCGGAACATAGTTTTAATGTTTCAACTTTTACCGCACGAACTATTACTAGTAGTTTGTCTGATATTCATGGCGCAATTACGGGTGCTATCGCAAGTTTAAAAGGTCCTTTACATGGGGGAGCAAACGAAGAAGTAATGCACATGATGAATAAAATTAAAAAACCAGAGAATGCGCTAAAATGGATTAATAGAGCATTAGATAATAAAGATGTTGTGATGGGATTTGGTCATAGAGTTTATAAAAGTGGAGACTCAAGAGTTCCGACTATGAGAGAATATTTTGGGAAAGTTGCAAAAATAAAAAAGGATAAAAAATTTGAAAAAATTTATGACATAGTTGAAAAAGTAATGATTGGAAGAAAAAATATTCATCCAAACGTAGATTACCCTACTGGACCTACTTATCATTTAATGGGGTTTGATACTGACTTTTTTACTCCAATATTTGTCATTTCTAGAATTACAGGATGGTCCGCACATATAATTGAACAACATGCAGCTAATAAATTAATAAGACCTCTTGCTAGTTACAAAGGTAACCAACATAGAAAAGTTCTTCAATTAAATCAAAGATAATTATTAACTAAATGCCTCTACCCAAGTACCTTGCGTTGAAGCTTTAGAATATTCTGTTGCACGACCCTCAAAAAAGTTCATATGTTCAACTGCATTCAACATAGTATCTAACCAACCTAAAGGATTTTTTTGTACATCGTAGATTGGTTCTAAACCAAGCTGATCTAATCTTCTGTTAGCAATAAATCTTATATAATCTTTAACTTCTTTTGCAGTTAGCCCTTCCATTGGACCCATTTCAAAAGCAAGATCTATAAATGCATCTTCATGCTCAATGATGGTTCTGCAAGCTTCGTAAAGTTCTTTTTTTAATTTTGGATTCCAAATTTCTGGATTCTCTTTTATGAACTCTTTAAAAATCCTTATCATTGAATTACAGTGAAGAGTTTCATCTCTAACTGACCAAGTAACTATTTGACCCATGCCTTTCATTTTATTATGTCTTGGAAAATTTAAGAGAATTGCAAAACTTGCAAATAATTGAAGTCCTTCAGTAAAAGCACTAAAGACTGCAACGGTTTTTGCTATATCTTCTTTTGAATTTACATTGAAATCTTGCATGTAGTCATACTTATCTTTCATTTCTTTGTACTTCATAAATGCAGAATATTCTGATTCTGGCATTCCTATTGTGTCTAGTAAGTGAGAGTATGCTGCAATATGAACTGTTTCCATTGATGCGAAAGCAGTCATCATCATTAAAACTTCTGTAGGTTTAAATACAGTAGTATAATGTCTTAGATAGCAATTACTGACTTCAACATCAGCTTGGGTAAAAAATCTAAATATTTGAGTTAAAAGATTTTTTTCTGATTGGGATAAATTTTTTTGCCAATCTCTAACATCATCGCCTAATGGTACTTCCTCTGGCAGCCAATGAATTCTTTGTTGTGTCAACCAAGCATCGTAGCACCACGGATATCTAAATGGCTTATAAACAGGATTCTCAACTAATAAACCCATTTTTTTTGGTTTAATTATTTCTTTTTTTTCTACTTTAATTTTTTCTGCTACTGACATGATAAACACTCCTCGTATTCTGGTTCTTCTTTACTTTGTTGATTTTTGGATTTGTATACATTGGCTGTAATATCTGTTGACTTTGCATCATTAATATTTTCAGCTCTTTGGATTGATTTTGATCTACAGTAATAAAGGCTTTTTAAACCCTTCTTCCATGCATCAAAATGAATTCTATGTAATTCTTTTTTGTGAACATCTGCTGGTAAAAATAAATTTACTGATTGTGCTTGCGAAATAAATGGTGTTCGATCTCCACTTAGTTCAATAATCCATTTTTGGTTTAGTTCAAAAGCTGTTTTAAAAACATCTTTTTCCAAATCAGTTAAAAAATCTAAATGTGATACTGAACCTTGGTTAGTTGTAATAGTTGACCATGTTTCATTATCATTCTTACCATGACCATCTAAAATTTCTTCTAAATATCTATTTCTAACATTGAAAGATCCTGATAAAGTTTTGTGAGTATAACTATTTGCAGCTACAGGCTCTACTCCAGGCGAAGCACCACCACAAATTATTGAAATGGATGCTGTTGGAGCTATTGCGGTTTTATTAGAAAATCTCTCTTTAAATCCATACTCTGCAGCATCAGGACAAGATCCTCTTTCATCTGCCAAAACTTTTGAAGCTTGATTAACTTTTTCATCAATTTGTTTAAATATTTTTTTATTCCAAGATTTTGCCATGACTGACTCAAGTGGAATTCTATTTTTTTGTAAAAAAGAATGGAAACCCATTACACCCAATCCAACACTTCTTTCTCTCTCAGCCGAATATTTTGCGTCCTTAAATTGATCTGGAGCTTTATTTATGAAATCAGATAAAACATTATCCAAAAATCTCATAACATCTTCAATCATATCTGGGTCATCTTTCCATTCATCATATTTCTCTAAATTTAGTGAAGACAAGCAACAGACAGCTGTTCTATCTCTTCCATCTTTATCAATCCCTGTAGGTAAAGTTATTTCACTGCACAAGTTAGAAGTTTTAACTGTCAAATTAGCAAGTTTATGATGTTGAGGTATCAATCTATTGACCGTATCAATATAAATTATATATGGTTCACCTGTTTCAATTCTTGCAGTTAACAATCTTATCCATAAATTTCTTGCTGAAATTGTTTGTTGAACAGTACCATCTGCAGGGCTTTTTAATGACCACTGTTCATCATTTTCAACTGCTCTCATAAATGCATCTGAAACTAAAACGCCATGATGCAAATTTAATGCTTTTCTATTAGGATCACCACCTGTTGGTCTTCTCATTTCAATAAATTCTTCAATTTCAGGATGATCAACGGGAAGATAACAAGCAGCCGAACCTCTTCTCAATGAACCCTGGCTAATAGCCATAGTTAAAGAATCCATAACTTTTATAAATGGAATTATTCCAGACGTCTTACCAACCTTACCAATTTTTTCACCGATTGATCTTAAATTACCCCAGTAACTCCCTATTCCTCCACCTTTAGCTGCTAACCAAACATTTTCACTCCAAAGATCTAGTATGCCTCCTAAGCTGTCAGATGCTTCGTTTAAGAAACATGAAATTGGTAATCCTCTTTTTGTACCACCATTAGATAAAACAGGTGTCGCTGGCATGAACCATAAATTACTTATATAATTATAAATTCTTTGTGCATGTAAATTATCGTCTGCATAAGAGCTCGCAACACGTGCGAACAAGTCTTGGAAGGATTCATTATGTCCAAGATATCTATCTTTTAAAGTTGCTTTACCAAAATCTGTTAAATTTACATCTCTAGATCGATCAATCTTAATTATAATACCTCTGTCATTCTGAAAAAGTTCGGTCTCATTATTTAGTGAAAAAAGGTCAGGTCTATTTCCTTTTGATACCTCTCTAACCTCTGGGCTATATTCAGAGACAGCTTTCTTTAGGGCCTGTGATAGAATTTTATTCATAATTAAGTATTATATTTTGTTATTTATACGAAAACAACTATATGTTGTATGCGCTTATATTTAATATACTATATAAACAACAAAGCAATAGAACATTTATAGAACGTGATAAAAAAAATATCAATAAAAAAATTAAAAAAAAGGTAAGTAATTAACAAAATGTCTGAAAATTTAAAAATAGATCCATTTGGTTTTAGAGAATATGACGCCAGATGGGTGTACGAAAAAGACATTAATTATCTTGGAATAACGAATCTAGGAAAAGGATTCGGTACTCAAATTATTAAACACACACAAAAAGATAATCCTAGGGTAGTTGTTGGATATGATTACAGGTCTTACAGTGAAGAAATTAGGACTGCACTGGTAGAAGGTTTAGTTTCAACAGGATGCTTAATTGAAGATATAGGATTATCTCTATCACCTATGGCTTATTTTGCACAATTTAATCTTGATGCTGATGCGGTTGCAATGGTAACAGCAAGTCACAATGAGAACGGTTGGACCGGAGTAAAAATGGGTATCAAAAAAGGATTAACTCATGCACCAGATGAAATGAAAGAATTGAAAGAAATAACACTGAATGAAAAATTCAAAGTTGGAGAAGGTAAAAAAAAATTAATCAATGATTTTCAAAAAGTTTATAAAAATGACTTAATAAATAAAAATATTATCAACAAAAAAATTAAAGTAGTTGTAGCATGTGGAAATGGCACAGCAGGAATATTTGCACCTGATATTTTAAGAGGAATAGGATGTGAAGTAATTGAATTAGATTGTAATTTAGATTGGACATTTCCAAAGTATAATCCTAATCCGGAAGATTTAAAAATGCTTCATGAAATAGCAAAAGCTGTTAAAGAAAATAAAGCAGATATAGGTTTTGGTTTCGACGGAGATGGTGATAGGGTTGGAGTAATTGATGACATAGGTAGAGAAATATTTTCTGATAAAATTGGTTTATTAATTGCCAGAAATTTATCCGAGACACATAAAAATTCAAAATTTATTGTAGATGTAAAATCAACGGGACTTTACACTAACGATAAAATACTTGATAAAAATAAATGTGAAACTATTTACTGGAAAACTGGACATTCACATATAAAAAGAAAAGTTCATAATGAAAAAGCATTAGCAGGTTTCGAGAAAAGCGGTCATTTTTTTTTTAATGAACCATTAGGTTATGGTTATGATGATGGAATTAATTCTGCAATACAAATTTGCCATCTATTAGAAAATCAAAATAAAAAAATTAGTGAGATTATAAATGAACTACCAAGAACATTTCAATCTCCAACAATGGCTCCTTACTGTAAAGATGAAGAAAAGTATGATGTTGTAGAAAAAGTTGTTAAAGAAATTAAAAAATTTAAAGATGAAAAATTCAAAATAGACAATCAAACAATTAAAGAAATTTTGACAGTAAATGGTATTAGATTTTCTTTTGAAGATGGTTCGTGGGGTTTAATAAGAGCCTCATCAAACAAACCTTCATTAGTTATTGTTACTGAGAGCCCCACTTCAGATAATAGAAAAGTTAAGATATTTAGATTTATTGATGATCTTCTTAAAAGAACAGGAAAAGTTGGAGAATACGATCAAAAAATATGATTATAAATTTTATTTTTGATCGTTATCGATGGTTTGTGCATCAGGCTCAGGATTAGCATCAGCTAATTCATTACTTTGATTTGATTGGTCACTATAAAATTTTTTTATAAGAGCCTCTTCTTTTTTTTGTTGTTCTTGATCGAATTTATCTTCCCACTCTTTAATTCTACGATTTTCTTCTCTAATTCTTTCTTCCTCTTCAGCTTTTTGTCTTAAAGCTATTTCTTTTTCCTCTTCAACTCTTCTCTGTTTTTCCTCTTCTTTTCTTATTTCTTCTGCTCTCTCACGCTTTTCTTTTTCTATAGCTATCTTCTCTCGTTCTTCAGATTTTATTTTTTCTTCTTTTAATCTAAGCTCTTCTTCTTTAGCTCTTTGTTCAGCTTGTTCTTTAAGTAATTGTCTCTCAATTTCTTGTTGTCTATCATTTTCAAGCTGTTTTAGTCTGTTTTCAGTTTCTCTTAGTTTTTCCTCTTCATATTTTAATTTTCTGGCTGCTTCTCTTATTTTTTGCTCCTCATCTAAACGTTTTTGTCTTTCAATATCTTTTAATCTGTTTTGTTCTTGTCTTTCTTTTTCTTTTTCATCTCTAATCTTTTGGGCCTCAATTTCCTTAGCTTTGATCTCTTCCTCTTTTTGTTTTATTTTTTCTTCTCTAATCCTCTGTCTTTCGAGAATTTTTAACCTTAATTCCTCTTCTTTTAATCTTTGAGAATCTTTTCTTAACTTTTGAGCTTCCTCATCTTTAATTTTTTGCTGTTCAAGCTTAATTCTCTTAGCTTCAATTTTTCTTCTCTTTTCTTCGTTTTTTCTAACTTGTTTTTCATTATCAATTATTAATTTTTGCTGAAGTTGAATTTGACGCTTTTCTTCCTTTAATTTATCTAATCTTTCTTTTTGAGCTTGTTTTTTTTGTCTTTGCAATTCTTTTTTCTCATCTAAATTTCTTTTATTTTCTAATCTTCTTTTCTCTTTTTCCCTTTCTTTTTTAAGATTGCTGTAGAAATTTCCAATTTTATTTTTTGTCCCTTCAATTACATTCACTGGATTAACTCTAAATTTTGTAAAATTTAAATTTTTTGGAACTATGGACTGAATCTTGTTTATACCAATATTTTTTTTTCTTTTTTTAGGGCTCATTTAAAAAGTTAACAATTTTAGAATATTAAGAATATAAAAGATGTGTTTAAATTGAGTTTAAAAAACCCAGATGCTAGTAAAATTTAAATGTTTTTTATGATAAATTTTAGATTCAATTTTTACGTGTAAATTCTGTATAAAATAAAAAAAATAAAAAATATAATTAGATTAGAATCGTATATTAGCTAAATAGCTATTTTATATATGAAAAAATATTTAGTTTTATTTATGGTAATTTTGCTAACAGGCTGTAGTGCACCTGGTACTGCTTTGCTAGGTCCGGCTTTTACTGGAGCAACTACAAAAAGTGTTGCCCGAGCTTCTTTATCTTTTGGAACTAACCAAATTATGAAAAAAATCGATATTAATGAAAAAAAGAGCAAAATTGAAGTGAAAGAAGTGGCAACAAAAATCGATAATTTGGACTTATATTCACATCGTGAAAAACTTTTTCATTTTTCTAAATAAAATCATTATTCAATTAAAACGAGTTATAACTATTTGAGAGAATCAATTACTGTTAAATTAGGGTGGTAGAGGGAGACTGAAACCACCCCTTCCCAGAATTATAATTTTATATATTCCAATAAAAATTTTATGGCAATTATCATTAAAAATAATCCTAAAAGTTTACTTATCTTTTTTTTATCTATTCTATGAACTGTCCTAGCTCCAATTCTTGCCATAAATGTTGTGATAGGAATAAATATCAAGAAAGCTGGTATATTTAAAAAACCAATACTTAAAGGTAAATTTGAATTTAGATAACTTCCTGAAATTAAAAAACCAAAAGCACCAAACAAAGCAATAAGAAAGCCAATTGCTGCTGCACTACCTATTGCTTTATTTATTGAGTATCCAAAAAATTTTAATATTGGTACATTCATTATGGCGCCCCCTATACCCATTGGTGCTGAAATAAAACCTACTATAAAACCTAAAATTATTTTTAAATGCAGCTTTATTTTAACCAATACTTCCTTTTCATTTTCTTTAATTGCCAACAAGTAAATACTTAAAAAAAATATGATAATAGAAAAAAATAAAACTAATGATTTTGTTTTTAATGAAGCAGCAAATATCGTTCCAATAATTACCCCAAGTATTACATAAATCCCATAACTTTTCACAATATCGAAATCTACTGCTTTAAATTTGTGATGTGTTAAAACTGATACTGTTGATGTTGGAATAATAATAGCGAAAGAAGTTCCAACAGCTAAATGCATTAAATACTGTTGATCAATACCTAATGAACTAAAGATATAATATAAAAAAGGAACAGTTATTAAACCTCCACCAATTCCAAAGAGACCAGCCACAAAACCAACTGGTATAGCTGTTAAAGCCATCAATAAAATAAAATAGACATACTCATTTCCTAAAATTGAATTAAGCAGATTGCCCTACACTTGTATCAATATTATTATATTTTATTTTATCCATAATGTGGTCAATTTTTTTAATGTCAGCATCTCGAATACACATATTTTCACTTAAATATCTTTTCCAATAACTTGCACCTGATTGACCATGAAATAATCCTATAGTATGTCTCATAATTTGATTTAGTCTAGTTCCTTTTTGAATTTCATCTTGAATATAAGGAATAAGTTTTTCAATTACTTCTTGTCTACTTGGAATATTATCTTTTCTAAAAATTTCTTTTTCTATATCAGCTAATAAATAGGGAGTGTGGTACGCGGCTCTTCCTATCATAACACCGTCTGTTTTTTTTAATTGTAATTTTACTTCATCAACTGAAGTAATACCTCCATTAATAACTATCTCATCATTAGGAAAATCTTCTTTAAGTTTATGCACATACTCATATTTAAGTGGTGGAATATTAAGATTTTGTTTAGGTGTAAATTTACCTAACATTGCTTTTCTAGCATGAATTATAAAAGTTTTGATACCTGTTAATTTTAAAGTTTTGATAAAATTATATAAATTTTCGTAATCTTCTACATTGTCATATCCAATTCTAGTTTTAATTGTTACTGGTAATTTTGTTTTTGATTGCATTTCACTTAAACATTCTGCAACTAAACTCGGTTCTTTCATTAAACATGCGCCAAATCTATTTTTCTCTACTTTTTTACTAGGACAACCTAAATTTAAATTAATCTCATCATATCCAAAATCCTCTCCAATTTTTGATGCTGCAGCTAAAAGCTTTGGCGAAGATCCTCCTAATTGGAGTGCCACAGGCTTTTCATTAATATTAAATTCGAGTAATTTTTTCTTGTCTCCTCTGTTAACAGCTTCATCTACAATCATTTCTGTATATAGAAGAGTATTTTTAGATATTAATCTTAAAAAAAATCTTTCATGTCGATCTGTACAGTCCATCATGGGCGCAACTGATACTTTCCTATTCATAACGTAACTTTATATTATTTTTTTAAGAGTTTGAAGACTCTGGATCGTCAGAATTATTATCTAATTCTTGATTTTCACTTTTTGAAACATCGTCTAATGAAACATTTTCACTTTCATCTGTCTCTTCATTATCTGAAACTGGCACGTCAACTTCTGACTGAGCTGTTTGTGAAAGCTCTGCTAAATCTTCTTTAGATACTTGAATTTTTTCTGGCGCTTTTCTTGCTCTCTTAGAAGGTAGAATTGGTGTTCCACTTTTTGAAATTTCACCTTTGTATAAACTCTCAAAATCATCACCTATTTCTTCATCATCATCAGAACTCTCATCAATTTGCTCAACATGCTTTCTTAGCTTATAAACAGCACTTTCAGTTAATTCTGTAACCTTAATATTTTCTTCAGCAATTTCTCTTAATGCAATTACAGTATTCTTATCATTATCTCTATCTAAAGTTGGTTCAATACCTGAATTGAGTTGTGTAGCTCTCTCTTTTGCCACCAAAACTAATTCGTAAGGACTATCAACTTTATCAATACAATCTTCTACAGTAACTCTAGCCATGCGCAGTATCTACACAGTGAGGTTTAAAAAATCAAGGAGATTTTTAAATATATTTGGGATTTAGCTTATTTCTTACAAAAAATAACAAGATAATAGATATAAAGATATAAATAAAAGACACCAAAGCTATTTTTTCGATAGAAAAACCTTTATCAATTAACACACCAAATAAAGCAGTTCCAAAAGCTGTAGAGAAAACCATTAATGCTGTTGTCAAAGCTTTAATAGACCCAATATACTTCACTCCATAGATTTCAGCCCAAGTTGATGACCCTAAAATATTAGCGAAACCATTAGAAATTCCAATTAACCCTAAAAATACAAACGCTGATATTGAGCTATTAAAAAAAATAAGAATTAATGTAGAAAACAAAAGAGGAATATTCATAAAAACTAATAATTTTCTACTAGTAAATTTATCAATTAAAAATCCTGAAGCCAACAAAGTTATTACAGATAAAACTGAGTAAAGCATAAAAGATTGTGCAATTACAAAAGTACCCCAATTTTTAGATTCTGATATGAATGATTGGTAAACAAAAACACCTGTTGCTATCCATGGCATAGCTAGCATATTTAAACATACAATATAGAATCTATAATCTTTTATAACTTCAATCCTTTTCCATTGTTTAATATTTGAATGTTTTGAATTTTTTTCATTTGTTTCTTCTCTTGAGTCAAAGTTTAATTTATTGACTAAAAAGTAAGATGTAAATGGTAAAAAAAATAAAACAAAAATTGAAATTAAAATCCAAATATTTTGCCAAGCAGTGACAGTTAACAAATAAACAATTAAAACTGGTAAAATAAATTCAGCTGTTGAAAGACCAAACCAACAAGTACTTAGAGCTTTACCTCTAGATTTAGTAAAAAATCTTGAGATTGTCGTTGTCGCAGTATGGGACATCATTCCTTGGCCAGAAAATCTCATTAAAAAAACTGCGATGAATAAGAAAAAAACAGATGAAATTTTTGAAAAGAAAAAACATGAAAATGAGAGAAGTATTGATACAAAAAAAGTAAACTTAAAAATGTTTATATCATCAATCTTTTTTCCAACCCAAATTAGCAGAAAACTGCTTAATAAAGTTGCTGAAGCATAAATTGAACCAAATTCTCCCTGGGTAATTGAAAGTGTATTACGTATACTTGAGTTAAAAAGACCAAGAAAAAAACTCTGTCCAAAACTAGAAAAAAATGTAAATATAAACCCAAATATAATTACTTTAAAACTTAAACTCTTAAACATAAAAAATTATGACTTGTAATGTTGCTTTCATAGGTCTTGGGGTTATGGGCTACCCAATGGCTGGTTATATATCAAAAGCCGGACACAATGTAACTGTTTTTAATAGAACTAAATCTAAAGCTGAAAAATGGATTAATGAACACAAGGGTAAAATGGCTGAAACACCTGCTGAAGCTGCAGAAAATGCTGAATATATTTTTACATGTGTTGGAAATGACAATGATTTAAGAGAAGTTACTTTTGGTAATAATGGAGTTTTTAAAACAATAAAAAAAGGATCTATTTATATTGATAACACTACGGCATCAGCAACCATTGCAAGAGAGATTTATCAATATGCAAAAAAAAATGGATTTGGGTCTTTAGATGCACCAGTTTCTGGTGGTCAGGCAGGAGCAGAAAATGGCGCTTTGTCAGTCATGATCGGCGGAGAACAAGCTGACTTTGACAAAGCAAAAGATAAAATTGATTGCTATAGCAAAAAAATGAAATTACTTGGTAGCGCTGGTAGTGGACAATTAGCTAAAATGGTTAACCAAATTTGTATTGCGGGATTAGTCCAAGCATTATCAGAAGGAATTAATTTTGGAATAAATGCAGGACTAAATATGGAAGATGTAATGGAAGTTATATCTAAAGGTGCAGCGCAGTCTTGGCAAATGGAAAATCGATATAAAACAATGATTGATGATGAATTTGATTTTGGATTCGCGGTAGATTGGATGAGGAAAGATTTAAAAATTGCAATGGATGAGGCTAAAAATAATGGTTCATTATTACCTATAACAGAACTTGTTGATAAATTTTTTGGTGAAGTTCAAGAAATGGGTGGAAATCGATTTGATACATCAAGTTTAATCAAAAGATTTAGAAAGTAGCTTTGTATGCAACCAGCATACTATGAAGATTTTGCAGAGATAAAGAAAAAAATCTGGCTTATGCTAAATGATGCGATAACAAATCGTAGTTCACAATTTAGAATACCCACTTTTATTTGTGGAAACCAATCTGATTTTGATGGAAGAATTGTTGTTCTTAGAAAATCAGATCAGAAAAATAACTTAATTCAATTTCACAGTGATATTAGATCAGATAAAATTGAAAAATTAAAAAAAAACTCAAAAGCAGCAATGCTTTTTTATGACAAAGAGGAAAAAATCCAAGTCAGATTAAAAGTTGAATGTGTAGTTAATCATGATAACGAAATTACAAAAGAATCTTGGTCAAAAACTCAACATATTAGTAGAAAATGCTATTTAGTTGATAACGGCCCTGGAACAGAGTCTGACTCTCCTACTTCTGGATTAAAGCCTGAATTAGATAATTTTGAATTTACTATGGAGCAAAGTGAAGAAGGGTATAAGAATTTTACAGTCATACAATGCAAAGTAAAATCTATTGAGTGGCTTTACCTTGCTGCAAAAGGCCATAGAAGAGCAAGATTTGATTTAGAAACTAATAAAGAAGCTTGGTTAATTCCCTAATGAAAAAATAGAGAGTATTGGTTTTATATTCTATAGATCCAAGACTCCATGAAAAAGTATTCACTTATTTAAAATAATGTCTGTCTAAAATTTTTTTTTATTTTAAACTCTT
>Ga0315315_10002464_pt1 | contig 16946 bp, 11 predicted proteins | sample M140m3416metaG_FD_203699 | JGI IMG/M metagenome (GOLD analysis project Ga0315315, IMG submission 203699) | Ammonia-oxidizing marine archaeal communities from Monterey Bay, California, United States - M1 40m 3416 | ecosystem: Environmental > Aquatic > Marine > Intertidal zone | place: USA... | reverse complement strand
CTCAGCCCCCCCCCCCCGATTGAACGGTCGATCTCTGCTCGCCTCCCCGATTTTATGGTGGAAATCTATTTGATCCCCCCTCCCCCTTAAAAGAGTAATTGAAGCCCTAGGCGTGACTCACATGTGAAGGCACTTGTTTGGGACGATGCTGTCGTCTTCCCACACCCTGTCGAGGCTGAATTTGGAGATCGAGTCATCGTCCCAGCTCCAATCATTGTCTCCCGACTTTCCCAACACGAGCGTCGCGGCCCCCGCCAGCAAGAGACTGAGGAGAGACTGAGGATACATATTAATGTATGCGAGTGAGCAAAGTTCGCTTTGGATAAAGAGGAGTGAATGATCGCGCTATGAAATAAATTAAATAATGGAGTCTTCGTCCATCGTCTGTTATATTAATACTCTAGTACCACTAGTGGTATGCATATTATGCATACTCTAGCATATACGGCGGAACCTAGTACTATGTATGTACACACTGTAGAGAAGGTGTGTACGAAGTGGGTATACGAGAGTGGTGATTCTTGTGTCGGTCGAGAAGGAGTCGCGTCTAGCCTACCCGAACCCCACCCCTACCCCTTATATACCATTCAGGCGCGGTCAGGGAGGTTCTCTAGTAGTATTACTACTGTACTCAAGTAGTACTAATATGAAAAATTGTATGAATACTACGTAGAGTATACAAGGAAGTAAATAATATGCATACTACGAGCTCGTAGAGTAATAAGGAGTAAGAGGAGTGAGGATCTGGTATAGGGGTCTACATATCCTAATCTGCAAGTTGGGGTCCGAAAGTACCGTACGTGCTAGTAATTAATAGTAATGCTGTATGGAATTACATTTTGCGAGTTGGCAGAGAAGAATCTAAGATCGCCAAAAACATGCGCCGAGTATGCATACAGTATGCATATTCAATTACGTATACAGAGTAATTAGTCATACGTACATATTATGCATAGTACACAATACAAACGAGGAAAAATCGCCCGCCTGTCACATCGATCCCATCATTACAAACATACTCTAAGTACATAATATCCTCCATGATGGATCTATTATGCATATTATGCATACTGAATACAACTGTCAGTAGTAGTATGCCATATGCATATAGTCCACCCGTACTCTAGTGGTATACTCGCGCACCATTAACTATTACCTTCGTATGTCCACGTACTATTAGTAAGTAACTCTGTACTTCTACGTACTCTTAACTAGTTTTCAATTTTATTGTGTATAATTAGCTAGTTGGAGTATCTCTTCGTATTATTAACTAGCCATGTAGCATTCTGCTACATGGCTAGTTTGAACCAAATGTCTATCTAATTTACAATGTTACACCATTGACGAGGAGGAACGAGCCAGTGGAGGATACGGGACTGATTAAATACGGGACTCAACAAAAGTCCCGCGTTTTTTTCATTGATCAGCAGCAATGATTCGGAATTTTGGAAACGGTCCGCAAAACCGGTCCAAAAGGCAGTACTACTTTTCCTACGAGCTCGTATCTGACTCCGTTCAGACTCTGACGAGTCTGCCTCAATTCTACCGTATGAATCCTAGCTAGCCCTTAGCTAGCCCGTACTAGCTAATATGCATAGTAGCTACTCTAGTAGTACTACTACTACTATAGTAGTATGCATACACTTATGTATGACTTGAAAGAAGCAGCTGTTTTATGGATAGCATATTATGCATACAAGTTAGTGTGAGTCGAGCTCGTACATGCATGTATGTGTATGTCAATGTGCTATGCATACAGTGTATGTTTACTCTAGTAGTACAGTATGCATACTACTCTATTAGTATGATAGTACGACTCGTCGTAGTATATTATGCTTATGCGAGTACGAGCGTACATTAATTATTATGTCGTAAGTAGAAGTAGTCTACCCGTCATTAGTGCGACGGCAGGCGCATACTGGAGTACACGTACTACTACTCTAGTAGTAAGAAGTCTGTGGTATGCATATGTGTGTCGCTTTGTTTCCAACGCATGGATCGTCACGCTGAACACAACTCCACAGTGCACCTCCAACACCTTGACATTGCCGTTGCTGATTTCTATTTTTTCTCTCCAGGTTAGATAACAATCTGACCCCTGCTTGCAGGGGCTTCCGCTCATATGGTCTAAAAATTGAGTCAACATGGTACCAACCGTGTCATGCCAGTCCCAGGCCGGGGTTCGTCGTGGAAAACGTAGATTGTGGAACCTGCGATTAACCCAACGGTATCGGCCGCTGGTCCCTATCACGACTGCTTGGGCAATCATCCAACTTCTTGTCGTGGCAGTCTTATGGGTCTCTCCCCCCCACAAAAATGTTGGTAGCCTACCCTTTCAGTCGTCAACTGAAGAGGAGCAGGTCCTCTTTCATGTATTTCAAATCGCGAAGCCCCATACGGGGTCCACACTCCTGAATTGTATCCTCCAGGGTCTGCTTGATGAGCCTTTCGAGAAGTACTCGTTTCTGTTCGCCAAGCATCCTCGAGATAATGGGCGATATGGCCCATATCCTCCAAACGCTGACCTGGCCGATCCGTATCCCTTCATTTTGCACGACAGCAGATTAAAATTGACGAAGGAGAGCATTGACGTGACGGCGGTCACAAAGACTCATATCGTGGACGTAGATGCGCTTCAGAGAGAGTTCGGTCCTTTGTTTGGTCAATTATATTTCATCGCAGCAAATCGAGCGGAGAAGGGCATCAGCATCGATGACAAGTACTGCAAATATTCGAATGTCCTCTGCTTGGATTATGGTGACTTTTCATATTCAACTGGTGGCAGCTCACTGGTGGATGTTGTCAGTGTCGTTACGAGAGTAAAGAAAGATATGATCACAAAATTTCCACTGTTGCAAAATTTGGATATGGATGTCGAAGAGGCGGCACATCGAGTCAAACTTATGGAAAAAGCGACAACCATAATGGCCGAAAAGGCTTTCAAAGAGCATGAGCCCTATTTTGGAATACACGGCGGTCATCGTGACCGTGATGACAAGATTTGGGCAAAAAGGACGAAACAACTGTCAAAAGAAGTGGGCAAAAGGGAATCACCGCCACTCAGACTTGTGCACGTGGTGCCACTTTATAAAGTGCACGATTGCGAAGAACGCTTTTGCCCTTACGATCAGGACCAAAGCGTGGCTGTTGCCAGTATTACACGTGCTCGGAATAGCTCCAAGAGGGCAAAAGTTACGCTCGCTGCGTCAGTTTTTGCTGAAGACGCCACAGCAGTAAGCGACGACTTTGTTACACTGCCGAACCTTACTCGATCAACTAGCACAGAATACGCAAATTTCACCGATACCGAAAAGCTTCCATTCATCGGTGATATCTTTTCTAATTTGCGGTCATCTTCGAAGACTATGGATCCGTATGAATATGTTATTTATACCAATGCAGATATCGTTTTGAGAGAAGATTTTTATGACATTGTTGCTTCTACCATTCACAATGGATATGATGCTTTCACAATAAATCGACAGACGGTGCCAAAGACAAAGGAAAGGAATGATGATCTTTACACGATGTCCGACCTTGATGAAATATTCCAACTTACGGGCAAAGTGCACCCTGGTAGCGACTGCTTTGTGATGAAAAAGATTATATTTGATCAGATTGATATGGGGAACCTGTTTTTGGGACATCCGCCCACGGCTAATGTTCTACTTGTACAATTGGAAAGCCTTGCTGAACGCTACAGAATGTTTGCTTCCCATGAACTGCAAGCGACTTTTCATCTCGGGGATGATAAAAAGTGGGAAGCAAGCAGCAGCTTAAATGTTCGATACGAAGCAATCAATTACCAGAATGCGTACAGGGACCTTCGGTACATTTGGTCCCGGTTGTGTCAATCTTCTTTGGTTGAGACTTGGAAGATTTTGGGACAAGAGCGTGGTGGGACCAATATTGGGAACAGCATAGGCTGCAGTCGTTTATTAGCCAAATTTGAACAAGTGGCAGGATATGATATTTCGACGGCCCTTCCGATGGATCGAAAAGAGTCTCCTCCTGAAGCGCACATGCTTGTTGATGACATTTATGATGGTCACAAATCAATTGAATTAGATAGAAGGAAGGATTCTACGATCGTCTTTCAATTTCTTGTTGGTCTTGAAGGCACCGGGCATCATCTTCACAGAGACTTATACAAGGGATCCCCAGCACATAAGCGGCTAAAGAAATACGGTGTACTAGCTGAGAGCTCAAAGTTGCTCAATCTCCTATGGAACAAGGATGAACCGTCGAAGGGTCTCTGGTCATCAGCATGTGCAATGGTGGATTCAGATCCAAGGTGGTGGAAAGTAGAGAATAATGCTACAGACGGTGATGCAATGCTTTACGAACTCGTCGCACATCTTAGAGAGATGGAAGCAAAGATTCGGCGAGAGGCCCTAGCCGACAATTTATTTGCAAAAGGAGAAGACTTGGTTGTTGCAGTCAATTCTGGCTCAGTGTATTCACAGGGCTCTGCTCCTTTCCTGAGCTATCCTCTGCTTGGAGGACCCTGTCGAGCACTGCAATACCCTAATTTGGATATTTTCTACCGAGCGTGTGATATGGCAAGCGTCCGTTGTCAGCATACCCTCTCTTTTCGAGATCCATACAGGATTCTCAAATCAACCAGTATGAATCGCAACTTCGCAGCAAGGCATGTCCAGCTCGAGACTCTGCGCACAATGCTTGGAATGATTCAGAATGTCATGTTGTCGTATCCGGATCGGCTTGTGGGCTGCTGGAGCTCCGATCTTGGTTTAGATGGTGGCGTACGAAATCTGGCTCGATTGTATGGATGGAATGATGAATCATTGTTTGAACGTTTCTTTGATAGAACTTTTCAGGTGCCACCAATATTGTCGAACCGAGAGAAACGCAACATTACTAAGGAAGGCCATCTGGACATTTACATGGCAAGTTTTTCGAAGTCATTAGATACTACGAAAAAGCTATGCAGGGCACAGGAACTTGCAAATCGTGGCCATGCTTACACCCAGGCGGTATCAACCCTTCCGTTGCCCTTAATCCCGGCAAGTTCGGCAGTGGCTCAGCTTTCGGAAGGATCAGCTTCGCCAGATGTTATGACTGGGCTACCTGATTGGTTGAATCGTTACATTAAGTTTCACCACTCATCAATCGAAGGAGACGGTAATGGAGGATACAGAGTCAAGACCAACGTGCCTTATATTGTTTACTCTTGCAATGGAGAAGAAAGATGTGGAGGCATAGGGGATAGAGTCAATGCAATGGTAATTGTACTTTATCTTGCTATGTGCTCTGGACGCGTCCTTCTCATTGATTCGCCCTATCCCTCCCCGTTGCAGAATTTCCTTGAACCTAACGAGATCCGATGGGATGCGTCCGAACCTCTATCAGGTGAAGGTATTCCAACTTTAGACATTATGGACAAACGCAACATAGACATGTTTGTTGATCATTCTACCATCGGGTATCGGTTGGGTCGCTGCAATGGCTTACCAACGAGGCATAGTGTTAAAAGTATATGGTCGGGTCAAAGCATGAAGAATTACTTCGAGAGCATCAGTGAGCCCTTTCCATACGAAGAAGGACTTCCGCAGGAGGAGCTTCTGCGTTGGTCCTTTTGGGCGCTCTTCAAGTTTAGCGACAATGTGTTGAATCGAGCGAAAGAGCTCAAGGGGAGCGCCGGTCTTACAGCCGAGCAAGCATATATTGGAATTCATCTCAGGACTGGCGATAAATCGATGGATATCGAGATGAAGTACAAGGGTCCCAGAAACCAGAACAAAAAGAGTCAGCAATATAATTACGTTCGGTGTTACCAGAAGCTGAGACAAAGCTTGCAGTACGATTACGTAGGATATATTGCATCCGATAGCGCGGAGGCGAAAGAAACCGTACACGGATGGGATCCTTCTGTTCGCTTTGCCAAAGACAGCAATATTTTTCACGTCGACGAATCCTTGAAATTGGAGGAAAGTGGAGATCAAGACGTCATAGCGTACGAGGGGTCGCTTGATGGATGGGCCGAACTTTCTCTTATGGCTGATGCAAGGTGCCTTGTTATGTCATGGAGCATGTTCAGTTTTGCCGCTCACTTCATAGGGGGTAGGAATCGATGTGGTGTTTATGTTGGGCACTGCGACGACGAGAATGTCATAAATCCGGTGCACGAGTACAGCTACGAAGCCGGAAGGAACCCGATGGTTCTTGAGAGCAGTGGCCTATCCTAGTTAACCAAAGAGAAACTGCTAGGCTTGTATCTACAGTTCGAATAATTATCTATTTATAATAAAACGTTTTGTCGCCCTGGTGCTGCAGAATACGGAGCCTTCAAAGTCAAGATTCTAGCGATTTCGTCACCCCAATACCACCACCTCAGCCCCGACCGTCCTCTTCATCGGCGTAAATATCGTCTAGCGTCTTGTATGTCGTCTCGAATGTTGCCTGCTCTGTGCTCGCCCTGTGATATTTCTCGCTCCCAAATGCCACCAGCACCGCGCAGGCAAGATTCCAGCCGTGCGAGACCGGCCCGTAGTTGACGGAGGGGTCGAGCACCTCGTACGCATACATGGTGGCAGTAGCCAGGGCAAATCCCATCGTGATGGCTCTGTGAAGCAGCGTGGTGGCACCATACTCTACTATGCGCTCGACGGCGAATCCAACCGCGAGGATGCCTAGGACATGGAGAATTAGCACCAGCCACGCGAGGTCGCACGAAGCGGCCTCGGGATAGGGTGAGGCCGCCCCTTGTTCGTCCCAGGGGCTGCCACCGACGAGTAGGCACCGGGACCCGTCCTGGAAGTTGAGCGAGGTCAGTCTGGAGGGGTAAAGGCCTATCCAGCCCTCACCCATCGCCAACCCCTGGAGGGGGTAGAGCAGCGGACTTACAATCATCACGAAGACGAACTGAAAGGACGACAGGAGGAAGTTGAGTCGGTTAGGATCGACCGGCTGGTGGAAGTGCGCCAGGGTGCGGTCCTTGAACAGCTGGGAGGCCGCCGCTGGCACGCAGGCCAGGCCGTAGAGGACGGTGTTGACCGCGCTTCTCCGGTAGGCGACGGCCGGGTCGAGGCCGCCCCGGCGCACCTCCTTTGCTTCTATGGAGATACCCCCCTGTGGGTCTGCGAGCGTCAGCAGGGCAGGGGCCAGAGAGACGGTCCCGGCGACGAAAATCAGGGCGGAGCCGAAGACGTGCCTCCTCGACGGTCTCGCTCCCCAGCTCAAGATGGACGTGCCATCCTGGTCGGAGTAGAAGTCGGCGCCGTCCCCGTCCCCGTGTCCGCCTCCGACACTGGCACCGTTCTGGCCGCCGTATCCGTCGACTGCCTGGTAGCCCCCCCGCCCCGGCATTTGCGCCAGCCCGGAACCCGACAGCGCGGTTCCTGGAACCGTTGGCGCCGGGCCGAGGAGACACAGGACACCTCCCGCCCGGCGGAATTTGCCCCTCGGGTGGAAGAATTCCTTGAGGAATGCCGTGATTGGGATGGTGAGCTGCACTACAACGATAGTGAGGATGGGCGGCACGGTGGACCCGCTGATAACCAAGAGGAGCAGGTGGGCGGTGTCCAGGACTGCCATGAGCCCGACGTCGGCTACGGGTAGGCCGAGCGTCTTGGGCCGTCCGTTGGCGGTGCCGATAGTATTGCCGAGACCGCCACCGTCGCCGCCGCCGTTGGCCCATCGGACGAAGGCTGACCCCGCGAGGTACGTCCCCAGGGCGGCAGCGTGGAGCCCGGAGATAGCCTCGGCTCCGAAAAGGCGGAAAGGTCCGGCCTTGTCAATGAGGACCTTGAGGGTGGCCCTCTCCAGCGAGTAGCCCAGGGCCAGGAGCGACAGGTAGAGGACCACGGCCGCCTTGTGCCTAGCAGATGCGGTGGCCGATCTGGAGCCGGAGCCGGAGCCGGAGCCGGAGCCGGAGCCGGAGCCGGAGCCGGAGCCGGAGCCGGAGCCGGAGCCGGAGGTGCCGGGCGAGGTCCAGAGATAGCAGTCCTCGTCGGCTGCGGGGGAGAACAGCGGCGCGAGGAACGTGGCCCAGGACCTGAGGCGGCCGCCGCCTTCTGCATCGCCCACGCTACCGCCCCCGGCGGAATGCCCCAGCGAGTTCAGACGCCGATGCAGATCCGGTAGCTGGGACGACTCCGAATTCAAGTCGCGGCCCGTTCCCCTTCCCATCGCCCTCCCCACAGACATTTCCGCAGCCGTCGCCGCTGCCGTCACATCAATTTCCATCCCCGGCGCCCCCCTCCCCGCCCCCCAGTCCCATTCCCCACCCCCCGCCTCCTTCCGCATCCGCCGCTCCCTGTGCTGCCTCCGCCGGTTGCGCCACGAGGTCAGCCCCGACCGCTCGCCTGCCGTATCCGCGGACACCGCTGAGGGCACCCCGAGGAGGGAGCTCGCTTCGTCTGCAACGTCGTTGCCGCCACCATCGGACGCCGACGACGAGACGTCGCCGCTGCCGCTGCTGTCGCCGTTGCCGACTAAGGACTCTACGCCACGGTGGATGGATCCGTATCCCCACCGCCGCTGCCCGTCGCCGGCGGCCGCGGCCGATGGAGGCTCCTCCTCCGCCGCATCCGCATCCGAGGTGGCGGCACCACCACCGTCGCTGTCTAAGGCCCGCAGCAGCATGCCTCACGGTTCTCAGGCGGGCAGCAATTCGCGTCCGAGCACAAAACGTGAAGTATGAAAGGGATCTGTCATGTAATGTACTTTGATGTGGGTGGTGTGGTGATGTCCTTGAAAACAGTGGACAAAAATGAGGGCCAAAAATCCGGAACTTCGGCTGATTGAGAATTTCGCCCAGAACTGCACATTATTTATTTTACTGTACGAGCAAATACAATTACAGTAGGTAAGGGGGTGCAAAAAAAATTCGTTCCACTCATAACAGACATCGGGCAAGCCATTGATTGGGTCAAGGGAACATTCTTTTTCGCCAGGGTCCGTAAGAAGCAGGGCAAGTCGGGAAAGGAGCAGCTGGATGCCGACCTTCTCCACCAAAAATGCCTCGGGGCGCTCGAGAATCTTGAAAGTGCCGGCATCATCAAGTTGCTGGCCGACGTTGATGGAATGACGCTCCTGCCGGGATGCCATGTCATGAGTAAGCATACTACTAGAGTTGGGGTTGGGGCCCGAGTACGTACGAGTATTTTTAGCAAATAATAACTGCAAAGCTCTATAGAGGTAAAGCAGCCACCAGCTGCTATTTAGTGAAAGCGCCTACACGGCAAAGACGGCCAGGACGCCCTTCACGTCCCTCCCGTCGTGCTTACGCAGGGGCGAAGCCTCAAACCTAAGGGTCCGGAACCCAAACTCCTCCGCCAGGGACTGAAGGTGCCCCTTCTTGTGCGCGTACCGCGCATTCTTCTGGAGGGCGTATGGCTTGTCCGGATCGGGATCTACTTTGTCGTCGCCGAAAACGTCCTCGAGGATCTCAGCTGAGAAGGCGAAGACGCCGTCATCGTTGAGGCTGGAGCGGATGGATTGGAAGACCGATCGGAGGTGCTTGATGTAGGAAAACACGTTGCAGGCGAAAATTAGGTCAAATTTGTCCTCCAGATCAAACGTCGAGCAATCATTCAGTTTGCATGGGGAGGATCGTTTGCTCCAGTTGCCATTCCGGCTAACTTGCTGTTGGTTCAACAAAGCTGCGGGCTCCTCCGTATCTGATGCTGTGTTCTCTTGTCGTCCCTCCCTTCTCAGGATACTCTCAATATTCCCCACGACCAGCTCATCGTAGCACCCCCTCTCGAGGGCCTTGTCAACCATTGCGGGGGATAGATCGACCCCGGTCAGGTGCCGGGCGCAAGATCGGAACGCAACACCGGAGCAGCCTGCGCCACATCCCAGGTCGGCCCCCCTATCCGCCCACCCTTCGTCGACTTTATCGCTCAACCTACCCCCCGACCCGGGTTCTAATTTTGGAGCGATTTCCATCTCCTCGCTAACGGCAGCATCGACCAGCCGACGAAGGAGGGACGGGGCGTCATAGGCGAGGTACACGTCCTTATTTGAAAAGCTCTTCGGTAGTACTCGGCTTTCCAAACCTCTCCCCCGTTTCTCCACCTCGTGGCAGTCGTACAGTTCGGAAAAAGCAAGCCCATCATCGAACATCAGAAGCTCGCCCCTCTTGAACTCCACCCACTTCTCGTCGACTGTGAGAGGTGCCGTCGCGATGACTGCGACCCGATCACTGGGTTTCGTGCAGCTGGCGAAGTCTAAGGAGTAGTCTATATCGGCCAGGCGGGCCGTCGAGAAAGGAGGTTTCCTTATAGTGTAGTGGAGACCATTCCAAACGGTCGAGCCTGGACGGGAACCCGGCCACGAGTATGCGAACATGGTGTACTGGCCGCAGCCAAGAAGAAAGTTAAGAATGCTCGATTCCTCGTCCCCCTCGATGATCTCGGAGCACAACCGCTGAATGGACTCGTAGAGGAGGGGCAGAGTGGGGAGTTCGGTGTACTCCCCTCTTAAAGCGTTCAGGATCGCACAGAACGTAGCCTCCGAGTCGGTATCGCCGACCGGGAGGTAGAAAGCACCAGAATCTTTGTTGGGGTCCCTACCGTTGTCTATGCTAGACTTAGAATACGCCTTGCGCAGGTTGGGGAAGGACTTGGAGGTATTGAGATGAGAACAGTACTTCGATTTTTCAAGGGTTATTGGATTCGATGCGTCACTGTCCCGACCACCAGTTGTAATTTCTGAGGTCTCGCCGTGGGATTTCCCAAGTTGAGGGTGATCTGCGTACTCCCCAGAGTATTTGGTCACCTCACCATTGTGGCAGAAAGTCCATTGGATGCCCCACATCTCCCGTTGGAAGGGATGGACGTTCTCCAAACTGACAATGCCCTGCGTGGCGTAGCGTATATGGGCCATCATATTGAGCGTCTTTATTGGGTATTCTTCCACAAAAGCCGCGATGCGGGATTCGGCTGCCGGTAGCGGATCGAGGAAAGTCCGAAGGCCTCTCCCCTCGTAGATGGCAATTCCCCATCTGCTCGATGATAACCATCAAATGTTTTGCCGTGTGGAAAGAATTGACGTGCGTGTACAAATAGTAAAGTGGAATTATGCCGAATTGGTTGCAAGGAGTCAGAGAAGGGAAAGCTTGGCAGTGCGGAATAGCACACCTGCGAATACGAAGACAAGCGTTGAACAGCCGTGCGAAATAAATGTATCTGATGCAGAAATTAATAATATGGTATGGACTTCTGTATGCCACGTGTGCATGCAGATATTTCCCACTTACCCATGAGAGTGCTTATCGGTGTCCCCTCCTCGGCGGGCGAAGCCTCGGAAGGAGAAGTTGAAGTCTGTCGGGCTGGCGCAGTTCATGCCCAAAAGCTGGCACATGGTCCCGATATATCCCACACACGTATATGCCTCAATATCTTTTGACAGTGCACATACAGTTGATAGCGTGACTGCATGTAAATATATTATATATATTATTATCGTCTCCTGGGTTGCCCTGGGTTGCGACAATGATCAGTACGGACTGTCGATGATGTCAGTGCGTCAGTGCACGGCCATCTATCATGCAGTGTATGATGGCAGTTTGGCAGTGTACCTACCGTGTTTTAAACAGATCGGATCTTTGACAGCGAGACTAACTCACGTGACTACGCTCGTGCATGTACGTATTTCCAATATAGAATACGAGACCGTACAGAATATACTAGAGTACTGTACTCTTATCCCTGATTAGGTGAAATGGGTTTATTCAACTAGACATGGACACCCCGAGACCGACTTCCCCACACGCCAACAGAACCCAACCCACTCGCACACCCCCAAGACGCCCAAGACCACATATTATCGTCTTGTCCTAATCATGAACAAGCGCCAGCTGGTCGGAATCGACCCAATTGTTCGACGCCCCCTCGACGAGGACCGTAAGTTCTTCATTGCCAACTGCTCCTACGATTGGGGGGAGGACACGATCCGAGCATATTTCGAGGTGAGAAATGGGTTGGCGTGTTTGGAAGAGGGAAATACAGGCGCTGCAAAGGGAGTACAGCGTCCTTCCCTTCCTTGCTTGTGCCTCTTGATACTTCTGTCTGGGTTTCTTCGAGCATTTCTCTGACATAGCTTTTGTGTGCATATTTATTTGTGAATGTCTACAATGTACGATGTATCCGGGTCATGCGTCCATCTGCACCACCTTGCCCGAAAGTCATTTGGTTCTGTGAACCACGTACGCCTAGTACCCAATCGCCCAAATGATGCCGGTGGAGGGGGTAACTCGCAGCACAAGGGTTACGGATTTCTCTACATGCTCGATGATCAGGGCGACACGGCTGTCGATCGCTACGCCGCCGCCAACGGTCACAAGATCGAGATGCTGGACAGGAAGGGCGTCCAGCTCCAGCGGCATGATAAGTGCCGATCGGGGGAGCGTCACAGGTCTGCAAGGGGTGGTGACAGTGCACGGATATATCCCCCTTCGATCACCGACGTCCCTCCGCTGCCTTCGTACCAGCTGTCTGAGCCGCATCAGACCCAAGGAGCGCTCTATTACGCCCAATCCCATATCCAGCAAACCCAGCGGCAGCAGCCTCCGCAGCAGCAGTATGACACCACCTACAACCAGGTGCACGCCGGAGCGGACCCCCGGGTAACGGAGTACTCCGTACCTGTGGACGGCGCCGACACCCCTCTCTCGTCTTCCTACCAGCCGCAGCATGGGGCATATCACGACCAGCAGACGACGGATCAACAACATTCAGGCAATTACCATCAAGGACACGATCAGGATAGAATTGCCCATCACTACATGCGGCTGCAGCATTACCAGACCCATCAGCCGCAGCAGCCGCAGCAGCAGCACATCGGAATGCCGCAGCATCAGCACCAACCACAATGGCGACAGAATCACGTGACGTACAACCAGGGTTTTCAGCACCAGGAGGGCTATAATCATGTTTACCAGGGTGGAGACCAATATGCACAGCAGAAACAGCGGTTGAGTAACAGTACGTACTTTCAAGGCCAAACCAACAGCAGCAACTACGATGATGGCTACGCATACCAGCAGGCACCGCAACCGCTTCAAAACGCACCCCTCAATCATGATCAGCAGCTTGGCGGTTATGGCGAAACCCTTTTCCAACGGCAGGATATCCCACGCCCCAGAGCTGGGATACATTCTACTTCGCGCATGGATGCGCGAGACGGTGTATTTCTTGGTGGTGGAGGAGGATCTGAGCGAGTTGTTGCCCCGAGACGCAGCGACGGTGGTACGGGTCCAGCTGGCGACAGAAGCACTGCTTCCGTCGTAGTAAGCAACATCCCACAGGGAATCGCTCCAACGGAAGTGTACCGGCTTGTTGCCAATTTTCCCGCTCCCCTCGGCTCGATTGCCCCCACTCTGCGTCCAGACCGATGCACGTTAGATGGACGGAACAATGCCAGGGTCTCCTTCATCGATGGGCGGGACGCCGATCATCTGGTTAACATGGGCAAGAAAGGATACGTGAAGCTCAACGGTGTCCGCCTTCGTGTCATGATGGACTATTCCCCGCCTCCGCCTCCGCCTCAGTTGCATGCTGTTCGCCCAATGCCGTTGCCTCTGCCCCCTTGTGAAGATGGCCGTCGTGGCTATAGGCGGGAACAGGGGGACAGAGGAAGCAGTCGCGGCGGATCATCTGGAAGAGGGGGTAGAGACAGGATGGGCCGCGGAGGTGGTGTTGTTCTAGGCGGACGGATAGGCGGCAGAGGATATCGACCGTACTGACCTGTGACTCCGATTATGACACGAACTAATTTCTTTCGCTGCGACCCCTGGTTTTCCTTTTTCTGGTGGCTGAATCAGTTATTCGACTGCTTTTCTTTGGTGCTTGCTTGCGGAATTGTTTTGCGGCTCTTCGGCATGTCTTCATTTCCTATCCATATCGGCTTCGATTGAAAAACGGATATGTCACTCTGCAACGCATTTCACAGTCATGTTGTCTTTGAAACCACAAGTTGCCTTCGGAGCGGGAAGGAAAGGTTGCGGATTCAGAATGTGGAGCTATCTTTATTCCGCCATCATTTTGTATGATGTCACCTAGCTGGACTCCATCCGGAGTACGAGTGAAGTCGTGGGGGGGGCGATGGGTTCTAGCTGGACGATAGATGATGATTGAGCGCGGGAGGGAACTTTTTTCTTTTCGTTCTTTATGGGGACGCGTCGAGTCGCCTTGTTAACTCGCCTGACTGGCTGAAGGGTTGTTTTTTTTCAGTACCAGATCTAGTATGGATATATGTTGCGGGATTCGTGGAGCGGGTCCTATTCAAGCTATTTTTCCAGATGAGTGTATCATACATTGACATTGATAGTTTTTTAAGACAGAGATAGTACATGTACCACCGCGCCCATCATACAACTACATCATCTCCATAGCGGAGGGCTGGTGACGAATCTACCTGCTCGGCCTCTGGAGGAGGTGGAGGAGGTTCATCCGTGGGGTGCTGTTCGTTGCTGATAATGTCGTCCAGCCCGTCCAACTCTTCCTGGAAGGGATCCTCGAGGCTATCCTCGCGCACGTCCTCTTCCACGTCGCCATCCCCCAGACCCTTCATATTGTACCCGTCTCCGGCGGCGGCGGCGGCGGGAGAGAGGGGCTCGATGAACTCCTTGTCCTTGCCGTCCTGTCTGTTTTTGAGGACCGCCAGGGTCAAACCGGCCACCAGGACGACGAGCGCGAGGGGCACCAGGACGGCGGCGGCGACGTTGGTGGAGCGTCCCTCCCCCCTTCCGTCCGGAAGCTGCGGGGGGGGCTCCACCCTGCCGTCCCCGACGTACGCCACCCCCTCGACGAGGGGATCGACAGGTTCCAGGTCGAGGTAGGTGCCAGGGCCACCCTCCATGGCCCGCCTGAGCAGGGCCTGGGTCGATCGGGCCACCTCGGCCCCATCGGCGCCCTCGTCGGCGAAGACGGTGAACCTTCCCTCGATGCGGGTGCAGTGGCCGGATCCGCAGGGGACGGATCCCAGCACCTCGTCGGCGGGGCTGGAGCTGAGGCCGAGGACGGAAGCCGCGGTCCCGTCCTGGGGGGGGTCCGAGGCAGGAGCGACGGCGGCCTCTGCCACCTCGGCGGCGCACACGTAGACGCGCTCGTTCTTCTTTTCGCATTCGCCCGCGGCGTCGACCGCGTCGGCCGCAGCCTTCCCCTCCTCGACGAGCACGAAGTCCGGCCCGAAGAGCTCCTCGCATCCCTGGAAGTTCTTCTCCTTGGTGCACTCGGTGACGGCCAGTTCGCTGCCTTGGGCGGCAGCCTCCTCCTGCTCCTCCTGCGCCCTCCTCCTGCTCCCTGCGTCCGCGTCAGTTCCGCAGAGCCCTGGGAGGAGGTCCGGCAGGATGCCGTCGGCGAGGGCAGCCTCGAGGCCGGGAAGGACCATTTCGGCGAACCCGGAGGGATCCACCTCCCCCGCGGTCGCTACGTCGTACGTGAAGGTGACCGGAACCGCGACCTGAGCCGGCGCGGATCCCTGGGCCCGGGTTTCGGCGACGTCCGGCCCCGGGAAGGAGTCTGCCGCCTCCTGGGGGAAGGCGGACCGGACCAGGGCGGCGAGGTCCTCTGCGGCCGGGACGGTGGTTCCCGGCGCGAAGGCGGCCCCTCCTGCTCCTGCTCCTCCTCCGACCCGGCAACCCTGGGGCCTGTCGAAGACGACGTGGGTGGGGGCGAGGGTGGGGGGGGAGGTGAGGAGGACGGCGCAGGTCGGTCCCCCGTAGCCGTTGCGGCAGCGGCACCAGTAGCTTCCCCTGCTGGTGAGGCTGGGGGTGCACTGCCCCCCGTGGCGGCAGGGATCGGTGTCGCACGCGGGAGGGTTGGTGGGGGCGGCCGTGGCGGCGTCGGCAGTGGGGGAGAAGGTGGCGGCGGCGGCGGTGGGGGAGGCCGTAGGGGCGGCATTGGCGGCGCTGTCGGGGATGGGATATCCCACCCATTCGCCGTTCTCGTCGTAGTATCCCCTGGCGCCGTTATCGGCTTCGGCGTTGGAGTTGGCGTTGGAGTTGGAGGCATCGTCGGCGGCGGCGGGAGGGGCGAAGTCCGGCAACGACAGGGCGGGCCTGGCGGGAGCCTTCGGAGGGGCCGCGTCGTCCTGCGCATGGTTGGCGGCGTCGGCATCGTCGTCGGCATCGTCGTCGGCATCGGCGTCGGCTTCCTGGAAGCCCTTCCCGGGGTCCTGCTCCAGCGCGTCTTCGGTGAGGGCGTCTTCGACTTCGACTTCGACTTCGACCTCGGCCTCGACTTCGACTTCGGCTTCAACTTCGACTTCGGCCTCCTCCTCCCCAAACAACGCGGCGGCAGGCAGGCCGAAGCCGAGGTCGAGCAGGTCGTTGGACCTCACCTCCTCCTCCCCGGAGCCGGCCACCTCGCTCAACTCCTGAGCGGCCGCCAGGAGGAGGGGCGAGGGAGTCCCGTAGGCCGAGGAGGCAGCGGCCGCGACGGCGGCCAGGGCGGCCGCCGCGGCCAGGCCGGGCGTCCTCCTGTGCCTCCTCGGCTGCTGATGCTGCTGCTTCCTGCGCTGCTTGATGGTCATGTCGGCGGGATTCCTTCTCTTTTATTTTGGCGAGAGGAGGGTGCGGGTTGCGAGGTGCGAGGTGCGAGGTGCGAGGTGCGGGTTGGGGGGGGCGATGGGGCGAGGGGGGGAGAAGGGAAGACTTTTCGGTTTGAAAAATTGAAATTGAAATTTAACTTGAAACCGTCTTCTCCTACTTTTTTTACTTAAGGGAGGGGGTCCGGGATGAGAGCTATTAAATACCTTGACCATCAATATTATGCATACTACTCTAGAGTAGCTACAGTATCCATACTAAGTAGATAGTACTACTCGTAGTACTTACAACTAATACTCTCTAGTACTCTAGAAGTTTTTAATAAATAGCTAGTATCATAATATGCATAAGTAGCTAGTCCTACTACTCTAGAGTACTATTGTGGATAGGAGTAAGCATACTACTAGCTACTACTACTAGCTAGTAT
>Ga0315315_10002463_pt1 | contig 16958 bp, 22 predicted proteins | sample M140m3416metaG_FD_203699 | JGI IMG/M metagenome (GOLD analysis project Ga0315315, IMG submission 203699) | Ammonia-oxidizing marine archaeal communities from Monterey Bay, California, United States - M1 40m 3416 | ecosystem: Environmental > Aquatic > Marine > Intertidal zone | place: USA... | reverse complement strand
CGCATGATCTTATCGTAATATCCAAAACTATTTACAAGGAACTTAAGCTCATCGTCGGAAAGAACCTTGCGTGCAAACTGCACCACCGTCATAGACCGAAGCTCTTCATCAGTGCGCAGGCGCGCAGCCACTATAAGACGCAACACCAGATGAGCATTCGGAATCGACTTGGAACCCAGAGCCGCCAAAAGAGCTGCGTCTTCTACAACATCCTGTGTACCCGTTTTCTTTGAAAACGGTATCGCGTTGTGTATGATTTCGCCATTGCTGCCATACCCCACATCAGTCGAAAGCCGGGTGACATAAGGCACGAGACGCAAATCCTTTACTACCCGGTGCACATGTTTGTGTGTCTTGCTATAGCGACTGGCGCCTGCATCCACCACCATTTCCCCACTGTACGTATATACTCTACCCTCGTCCTTTGATAATACCGCCACACTCCCTTTGCCGCGAGCCAATAAAAACGCCGCATAGAGGCCCGCGGGACCACCACCTATCACTACGTAATCATATATCATTATTATAATGCTATATTATTCATCATGGATTGCCTATATATACTTGACCATATACAAGGCTATTGGGTGCGGCGCCGATGTTGACGCGCCGGTAATGGGAAACCGGTGAATAACTTCGTACCCATTCCCGAGAAAGTACCGCTGCAGCTCCGCGTCATCTTCGCTCGTCATACAGACCCCGGTTTCATCAGTGAGTGCCAGGATGTCACACGTTAGACGACGGGTTCGCACAGCAAGAGGACCTTCTGGAACCACGTTTACCATCAAGATACGCGAGTAACCGTTGGGACGCACCAAATAAGGTACTCTGGACACGTAAAAAAGAGAGGACATACATTATAATCCGAAATCAAATTGTAACACTCCGCAATTCGTTATCCGGTACATCATCGATAGGCACACTTGGGTCAATGCCCCGTCGCTGCATCTCTTGTTCGAGCGCACTTATTGCATTTCCGAGATTTTCGGTCATTCGTTCCATGCTGTCGGTTATTTCTTGCTGCTTTTTTTTCATTCCTTCAAAATACTCATGCACCTCCATCATACGTTTGTTGCATTCCGACGACAATTCTTCCTGGGTAGACATTGCATGGTCTCGAATAAAACGCATATTGTCAATGAGGTGCTCAAACTCTTTTCGGTCTTCCTGCGGAACATCGTCCATGTCATCGTCCTGACAGGCAATCGTGTACGACATGTAAAAGGTATTGTGCATCAAGTCGAATATATCCCGGGTGGCCGTGCGAAACACGTCCATGTCATCGCCCGGACCATTCACATAGTTGGCATAATATGTAGTAACCTCGACCATCGTTAACTCATACGCAGTATCCGGGTTTTCATGCACCATTCGCTTGATTGCTGCGTATCGGGCAGATGTTTCCATTTCTTGAAATACGGTATTGTCTTCCATGTTGTGTATGCTTATTTGTATCCACGTATTAGACAAATCAATTTTACTCCAAACTATTTAAAGCGGGAGAGAGTATATATTTGGATAGGTCTCATGGTCTAATGGTTATGACTCAAGACTCTGAATCTTGCAGCCTGGGTTCGATTCCCAGTGGGACCTGTTGCTTGGTTCGTATAACGGTTAGTACAGCCGCTTCACACGCGGCAAATCTCGGTTCGATTCCGAGGCCGAGTATCCTCGACTTAGCTCAGTTGGCAGAGCGTTGGACTGTAATTATTTCGTAACATTTATCCACAGGTCGCTGGTTCGATTCCAGCAGTCGAGAAGTGGGGTTGTAGCTCAATTGGTAGAGTGCGCGTTTAGCATTTGTCGGATTTACTTCCAGATAAACTGAACTACGCGAGGTACCCGGATCGAAGCCGGGCAACTCCATTATGAAATAAAGATAAGTCGTAATATTAGACAATGTGTAAAATGACAAAAATAAATGATGAGGATTTTTCACTATTTGTGAATGAATCCTCGTTTTTATATGAAATAGCACAAAAGTGTGGATATAAAACTGGTTCGAATCTTAGACCAAGCTTAAGAGATAAAATTAAAAAAAGGATTTGTGATTTGGGTCTCAATACATCTCATTTTAGATATAGTTATCCCAAACCATTAAGTGAAAAATTGGTTCTACAGGAAAATCGTACCAGAAATAGTAGCTGTTTTAAAAAACGGTTGTACAAAGAAGGATTGTTACACGAAATTTGTACTTTGTGCAATCAAACAAATATTCATAATGGTAAAAAATTGGTGTTACAGTTAGATCATATTAATGGGAATCATAATGATAATCGAATAGAAAATCTAAGAATATTATGCCCCAATTGTCACTCACAAACGAGTACGTTTTGTAAAAACAAAAAATGATCGAAGCCGGGCAACTCCATACATCGGGGGCACGCAGAGGAAGCGTGTTGGGCCCAAAGGTCGGAGGATCGAAACATCCCCCGATATTTCACAGTTAGTCGTTCTGGATGAGAAAATCGACTATGTTGCCCGGTTAGCTCAATTGGTAGAGCATACGAGTATATGTCGTGTACATATTTTAAACGAGTTCATGACAATGGTTTGAGTTCGCAATCGTGAGTCTATGGGTTCAAATCCCATACCGGGTAGGGGGCGAGACAATTGCTTGACATCAAGCAAAAACGGAGTCTCATATTCTTAAGCATTTCTTAGGGCGTAAATACAGTATAATATGTATTTCATGGGGCTTAAGACCGACCTGTAGTATGTCGTAAAAAGACTTTGAATCTCTCATAGCTCAGCTGGTTAGAGCGTGCGACTGTTAATCGCAAGGTCATAGGTTCGATCCCTATTGAGAGAGTTTTGTGTGCGAGTGTACACAAAACTCAAAATATTGATTTATGCAAAAAATTGAAAGGATTTGTTGCTATTTTCATATTCAAATCATAACAAATATACAATTCAATAATGACAAAGAGCGTCTATCGTCACAAAATGTCTACCGAACTTACCGATCAGATTAGGGGGTTTGCGCAGATTCATCGTTTCTCCCCTTACCAGGACATCAAGGATGCATGGACCTCGTTCCTAACAAACGAAATCGTGGCAAAACTGGTGAACGAAGACTTGCTTGTTCTCCAGGAACAGGGATATGAAGGAAATCACACACGAAAACTATTTGTATCAATGCGCTATTACTACATGAAGGTAACGCCCGAGAAGAAAGAGAGAAAAAAATACGAAAAGAACAACACACCCGCATCGAACATTGACATTGACCGGATCCGCGAATTCACCGCAAACGCATCGGTCGCCGTGAAACCCGGGCTGCTGTGGCAAGCGTTCGTTGAAAAATGGCCCGAATACGAAGGTGCCAAGATTGTGCACAAAGCATTTGTGAACAAACTGCAATACATGAAAAAACTGCAAAAGGTTGCATAATAAAAATTTGATACGTACCTGTTTTTTATGCAAATAATATGCCGAATAGGTATGAACGACGTATTGTACCAACATCTGATCGCCGATTGGCTTCCCATAAAGTCAAGACCCATACTCCAGAAAAAAGACATGTGGATCGCCGCGTGCCGCCGAGCGGAAATCCAACACTGGAGTGCCTTTTTTGCCGATATATGTATTCACACCGGGTCCGTGTGTGACCGTCGCATATGTATTTGTAAATATTTTAGTTCAAAGGATAAGAGTGACTGTTATAACAGGCACTATAGATATGGTTTTACGTGATTATTTGGGTTTGGACTTTGCTTTGTCCTTTTGGTAAGATATGCACTGAACGAGTAGTTGTTTAAATATGGGGCATAACTCTGTATTGTCCGTCGACGGAGACGAGCAGAGCGCATGTACGCCATATCGTTCTTTATCACATGCACGAATCATTTCCTTTGACTGTCGTTTGTTTACGTAATCTGTGATGTCTTGATTGTACGGATTTAACATGGTTTATTTATGAATAACTGTCTAATCATTTTTCCATGCGTTATCCGTTTTTGTCCGTATATTTTTGATTTCGAAACTTCATGCAATCCTGAAGCAACCCCTTGAAGATTGGACAAAGATTTGCCAGCTCTTCGCTTTTCGCCATACAAGCCATGTCAACACTTTTTTGCTCTTCAATGCACAATTCACTATACTTGGACTGTTTGATGGACTTGTCGCAGTCGGGCTTTCTCACAGGCCGTTCCTTTATAAATTGAGTCAAATACATGATATATGTATGCACCATTAGTGATTAGAACGAATTCTTTCTAATCAAATTTCCTCACTATTATTTCGGAGAACCTGTATAAATATGTTTTCTTAATTATAATAATGAATACCCAGTCACGTGAGGCATCTCAGGCGGCTATTTTCTTTGATCGATTAACTTCGGATTTTCCGACACCGCGATTTCCGGTACAACGATACGGAACCATATCCGATGTTGTCCGCATCAATCTGGAAGCACTCCTGCCAAATATAGACAGAGTAGACAATCTCACAAGCAGTCAATTAGAGTCGTGGTTAACCCACTATGAACACTATCTATCAGCAGTTACAGAAGATATGTTGATACTCACTGACCAAAAGCGTAACCAACTGGAGATAAAAAACAAATGGCTGCTTCGTGTCAAGGAACTGGGTCCAGATTTTGTAACAAGACTGCCATCGAATGTTCAGAAAAACATCTGGGAATTTCTTCCTTACAGTGCGAGATCAAGGGCTTATAGGCCATTTCGTGAAGAACAGATGAAAGTTTTTATGAAAATGAAAGGAAAAGACCTTCGTGAGTTTGCGCGCAAGTTTGTGGCAGAGGTTATCAACCGCCCCGTATCACGGGTTGCGACTGACACGCGCGCATATACAGCAGGAAGTGCGGGAGAATTTTTTTGCGCAGTTGACCATATTCGCCCCCGCATCCCCGCAAAAAAACAAGATATTGTAATCAGTCTGTTTACAACAATTGATCAACTTATCGCGGTCAACGGAACAACGGACTGCAGAAATCTATGCGCGAAAATGGCATGGAATGCCACACAAACATTGAGATACAAAGTACTGTGTATAGAGCGAGAAAATACACGCAAACAAGAGCACCGTGACATCAAAAACGAACTATTTTATCTCGATATGATGCTCAAACGGGTTATCGAGTCGTCTACACGCAGAATACGTTTGTGAAATACGCCCACAAGAATATACCAACAAAGCATTTTGCGATTAGATCCAACACGTTGTACGCGAGGTTGCGCGATAAGGGGTCCATCATCTGTGCCACGCCATAAAACGTCCATACCACCGCAAACATCCAGAACACCAGTTTGTCGTCAAATTGGGGCTTGACAAAGTTGCGATAGATATACGTAAACATTGACGCAAACGCACCAAACCCTATAATGTTTGAAGTTCCCAGCGCAATCTTACCAGACTCCCCGAGGAACCCAACGCCAAGCATGATATAGTTGAGTAGAAGAACCGTAATAAATTTCCCAAGAGGAATCAGTTGATTCGCGTCATTACGCACCAGAACCATCAACAGAACCAACAACATGATAGGCGTCGTGATGGACCAATCAACGTACCTCGTCTTGACCAGCTTCTCATGATCCTCCGTTGTTAGTTCTTTCTTTTCACTATCGTCCGATTCATACAACTCACTAATGAAATTACCGTAGAAAAACGCTGCAACAATCGAAATGCATGTCTCTAAATTTAAAATATTACGTACATGCGGGTCCTTTGTACGGAGCGCCTCAATAAACGTAATCGTTCCTGTGGTCATCAGGAATGCATAGGTTATATAAAATGATGATTTCAACATTATACAGTACTTTCTGAAAAAATTACTGTATGACTCTCAATGCGAAATTGCATATTCGCACGGATTCTCTTTGTAGTTGCACTCAGTCTTGGCGTTCGCGGGCTGCTTCACATAGATTGGGTGCGCCGGGTGCGGGTTGCACACATATCCTATTCCAGGCGTTCGGTTCGGCCGCGCAGAAAGATCTCCGCACAACGCGAACTCCGGACAGCCCGAAACTTTCATCGTCATCCCAAAGACGTCCTGCGTTCCCGCAACCGCCAGTTCCTGATAAGAGGGCTTTGTATTGACAATAGTATTTGCAAGTTGGTATCGCGTAAGCTCGGCATACTTACGGCCACTGATAACAGACGGAAGATCCCCAATCGTACGGGCACTGATTTTATGTCGAATATAGTCTCCTTGGCTCATATACAATACAATTACATTTTGTGCTCCTTGCGTCGCCTAATTCGTTTTGCCAGCATTACTGACATATATGCCATTAAAGTGCCTACTAACAACCCCACAAATAACTGTATTTCACTATGGGCATACGTATAATACCTCTGCAATAACGTTATTGGCGTTTGAACAAGGGCAAGTATTGTTACCGCCGGTATATTTCCTTTGTACATGTATAAATATATCACCGAAAAGGCAGACAACGATGCATGCCCCGAAGGCATACCGTACGATTCAGTGCCGTCGTAATGCTCAAAACTATACAATGCTTGTGGGTCTCCTGGTCTGGGCTGTGCAATCAACGCTTTCAACGCCTTTATCGTAAGCAAATTTGTAAACGCGAATATAATGAATAACATGGTATCAATCAACGAAAGGTGATATGCACCAACACCCAACCCCATAATCGGTCCCCAAAATCCTATATGGTTTAAAATATGTAACATATATTACCATACTAATTTCATTATAGCTGAATTACGTTTATCGCGTCTACTGTGTAGAACTCTGGTACAACTGATCCGCGACGAGAGAGAATGACCAGTTAGACCCGTTCAAATCGATCGGGTCCCCTCTGTCTGTGATGAGCTTCACTGACATTCTTCGGATGTTCACCGGACCGAAATATACACGTGCTTGGTCCTGGAGCGTACCACCAAACTGCGTATAAACATCCCCCGATTGAAGCGTGTTTGTCAGAATGGGGATAACTGCAAACACGTCCTTTGCCATTGGCGTTTTCTCGACATCACTTACCTGTTGTACCGTGCCTTCGGCTATCGCATTAAATGCGAATATCTGGTTTTCCGTTAGCCTGTTTCCAGTGGAAGTCGGCTGGTCCATATCAAATACTCGCTCACCATTTACTGCACTACATACAAGTTGGTTTCTCGTACCATAACTCGGTAACGCCGTAGTCGTAGTGCTCGTAGCATTTGTTACCAGACCGTCATTCAACCTACTTTGATTGAAATCGTCGATGATTATGAAAAGCTTACTGTATAGCCCGGTAATAACCGTCGCATCACTTTCCAGTATTTCTCCAGTAAACGCATAATTGGTATATTCCCGAAACCCCAGAATCCAACCAAGAGTTGCGTCCGAGGTTGCGCTGCGGACACTCGAAACACCCGTATAACACTGGACAAACGCAACGTCATCAAATAATACCAACTCATAGTCCTGTGCCTTGTACTCCTTTGAGACCACCGGATTCAGCTTTACATATTCATTGTCTACGGTAAATACGGTTTGACCCACCGCCTGATTCATGGCATTTATCAACTGGGTTCGCGTATAATCCCCCTGCGGTATGATATATTCTTGATCGTTGTCGTTGTTTGTTGCCGTAACCCCCGTCTCCCACGCTCTAAAATTAAAACCTACATTCTCCCCCACATTAATTGTATTCACGTTAAGCGGGGCAGTGGTAAGCGTGCCGGTAGATATTGACGTTGTCGTATTTACAAGGACCAAGGATGAATCCACAACCGTATTGTCAAAATTCATGTCCCCCGTCCATATGTTGAGAGGATCGGTACCAGCATAACGCGTATCTACAAACTGAAGGGTAAAATCCGGCTCTTGTAGGGTTTTTAAAACGCTTACAGAAAGCTCCGCGGATAATGTACCTCCACCCACCGATGTTATCGTAAGCGCGGTGCCATTAAGCGGATTCACTCCGTCAGAATCGGTAAAGTTATCAAACATGTGGTTGAAAAAAGGCGCAATCTTCTCAAAGCTGTCAAATATTATTGTCGGACTTGTCCCCGACCACGCATAACTTGCGTCCGACGGCCCAACATAGCCATTGACCACATAGTCCTCAATATTTATGATATACGGAGCCGCGCCCGAATTACCCTGCCCAGACTTTGGAGCCACTTGCAGTACCGCAGACGCGTCTATGCTATAGATAACGTTGGTCGGGAACGTAGACGTTATTGGATTCGTCAGACTAAGATCTGTTAAACTTGCGGTCATTCCCACCGTCGTCTCTAAAAATGTCCCCGCCACAGATGCGGTGTATTTCTTTTCCGTAAACGATTTGTTAATGTCAAGCGAGAACGATATATTGGCGTCGTTCTCAAGTATAAATCTGGAATTTGTGGGATGGATCTCCCCCGTGGGCTCGTAGGGCGTAATTGACGCAGTCTTCAATGTATCCAAGACCTGGTTCATTTGCGCGAGCACAGTAGTGGCCCCCACACCGGCCCCCAGTGGCGTGTCCGTAAGCGTACCGCGATAATCATTCAACGAGGATACGTACCCCGGCTTTATGCACTTTATCTCGAAATACGGCGACCCGGATATGTCAATGAGCGTTACAGTATCCGACACCGCAGTAAACTCAGATACCGTGTCCGACACCGTATATTCCGATTGCGCGAATCGAAACGCCGACGCCGTTCCCACCCATATTCTCTGTGCCGCCGTAACGGCGGTATCTACGGGAAATTCCACTCTAATACGCGAATCCTTATTGATTAGCACCTCATTGCGATCAAAATGCAATCGTAGCTGGTATTGTGTGGTCTGTCGCGTGAGTTGACTCGATGTGCTTAAAAATGTTGCCGCCAAAAGAGCCGACTGCAAACTGGCCTGAAGTTGGTTTCTGCTATATGTACCGGCCGCGATGGGTAATGTTAACGTATACGTACCCAGGAGCGGCGTCGACGACGTGAAATCATCGGGGCCAGAAAAGTGCTTAAGTGTGATCACTTTATTTGTGTCGGTCAAGATAAACGACTGCTGATCGTTTGCCGCATTCAATATATCCGGCAACGTATTGAGGGAACTGATCTCATTAAGGTAGTACTGCTCATTGTTAAACCCCAGAAACGCCGGGACGGACGCCGTGCGCGTGCCCGTAGGAGAAGTCCAATTTGTGAACTCAAAATAATACGATCCCGCCGAAAACGCCTTTGTCGGCGCAAAGTTAATGGTCGTCCTTGACGTATTTGAGTTATACGTAATGTCAGTCGTCCCAAAACTAATATCCGTTATTCCCGCAAGAGCCGTCTGGAAACTGGCATTGGACGATACTGCCAGCTCCGACGCCGTATAGTTACCCGGAGTCAACTCAATCTTGATTATATTCGTCTCAATCCCCGGCGACTTCCCTCGAATCAAGATAAAGTTACTTCCAAAGCTCTTGTTAATCGTATACCAGGTATACGGTATACCCACCGAATACAGACGCAACGCAACTACATCCTTCAGCGGCTCCGAAAGCTCAAATGAAAATTCAGACGGATTGCCCGTATTCCGGTACTGACTGTCCACGCTTATCACCCGGCTTACCGTTTGCAATAGCAATGGATTCACCTTACCCTTCACTATATCCACCGACTTTGTCACGTTGATGCGCTGCGCGCGATTGACCGTTTTCGTGCCGTCATCCTGACCCGCATTTCCTTTCCAATAAGTAACCTCCTCTTCCTGCTCCTCTTCCTGCGCCTCTTCCTGCTCCTCTTCCTCCTCCTCTTCCTCTTGACCATCACTTTTATATACGCCCTCCTCATACCCCGTTTCTGGATGGAACAATCGATCATAAACATCGTTAAAAAATAAGTATAATCTCGCGTTTTCTCGAGTCAGATTGCTGGCATACTTCCTAAGAAGCTGCTGCAGTCGCGCTTCCAGTTCTCCGTCGGTAGGCCGGTTCAACTCGAGAACATCCTCTATTAATTCTTTTTCAGTGTAACTGTTTACGTTATAAATGTCCATGTATATATAAACCCCTTAGTTTTATACTAACGCAAGTTTCAATAGATTGTTCTTGACTAACCCATTTTATAACCCTAAATACTTATTTGGTACCACTTATCATGCGCATATTGCAAATAACATAAAAAACACGTATATATTTTATGTTATGTTTATGTTCGGTGCATGCGCGCACTGAACATGCTCTTAATTTTTGCAACTATATCTATTGGCGTTTCCATAAGCGCATCACATGGAAATTGCGTTACTCCGCTCCCTCGTTTCAGGTGGCGATTCCCATAAAAGCATGCGCGATCGAGCCACTTCATAAGAATATTCTCTTCCACTGTCATGGTATTTCTTGAGATGTGGTGGTGTCCCACATACGTGTAGCGGTGGTAAGCCTTGTGTTGGTACACTCGGAATTTGTAGTTGTAGGGATGGTTCCGTGCCATCCCTATTCCAGATATTCGATTCCTCTCGTTGTTCATCTCCAAAACAAACATGTGTCCCTCGAGCGGGACCTCCTTGCTTACCGCATATGGGGAGCAATATACGCACTTGATTTTGTCTTTTGCATCGAGATAGGTCCGGTTCTCCTGAAGGGTGGAGTTGTTGAAGCGGGTTGTCATCAGAAAGGCGCTCCTCGTTTTCTTGAAATTTCGAATCTTGGTCCGGGCTTCCTTGGCCCGGGCTTCCTTGGTCCGGGCTTCCTTGGTCCGGGCTTCCTTGACCACGGGCATTTCTGCACTTGATTCGCAACTGCATTGCCCACTTTCCAACTGCTTCAACTTTTTCTTCTTCGAAGTAGTTGCGCATTTTAAACTCATATTACATTTGATTACTGGCGATAACAGACATGCGCGTAATCAATTTTTTATTTTTTTCAGTTGAAAATGCATGGAGGAACAATTGCACGGTGAAAATCTACCCCAGCAACGCAATTCTATATCAAGCATGCCGTACGACTTTGACGATCATAACAGCAGCGACGACGAAATCGACCGACAAATGAGAGAGCGTGATTTAACCCGCCCCACCGAGTCCGATACCGAACATATCGACATCCTTCTCACCTTTGTAAAAGGCCAAAAACATTTCTACGGACACTGCACTCGCGTATCCAAACAAAAACTAAATATGCTGATGATCCCATGCATCACCATCAGCTCCGTCAATACGATTCTCGGGTCCTTCTTTGGCGATACCCAATGGATGAACAACATGTCGTCCACCCTCAACACCGTCATTCTCCTACTCATCTCCATGATGAGCTATTTCAAGTTCGAATCCACCGCCGAATCATTTACCCAACTGCATCGCAGCTACGACAAGGTCGAGGGCGCCCTGCGCCTCGCGCATACACGCACCCATTTTCACGCAGAAGAAGGAACCCTGCGCAATACCATAAGCGAGTTCGAAAAGAAAATCCAGGACATCAGAGACGCCGGGACCCCCATCATACCCCGCGAGTCCCGCATATCATTCCCCGTCATCTCACAGGTACACGTGTCGTCCGTCCTTCGCGCCATGGACGTTTACCGCTCCCAATTATACCTGAAATTTACGGACATTCGTGACGAAATAAGGTCCATCCTGGTCGAAGGCGGCGACCAGGAACGCCTGTCCGACCTGTATGCCAAAAAAGAAAACATCAAGAACGACATTAACAGCGCTTCTCTGGTTTGCGTCCACCTTGACACCATCTTTACACGAGAAATCCGTAACGCAAACCGTAGACCCATGATACTTACCATGCTATGCCCCGCCGAGCGCACCGTCTTCCGAGGACTCCATCCCGTCATCGACCAATATCTCGGCTTCATATTCGACGACGTCTAACGCGCCCCTGCGCATGTGCAACACATCGACGTGCCAAAACCACGGGAAATTATACAACAGCTTGAGCGGCTTTTCCGTGTCCGCGCACCGCGAAAGAACCTCCATATGCGCCGCATTGACCATAGTTATATATACCGTGTATGTCGTGGTGTCCTTGTCAGTTACCTTCTGAAAATCGTCAATCGCACCTAACTTCCGAAACGCCGCGATAACCGTCTGTGGACTGTCCGTGCGCTCCGCGCCCCTAAGGGTTAATACAAGTATGTAAGATTCCATTGTTTAATGGTCACCTATTTCATCTCCTGATCAATTTTGCATCAGGAGATGAAACAAGTTTTTCAATTATTTGAGTCGTGTTGGCCACGATTCAAATACCATTTTGGCGCTGCTTCGAGTACTATATTCCATGGTTATTCACTCTTTTTTTATACTATTCGGGTTATGCTTATCATTCCAGATGCTGTTTCGAAGCAAAAGCGCAGCCATCATACATACTATCCCATCATCTTTATGTTTGTTTCTTGATTTATATTTATACCAAGAATCTATGAGCTTTGCTGCGCAAGAAATGAATTTAGTTAACATGAAGCCCGTTGACACCATCAAAATTAACTGCATGTACATAAATATTGATGGGGAGATTGTGAAAACGACCGCGACCCAACTCAAGGTTACCGACTCCGTTATCCGCAAAAACGAATTCTTGCGAATTGTTCACACCAACACACTCAGCGAACATATGAGCAAATACCTATTCCAGTCCATGATGCTATACCACATACACCACACCCACGACGACCTCGAGGGCATGGCCGACGACCCCGACGACGCCAAGGAGACCTTCGCCGACTGCCTCTACGAAATCAATATGCACCGCGATCTCGTCCTGCCCGAGGCCATGGAGGTGTTCGGCGACGTCCACGAAATCTTCATTCTCTATCGAGAGAGGAAATCCTGCCGGTTAGAAGGGGGAACAACAGGAAAAAGTCGTCGCGTTCGCATCCAGGTCCCCCGGGGCGGGCACACACGCCGAAGCCTCCTTTAGGCCGAAACATCGTCTCCAGCACATCCGTGAAGTCGTCCATGGCCGCCCGGATCATATGAGCTGGGGTACTGAAAAACCCGGTGCGAACAGGCCGCGCCGAGACGCGAAGCGCAGTATAAGGCATAATGCGATAAGGCATGTTATCGGAAGACACGACAAACACCTCGAGATCCACCTCAATTAGTACCCGTTCGCACTGGATAGAGCCTTTAAGGGTAGTAGGCGACGCGCGCTTCCACCGCTGCATAATACGAACGCAACGGTTTCCCAAAAGCTGGTTCAGGTACTGGTTCTTGAACGTCGCCTCATACGAGAAATTGCCTTGGGGAGATATTACCACGTCACGCGCGCCTACCTCGCGCGTGAACGCGTCTATGAATTTCGGGGTGCCCAGGTAGGACCCCAAGCTGCGCTCCGTGTGCTGCAGCGCACTGATTGTCCGCTCGTACATGGCCGCCGGGCAGTGCGAGAAAAAAAACATGAGGGAGAGACAAGCAAGAATTGAAGATACCATTACATAAACACACGTGACCATTTTATACCTTCTATACCGAACCCATATAAATGCACGCTGGCTGTTTACGTAGATGATGTCAGAATCCGCCTCTTCCCTCGACCTTGACCACCTATATGAACAGTTGTTCCTGTTCTATTACAACAACTGTTCCGAAAAAAATATCGACGAATTTGACTACGCCGTTACGCGCTTCTTCGAAGCACTGTCACCCAGCGAGGACAAACACAACCTATCGTGCCTACTGGTGAAATACGTGGCCACCTGCGTGCGCAACCGGGACCCCGTGTACGGCTACGGGCGACGTCTCCAATCGTACCTTATGCTCCTGCGCCTTTACGACAGCTACCCACAGATGGCCATGGACACCATCGCGACCATTCTCGCGCTACCCGGCGGCGTCACATGGGAGGACGTCAAGTACTTCAGCCACTACGTATGGGAGGAAACCGACAATCGTCACCACCCCATTATCACAAAGCTCCTCGACTTTGCTATCGAGAATTTGCAACACAGGCGCATGCGCAAGTGGATCCCCCGCGAGGGAGGCGGTCGGTACGCATGGATCTTCCACGCCATCCGGAAGCGATACACCATGTCCAACGGGGGCGCGCCGACACCACGCGCCTTCCGAAAACTACTGTGCCACTTTCGTGACGAAATAACGACGGTGAACGCCGGGTCATGGAAAATGGAGCGGCCCGGGAAACTCCTGCGCCTCATGCTCGCCGTGAAAGATCCCAACGAAAATCCCGAATACGTAAAAGAACTCGAACGCCGCTGGTCCCTCATCCCCCGCCGCACCCACGACACCTACGCCATCGTGGACCTATCGGACGCGTCCCCGAGCGACATATACGACGTGTTTGCCCTGGCCGCCGTGCTTTCACACGACGTCAAGCGGATCTTTGTTACCGCCGCCGTTGAACACTGGATCAATGTTGAAAGCTGCGCCGGGCTCGCCGACTACGCCAATATGGTGCGAAACGTGATGAATAATTTGGGCGTTACCGTTGGAAACGTTGGCATATGCGTACGCGCCATGGAATACGCATGCAATGAATGCATGCAACAGGGGGTTGTCGGCCCTGTCGTGCCGCCCAACATTGTCGTCCTCTTTGCCAACGACAAATACACCCGCAAACACACATCGGAGATCATGGACTGCTGGGCCGACGCCTCCTCGCGACCGCGTTTCTGCTTCTGGAACCTGTGCCAAACTCACTACTACGACCAGCTGCCGTGCAAACTGATCCCAACATGCGAACACGACCGCGTCGTCCTTGTTTCCGGACCGCTCGAGATCAGCTGCAAATCAGTCGCCAATAACCGGTCGAATATCTCACATATACGCGCAATCTAATCCTGCTGTTCGGATCTAATCCTGCGATTCAAATACGCCCCTCAAACGGGCCAGCTCCTCCATCATGGCCGCCTCGTCAGAATCCGCCGCGCGGCCATACTCGAAACCGCGGATCAGCGGCATGCGCGTGTCCTCCGTCACCACAAGGCTGTCCCTTGTTATTTTCCCGTGTATAATCCCCTCCGCGTGCAGATTTCCGAGCGCTATCTCCAATAGCCCGCGCATACGGTGAGCCGACGCAAGCGGCGTGCGCCGCAGGTACTCCATAAGGGGCTCGGTGCGCCTCTCGTAGACAGCGGTGTACTTGCGTTGATCGTTATACGCCATGCACTTCTCCAACTCTTGTGCACCCACCTTCGCTACGTCGAGCGGACACGCCGACTCCACCGGCGCAAACATCCGGGTGTACCCCGGAATCTTCTTGACCATGTCCCCCATTTGTATCTCGTTGGCTGTAATGTCGTCCAGCGGCACCACTCGGACCTTGTGTTCAGTTCCGGAATTGCAGAAATCAATATTGGTGTACACGCATTCGCGCTTGGTCTGTGAAGTAAGGGTCATATATTATACGTGCGCATTTTTGTACCCCCAGCTAAACTATAAAAAATATTATGGCATAACCATAATATTTGTGTCCACCTATGCATCGCTAAGCATCGCTAAGCATCGCTAAGCATCGCTAAGCATCGCTAAGCATCGCTAAGCATCGCTAAGCATCGCTATGCATCGCTAAGCATCGCGCTTCCTTTTGTTACCCGCCTCTTCAGCAAGCAGTTCGTCCAGCGCATCCGATATGCGCTTCTCGGCAGCCATTACGGTTTGCTCCCGCCGTCGCTCTTTCTTCTGCGGCGTACCGTCCAATGCGTCCCGAATGCTTCGCAACGTACCAACCATCTCCCGCTGGGTGTTGACCAGCTCGTCCATCTCGCGGTTCTTCTGTTCGATAAATGCGCGCACCGCAGTCGCCCGCTTGGTGCAGACGGCCATGAGCTCGGGCTCCGACGACATAGCATGATCCCTGACAAACTGCATGTTTTCCAAGAACTCTATCGTCTCCCGACGTACATCGGCAGGGACATCCTTCATGCCAGGGTCGTTTTCAAACATGTACCGGTACACATGATGCATCAGGTCGTAGATCATCCGGGTCTCGGTCCTGAACGAATCCACGTCGGACACGCCATTCGCATACTTTTGGTAGTATTCGCGGATCTCCTTCTCCATGTCACTGAAACATCCCTCCGGGTCCATCGCGAGCGTGCTCTTGATGTGGGTGTACTGCATCTCCTTCAAGCCTCTCTCAATTCGGGGTGTCATTGTTTTCTTTCTACTTGGGTTACATCCCGCTTCAACCATCGCCCGAATCAATTTTTTCATATTTCGTTGTCGCAATAACGCGCAATCTAAAATTTTCCCATCACGTACCGACGCCCACCAAGCGTAGAAGTCGCGACCTCGGGACTTTGCTCCCCATACAGCCCACAGGTCCATCTGTAGATACGGCGCTGCCGCCGACAGTACGCGTCCGCCTCGCGCTTGCTCACAAACACAATGTGCTTCTTATAGCTCATCGTCTTCTTGTACATGTGCATGAGCACCCGCACCCAGTGCTCGTGCCGCTCCACGGCCGCATCATACATGACCGGGTGGGGGCCACTCGGACCACATGGGACTCGAATCGCCTTCGCGTCCAACGTAAACGCTATGGGCGTCAGGGTTACCGTGCCCCGCAAGGGGCAGAGTCCATGCAAGGGACAGGAGCCATGTACCGCATAGTCACCTCTTATGTGACACCACATACAATACATTTTTAGAACGAATTTATTTATATTTTTTGCGACGCGCATACATCAAGCACCGCTCATACACATAAAACCCAAACGCGTTCACCAGCGACGCCCGGACACAACATACGGCGAAGCCGCGCCACAGGTTGCCCTCCGACCACGCATCTCTGAAGGTTATCGGACGCGCCTGCATACGCGTCTTCACCGTGTCGAGCGGGTAGGTCACCATCCACGCGGTCACGCCCGCAGCGGCACCCGCCGCCGGGATCGGCACGCGCCTCTCCCGGAGCCACCGGTACGTTCCGAAATAGACCACGTTCGACGGCGTCTCCCGGCCAATCACCACCGGGAGGTTCATAAAGGCCCGCTGCATGTTCGGCACCCGCGCATACTGCTGCACCTGCACCTTGTAGTAGTCGAGCGGGCATATGATCGCCGCCGTTACCACCCCCGACGCCGCTGCGCCCAGCGTGGGACTGCCGCTG
>Ga0315315_10002462_pt1 | contig 16963 bp, 11 predicted proteins | sample M140m3416metaG_FD_203699 | JGI IMG/M metagenome (GOLD analysis project Ga0315315, IMG submission 203699) | Ammonia-oxidizing marine archaeal communities from Monterey Bay, California, United States - M1 40m 3416 | ecosystem: Environmental > Aquatic > Marine > Intertidal zone | place: USA... | reverse complement strand
TTTAGTTCAGAAAATTATTCTTAAAAAATATCTATTAAGATAAAAAAATAAAAGCTAAGCTAGCTTTTATGGAAAAATTTCTGTGGAAACCTTCTGATATAAGAAAAGAAGAATCTCTTCTTGAAGATTTTTCGAAATTTATAAATCTCAAATCAGATCAAAATTTTAAAAATTTTTGGAAATGGTCAGTAGATCATCCTGAAGAATTTTGGTCGAAGTTCTGGGATTATTCAAAAATTATAGGAGATAAAGGTAAAGAAATTATTAAATACAATAAAACTTTTAATAAAACAAAATTTTTTCCTGACTCCAAACTCAATTATGCAGAAAATATTTTAAAAAAAAAGACATCAGAAATTGCAATAAGTTTTTTATCTGAAAAAGGGTTTGAAGAGGAGATTTCATGGAATCAACTTTATGATAAAGTTTGTAAATTTTCTAGCTACTTAAAGTCTATAGGTTTAAAAAAAGGAGATCGTGTTGCAGCTTATGTTCCAAATAAAATTGAGTCGATTATAAGTTTTTTAGCTTGCGCAAAAAATGGTATTATCTGGTCATCATGTTCACCAGACTTTGGTGTCCAAGGGGTGGTAGATAGATTTAAACAAATTGAACCCAGTATTTTAATTACTAGTAATCATTATTTTTATAATGGAAAGAAAATTAATATTCTTGATAAAATCGAAGATATTTTAAAAAAGATTCCTTCAATAAAAAAAACTTTAGTGTTTGCGTATAATAAAAATGAAGTAATGAATCTTCAAGATCATATAAATTTTGATCAAGTTATAGAAAAAACAAAAATAGATGAAACTTTTGAAAGATTTGAGTTTAATCATCCTATCTATATTCTCTTTTCAAGTGGCACTACTGGAAGACCAAAATGTATAACGCATGGAGCTGGAAATGTTTTAATTGAACATAACAAAGAATTCATGCTTCATTGCGATATCAGGGACAATGAAAAATTATTCTACTACACCACTACTGGCTGGATGATGTGGAATTGGTTAGTAGGAGGTTTAGCTACAGGTTCTTCAATATTTCTATTTGATGGAGCGCCTGTTTATCCAAAAATTGATATCCTGTTAGAATATTGTCAAAATAAAAAAATAAATCTTTTTGGTGTAAGTGCAAAATATATAGATCATTTAAAAAATGAAAAATATGACAGCAAAAATTTAGACCTAAGCTCAATAAAAATAATAACTTCAACAGGTTCCCCTTTAGCTGAGGAAAGTTTTAAGTATGTATATGACAATATAAAGAAAGACGTTCACCTTGCTTCAATCGCAGGAGGAACAGATTTAGTAGGCTGCTTAGTTTTAGGAAACCTTTATTCTAATATATATATGGGAGAAATTCAGGGCCAGAGCTTGGGTATCGATGTGGATGTTTTTACCAATGATGGAAAAAGTGTAAAAGACGGAGAGAAGGGAGAGCTCGTAGTAAAAAAACCTTTTCCATCCATGCCAGTTAAATTTTGGGGGGATGATGACGGACAAAAATATCATAAAGCTTATTTTAATAGGTTTGAAAATATTTGGCATCATGGTGATTTCATTGAGCGAACTATGAATAATGGTTTTATTATGAGAGGAAGATCAGATGCAACACTTAATCCAGGGGGAGTAAGAATAGGCACATCAGAAATTTATCAGCAAGTCGAAGATATTGATTTTATTACTGAAGGGTTGGTTGTAGGGCAAGATTATAATGATGATGTAAGGATTATCCTATTTATCACTACAAAAAATGACGAAAAATTAGATGAAGAAAAAATAAAAACTATCAAATCACGAATTCGAAAAAACTGCTCTCCAAAACATGTTCCCTCAATAATTATTAAGGTGCCAGAAATCCCGAGAACAAAAAGCGGTAAAATAGTAGAACTAGCGGTTAGAAAAGTAATTCATGGGGAAACTATTAATAATAAAGAGGCAATAGCTAATCCCGAGGCTTTAAAATTTTTTGAAAATATTCCTCAGCTTAAATAATTTGCACAATTCTTATGTAACATTGAATGAAGTTCAATAAGTTTTTCAAAACTCTGATTGTAACCTCCGCCTAAAACACCACATAAAGGAGTATTTTTCGAATAAAAATTTTCAATTACTATTTGATCTCTTTTATTTATTCCTTCATCAGAAATTTTAAGTTTACCCAAACGGTCTTCAAAATGAATATCAACTCCAGCTATGTAAAATACAAAATCATATTTATTTTTGTTTAGTTCTTTTAAATTTTTATGAAGAATATTTAAGTATTCCTTATCTTCCATATGATCTTTAAGCTCAAAATCAATATCACTTTTTGATTTTTTAGCAGGATAATTAGAAGCACAGTGCATACTAAAAGTTAAGACATTTTTGTCATTTTTGAATATCTCTGAATTTCCATTTCCTTGGTGGACATCTAAATCCAATATAAGGATTTTTTTAGCGTAGTTCTTATTTTTTAAATAATTGGCTGCTACAGCCACATCATTAAAAACACAATAACCAGCACCACAATTAAATGTAGCATGATGACTACCACCTGCTGTATTGCATGCTAATTTTGAGTCCAATGCAAGTTTACTAGCTAGCACTGTTCCACCGGTCGCAACAAAAGATCTTCTAACAACACTATCATTAATTGGAAATCCAATTTTTTTTTGAAGTTTTAGATCTAAAGTCTTATTTCTAATATGATTTATATATTCCAATGAATGTGATGTTTTCATTGTTTCTATAGAACATTCTTGAGGAACATAAAATTTTTTGACTACCTCAACTTTTAATAGATACTCCGCTAAAGCACCAAACTTCTTAATAGGAAATTTGTTATCATCGTTAATTTTAGCTACGTAATCAGGGTGATTAACAACAGGAAGTTTCATTGAAAATAATTTATCTTTCAACACACATTGCAATACCCATACCGCCACCAATACAAAGAGTTGCCAAGCCCTTTTTTACGTCACGCTTAATCATTTCATGTATAAGCGTTACCAGTATTCTAGTTCCTGAAGCTCCAATAGGATGTCCCAAAGCAATTGCTCCACCATTAACATTTACTTTTTCTTCTGGAATTGAGAGAGTTTTTAGAACAGCAATACTTTGAGCCGCAAAGGCTTCATTAATTTCAAAAAGATCTACATCTTTGATCGACCAGCCAGCTAAAGCTAAAGCCTTTTTTGAAGATGGAATAGGTCCAGTCCCCATTAATGCTGGATCAACTCCACAACTAGCCCAAGATTTAATTGAAACTAATTTTTCAATATTTTTTTTTTTAGCCAAATCACTAGATATGAGAGTCACGGCTGCTGCACCATCATTTATTCCTGATGCATTACCAGCTGTAACCGTTCCTTCTTTTTTAAAAACAGGCTTTAATCTAGACAAAGATTCTAAATTAATATTTTCTCTAGGATGTTCGTCTATATTGAAATCAACTATTGCTTTATTTGATTTTATTTTGAAATTTATTATTTCTTTATTAAATTTTTTTTCTTTTTGAGCTGTTAGAGCTTTTTCCTGAGATTTAAAAGCAAATTTATCCTGTTCTTCCCTAGTAATTTGAAATTGTTCAGCAACATTTTCTGCAGTAATACCCATGTGGTAACCGTTGAAAGCATCCCATAAGCCATCTTTTACCATTGTATCTATTAGCTGAGTATCCCCTAATTTTTTACCATTCCTTAAATGAATTACATGCGGTGCTAAAGACATATTTTCTTGACCACCGGCTATAATAATCTTTGAGTTATTTGATTTTATACTTTGAAAAGCAGATGCTACCGACCTAATACCAGAACCACAAACCTGATTCACAACATACGCAGGTTTCTCTTTTGGAATTCCCGAGTTCATCGCTGCTTGTCTAGCAGGATTTTGACCTAAGCCAGCAGTTAATACTTGACCTATAATAACTTCGTCAACTTCTTCATTTTTTATTTTTGAGTTTTTAATTGCTTCTGAAATAACCTTTGAACCAAGTGTTTCCGCAGGGGTATTTTTTAATGCTTTCCCAAAGGAACCAACCGCAGTTCTTACAGCAGAAGTGATATAAACATCATTCATTTTATTAAACCTATATAATCTAAATTATTTTTCAATTGAATTTTTTTTGCTAAGTAAACCTATTAAAATTCCTATTATTAAAAATAAGTAAGTAGTATTTCCAGTTGTAAAAAAACTACCAGTACTTTTTATTGGAAAAATTTCTATAAAAAAAAGGAATATAAATGGAATGATTTCAATATTAATATCTTTTTGTGGAGCAAGAAAATATTTCTTTATAAAGGATATGAAAATGGTCGAAATCATAACTATGATTATGAAAAAGCCAAAAATACCTGTCTCAGTTAAAATTTCTAAATAGTAGTTATGAGGATGCATATTACATACGAAATTTGATTTTTTATCTATATTAGGTCTATGATGACAGTAGTATCTAAAATTTTTTATACCTCCACCGATATATTTGTTCATTAGCCATGTATCGTAAAAGCTTTTAAATTCTTTTAGATATTGAGGTGTCTTAGCATCATTCAAATGATCTGTTTGTTTAAAAGATATCATTTTTGTTATTTGAAAATAAAGATTGTTAAAATTGGCTTCAATTTCTGAATTCAATTTATAAGTTATAGAAAATATAATTGAAGATATAAGTATAAAAGAAAAAAAATATTTTCTTGTTTGTTTGATAAAAATTAAAACTAAAAAAACATTAAAGATAAAAAGTAACATCGGCATTCTGTTTCCTGAAAGAATTATTCCAAAAAGAAAAATTAAAAATAAAAAGGGGATTACATATTTAGATATAGTCTTCGATTGTTTATAAAAATAAAAAGGTAGTATAAAAAATGTAAAAAGAGAAAATCTTTGGATAAAACTCCCTGCTATTAACTCATCTCCAAACGGACCACCTAACTTTCTTCCAGCGCCAATTGTTTTTAACCCAAAAATATCCTGACCAAAATTATATTGATAGAAAATATCAAAACAAACGAATAAAGAAGCTATTGAACAGCTAATAAAAAATATTTTTAATTTTAAAATATTTTTTTGGATTAAAAATTTAACAGTTATGTAAAGTAGTAAATATTTTAAGAAAAAAAAAGATTTAATTATTCCAGTAAAATATCCTTTCCATTCCAATTTTTCTAAATAAAAATGATAATCATTGATAACACCTGTAACTATTACCAAAGTGAAAAAAGAGATAATTACTTTATCTAAAAAAAAATATTCAATTTTAAGTAGTTCTTTTTTAAAAAAAAAAATAGTTGATAAAACTAATAATAAAAGATTTATATTAATCAGCATATTACCGGCTATGAAGCTTATAGGCATTAAACCCAATAAAAGATTAAAATAACCACTTAAGTATAATCTATAATTTGAAATAAAAGACATATTTTGAGAAATTATGTTAATTATTTATAACATGAAAAATTTACAAAAAAAAAATTATATATAAAAAAGTACAATTGCGCCTGTAGCTCAACTGGATAGAGCGCTTGGCTACGGACCAGGAGGTTCTGGGTTCAAATCCTAGCAGGCGCGCCAAGTATGAAAAAATTAAATCTAGTATTATCAGTTCCCATATTATTATTTTTGACTTTGATGGCTAGGTTACTAGCATTCTATTTTTTTGCTGACAATCAGTTAGAAAATGAATGGATGTACCTGGTTCACAACTTAAGCGAAAAAGGTGTCCTAGGAATAAATATTGTAATAGACAAAAATCTTGCACTACCCATGTTAGCTCAAAAAGAAAATATTGTTCTGCCGTCAGTCTTTATGCCTCCGTTATATAGTTATATTATCTATGTCATTAAATTTTCTGTTTCAAATTTCACAAACTATATTAATGTAATTTTATTTCTTCAGATAATATTAAGCACAATCACAATATATATTTTTTTCAAAATAATAAGAATGAGTGAAAGTTTTAAATTTTCTATTATATCTGCGTATATATTTTCTTTTATACCAATAAATATTTATTCATCTGTTCAAATTTCTTCGATAAGTATTCAAGTATTTTTAATAGTTTATTTATTTTACGTAATAAAAAAATTTTTTTTGAAAAAAAAGAGTTTTAATCAATTAATAATTTTTTCTTTTCTATCTGCAATGTTAATTTTGTTAAGAGGAGAATTTATTTTGTTTTATTTTTTCACATTAGTTTACCTTTTCATTTTTTTTTCAAGAAAAATTAATTTTATTTTCATTTCACTTGTTATTACATCGCTATTACTGAGTCCCTATATCCTAAGAAATTATATAAACTTCAATAGTTTCATTCTAACTAAATCATTTGGATATAATTTACTTAAAGGAAATAATCCTGAATTTAAAGTTGAGGGAAATCCAGAATATATAGAAAAACAATTTAATAGAAAAGATTTAAATTTTGAGGCTAATAATCTTTATGAAATAAAACTAGATGATTTTTATAAAGATAAATCTCTAGAATATATTAAAGATAACAAAACGAGCTTTGTTTTAAACTATTTAAAAAAATTTTTTTCTTTTTTATTTATTGATATTAATTCATCTTACAGTAATTATTATAATGTATTGCACATTCTTCCAAAAATAATTTTATCAATAGCAAGTATTTTGGGTGGAATAATATTGTTTAGGAAAAAAGGATTTTTTCAGTATTTGAGTTTTTATTTTTTTTCAAACATACTTTTTTTTTCTATTTTCTTTATTTTACCAAGATACAGCTTAATTCTTATGCCAATACAAATTTTACTTTCAATTGAATTTGTAAAGTTGCTTTTAAGAAAATTCTCTAATTAATTCTTTAATTATTTTTGACGTAGAATATTTTTGTTTCCATTTTGGATATTTTTTCTTAAATTTTTTCATACTTGAAATGTACCAAATATGATCACCTATTCTATTCTGTTTAAATATTTTTCTTTTTATTTTAATACCAGTAATCTTTTCAACTAAATTTAATGCTTCAACAATTGAACAATTTGAAAATCTTCCACCACCAGTATTGTATACTTCACCTTTACTTGGTTTTTTATAAAACTCCCAGAAACAAGATGCCAAATCCTCACTATGAATATTGTCCCTAACTTGCTTACCTTTGTAGCCTATTAAACTATATTCTTTATTTTTTAATGATGATTTTACTAAGTAAGATAAGAAGCCGTGAAGTTTTGCTCCGGAATGGTTGGGTCCTGTAATGCAGCCAGCTCTAAAACATGCAGTGTTAAGGCCAACATTCTTACCGTATTCCTGAACTATTAAATCCGCATAAGATTTTGATACTCCAAAAAAACTATGAGTACAATTATCAATAGACATTGTTTCATCTATACCAGACTTGAACTTATGAGTGTTCTTGATCTCCCATCTAGTATTTTTTTCTACTAGAGGTAAATAGTTGGGATTGTCTCCATAAACTTTATTTGTAGACATAAAAATAAAAGGTGCATTAGGACAATATAATTTAGTTAATTCTAAAAGATTAAGAGTTCCTCTTGCATTAATATCAAAATCCATAAAAGGTTCATTTTTGGCCCAATCATGAGAGGGTTGTGCAGCTGCATGAATAATTACTTTAATATTTTTACTATACTTAGAAAAGATTTTTTTTATAATTTTGTAATTTCTTATATCAACATGGAAGTGATTATAATTTTTTATGTTTTTTTTTAATTTTTGTTTAATTCTTGTAATATCACCATCTTTCCCAAAAAAAAATTTTCTGATATTATTATCTATACCAATAATCTTAAATCCTTTTTTTGAAAAATAAATAGAAGACTCTGATCCAACTAATCCACAAGAACCCGTAATTATAGCAATTTTCATTTAAAAGTATTTTTTAATTTTTTTGTTATTAATTAGCCAGAGATAAATATCCTTTAAGATTTTATCAATATTTTTTGTTGGTTTCCATTTATAAGTTTTTTGAATTAATCTATTATCAGTTATAAAGTAAGGTATATCAAAAATTGATGTTCTTAAAATTTTTTTAATTTTAATTTTATTTTTTGTTAATTTTTCACATTTGGAAGTTAAACTTTTTAAAGATATAATATTATTAACTCCACCACCAATATTGAATGTTTTATTATTTACATTTTTTAATTTTTTAATTTGGATTAAAATAATTTCACACACATCATCAATATGTAAAACATCTCTTATCTGATATCCATTACCTCCAAATCCAATATAAGTTAGTTTTTTTTTAAAGATATGTTTTGACATCCATAGAGATACAAAACCTTGATCTTGTTTACCAAACTGCCACGGACCTGCAATTACGCCAAATCTATTAATTAGATATTTTAAATTCGTTTTAAAAAAAAATTCTTTTATTAACTGTTCTGATGCTAGTTTTGTAAAACCATAAAGAGAACTAGGAGATGTTGTTTCAAAGTCAATATCGATTTGTTTTTTTAATTTAATAGGTTTTTTTAAATTGTGACTCTTTATTAATCCTCTTAACTTATCAATAGAATAAACTCTACTTGATGATAAAAAAATTATATTTGATTGATCTTTGACGCATTTTTTTAAAATATTAAAAGTTCCAACTAGGTTTGTGTTAAAAACTCTATCTGGATTCTTTTTTGATGCCTCAATAGCTGGTTCAGCACAACAATCAATTATAAGGTTAAATTTTGGAATTAGTTTTATTCTGCTGAAGTTTTCTATATCTATCTTAAAATTTTCTATATTATGTTTTTTAAGTCTATTTCGGTTTAGCGTTGATCCCTTTCGCATAAGGTTATCGAGGCTAAATATTTTAGCTTTTTTTATATTTTTTTTTAAATAAATAGCAATATTTGAACCAACAAAGCCACATCCACCAGTAATAAGTATTTTCATTATAAAATAAATATCTTACTAATAGTCAAAAATAAACTAACTTATGCTTTCGATAATAGTTCCAGTAAGGAATGAATCAGATAATTTAAAAGATATTTTAAGTTATTACGCCCAAGGATTAAGTGATATTAACTACGAAGTCTTAATTATCAATGATTTTAGTGAAGATAACACTTTTAATAAAGCTCAATCTTTATTTGAAAAAAATGAAAATTTTAAAGTTTTCAATAATCTGAAAAAAGGACTAGGTGGGGCAATCAATTTAGGTATCAAAAAGTCATCAGGCGTAAATATAGCAATCATGATGGCAGATCAATCAGACGATATTAATGATTTAATAAAGTATAATGAACTTTTAAATTCAAAAAATTTAGATGCAGTATTAGGGTCAAGATTTTTAAAAGACTCTAAAGTTACTGATTATCCAATTAATAAATTAATTTTGAATAGACTATTTAATTTTTTTGTTAGTTTAATGTTCTGGAATAAATATAATGACTATACAAATGCTTTTAAAATTTATAAAAAAATTGTTTTATTAGAAATAATGCCATTAATTTCTGAAAGTTTTAATATTTTTTTAGAAATACCCCTGAAGATTATTTCAAGAAAGTATAAATATAAGGTGATCCCAATTAATTGGGCTGGACGGAAAAAGGGAAGTTCCAAATTTAAAATTAAAGAATTAAGATCAAAATATTTATTTACACTAATTTATTGTTTTATAGAAAAAAATCTATTAAATATAAAAAAATGAAATTTATAAATAATCTTTCACTACAAAAATCTGTCATAGTTTTTTTTATAATCGTAGGTATAATTCTTTTAGCACTTTCACTAATATTATAAGTAAGCTACCAAAAGAAGTATTAACCCAAGTAAAATTCTATATAAAACAAAAATATTTAAATTAAATTTTTTAATATACTTTATAAAGAAATTTATTGTTATAAGTGAAAATGTAAATGAAAAAATAATTGAGAAGAGATTCAATAAAGTAAAACTAAAATCACTCGAGGAAAGTATATTTTTTAAACCAAATATTGAAACAGCACCAAGCGTAGGGATTGAAAGTAAAAAAGATATTTTAGTTGCATCAAATCTTTTAAAATTTAAAAATCTTGCTGCTGATATAGAAATACCTGATCTACTTACGCCTGGAATTAATGACAAAATTTGAAATAATCCTATAATAATTGCCGCTTTAAAAGTAAAATTATTTTTTATTTCTTTCTCAAGTTTAAATTTATCACTTATATAAAGTACGATTCCAAATAATAAAGTGGTCCAGCCTATAACTTCAATATTTCTCAATTTATCTATTAAATTCGTCTGCACCAAGAAATAACCAAATATTAAAATTGGTATCGATGCGATAAGGATTTTAAAAAAAAGGTTTCTATTTTTAATAAGATTAATTATATCTTTATAAAAATAAGTCGTAACTGCTAAAAAGGAACCAATGTGCAAACTAATATCAATAGTTAAACTTTGATTTTCAAAATTTGAATATTTAGAAAAAATTATAAGATGAGAAGATGAGCTAATTGGAAGAAATTCTGTAATTCCTTGAATTAATGATAAAAGAAAAATATCCGTCATTATCTATCCTTTTAAAATTAAACGTTGTTTTTTTAATGACACTCCACAATGCATAACAGGTATGCAAATAAAAGCTCTAAAAATCAAGAAAATATGAAATATAGGTAAGAATTATTGACCTTATTTTTCTATTCATCATATAATATCTTAACTATTTATAGAGCATATGAAGAATAAAATGTTGCAGTTTGTAGAGTTGAAACAAGAAACACCAGTTAAAAGAAGCACCTCTAAAAGAAAAGATGATTTTAAAGAAATCTATGATGAATTTATTACAGATAAAGCTAAAGACCAGTCAAGTAGATGTTCTCAATGTGGAGTTCCTTTTTGTCAAATACATTGCCCTTTAAGCAATAATATTCCTGATTGGTTGAAATTAACAGCAGAAGGAAGGTTAAAAGAAGCTTACGAAATTTCACAAAGCACAAACAATATGCCAGAAGTATGTGGAAGAATTTGTCCTCAGGATCGACTTTGTGAAGGAAATTGTGTGATTGAAAAATCAGGCCATGGAACAGTTACTATTGGTTCAGTAGAAAAATATATTACAGATACTGCCTGGGAAAAAGGATGGGTCAAACCCTTTAAAGTAAAAAGAGAATTAAAACAATCCGTTGGAATAATTGGTGCAGGTCCTGCAGGTATGGCATGCGCAGAGGAACTTAGAAAGTCAGGTTATCAGGTTACAATTTATGATAGATATGACAGAGCGGGCGGCCTACTTATTTATGGAATACCAAATTTTAAGCTAGAGAAGTTTGTGGTAGAAAGAAGAACAAAGCTACTTAAAGAAAGTGGAATAAAATTCGTTCAAAATTTTGAAGTAGGTAAAGATAAAACTTTATACGAACTCAAAAAAGAGCATGATGCTATTTTAATTGCAACTGGAGTTTATAAAGCGAGAGAAATTGATATACCAGGACAAGATCTTCAAAATATCTTCCCTGCAATGGAATTTTTGACAGCATCAAATAAAAAAGGTCTAGGAGATAAAGTAAAATTATTTGATAATGGTACACTCAATGCAGAAAATAAAAATGTTGTTGTAATTGGTGGTGGTGATACCGCAATGGATTGTGTAAGGACTTCAGTAAGGCAAAAAGCAAAATCAGTAAAATGTTTATACAGACGTGACAGAGAAAATATGCCTGGTTCAGCGAGAGAAGTGGGAAATGCAATTGAAGAGGGAGTAGAATTTATTTGGCTCACGAGTCCTAAAACTTTTATAGGTGAAACAAAAGTTAATGCAGTGGAGGTGAACAAGATGAGTCTAACAGAACCAGACTCTTCTGGTAGAAGAAAACCAGAAGTACAAGTTGGCTCAGAATATACAATACCTGCTGATTTAGTGATTAAATCTTTAGGATTTGATCCAGAAAATATTCCAAAATTATTTGATGCAAAAGAATTAGCTATCTCACAGTGGGGCACATTAAAAATTAATTTAAAATCAATGCAAACAAATTTAGATGGTGTTTTTGCCGCTGGAGATATAGTGAGAGGTGCATCTTTAGTTGTTTGGGCAATAAGGGATGGTAGAGATGCAGCTATTCAAATTGAAAAATATTTGCAATTAAAAGTTAATAAAAATAAGTCTGTAGAAGCAGCATAAACTAAATGAATAATTATAAAAAAAATAAAAAACTTTTAGAAGATAGTTTTAATTATAATCAAAATATGGAACATGATGCTTGCGGAGTAGGATTAATAGCATCGACGAATGGAAAAAAATCTAGAAAAATAGTTGAGAATGGAATACAAGCATTAAAGGCTATTTGGCACAGAGGTGCTGTAGATGCAGATGGTAAATCGGGGGACGGAGCAGGAATTCAAATTGAAATAGCACCAAATTTTTTTAAAGAAAAAATATTGGCAACAGGGCATTCGCCTGACATTGATAAAAGAATATGTGTTGGAATGATTTTTCTTCCAAGAACCGATTACTCAAAACAAGAAAAATGCAGAGAAATCATAGAATCTGCTCTACTGGAGGAAAATTATAATATTTATGGCTGGAGGCAGGTACCAATAAATCCTAGCGTGTTAGGCAAAACAGCAGATCAGAATCGACCTGAAATTGCCCAAGTAATGTTTAAAAAAAACGACAAACTTAACACTAATGATCTTGAGAGAGATCTATTTGAGACTAGAAAAAAAATCGAAAAGATTGCAAGAGAAAGTCAGCTAGACGAATTATATATATGCTCCTTTAGTTCTAGATCGATAGTTTATAAAGGCATGTTTCTCGCTGAAATGTTATCAGAATTTTATCCTGACCTTAACGATGAAAAATTAACATCACGATTTGCTATATTTCATCAAAGATATTCAACTAATACATTTCCGAGTTGGGATTTAGCCCAACCTTTTAGAACATTGGCTCACAACGGAGAGATTAATACCGTTAAAGGAAACATTAATTGGATGAAAATTCATGAACAAGACATGTCTAGCTCTTTATTTAGAAATGTTAAAGATCTTAAGCCAGTAATAAGAAGCACATCTGACTCAGGAGCTCTAGATAATGTTTTTGAATTATTAACACACTCGGGAAAATTAGCTCCACTAATAAAATTAATGATGATACCTGATGCTTGGTCTAAAAGAAGCAAGACAGTTCCTAAAAATCATCAAGATTTATTTAATTTTTTAAACAGCACCATAGAGCCATGGGACGGACCCGCAGCAATATGTGCAACAGACGCGAAATGGGTTTTAGCATCATCTGATAGAAATGGGTTAAGGCCTCTCAGATATTCAATTACCTCTGACGACCTATTTTTTGTTGGCTCAGAGTCTGGAATGATAAAAATTCCAGAAGAAAAAATTATTGAAAAAGGAAAACTTGGTCCTGGGCAAATTATTGCGATAGATTTAAAAGAAGGAAAATTATTTAAAGATAAAGAAATTAAAGATTTTTTAGCAAAAGATTATAAAAAATACAGCAAACAGATTATTGACCTTGATAAAAAAATATCTAATGAAGATGAAAAACCAAATTTTACAAAAGATGATTTAAGAAAAAGACAATATTTATCAGGTTTAAGCATAGAGGATTTAGAATTAATTCTTCATCCAATGGCTGAAGAAGGAAAAGAAGCCTCAGGTTCAATGGGAGATGATACACCCGTCGCAGTTCTTTCAAGTCATTATCGACAGGTTTCACATTATTTTCGACAAAACTTTAGTCAGGTCACTAATCCTCCGATCGATTCATTAAGAGAAAATAAAGTTATGAGTCTAAAAACAAGATTTGGAAATTTGGGAAATATTTTAGACTTTGATAATCTAACAGAGGAGAATATTTATGTGCTTGATAGCCCAATACTAACAAATTCTCAATTCAAAAAATTTAAAAAATTTTTTTCAAAAAAAGTAAAAGTTATTGATTGTACATTTGACATAAAATTATCATTAAAAGAAAGAATAGAAGCTATACGTGAAGAAGCAGAAACTGCTGTTAGAGAAGGCAGCACTGTAATTATTTTATCAGATAAAAATATTTCTAATCAAAAAGCTAGTATACCGAGTATTTTAATAGTTGGAGCAGTTCATTCCCATTTAGTTAAACATGGTTTAAGAGGCTACTGCTCTTTAAATGTTGAGTGTTCGGATTCTTTAGATACACATTCATTTGCAGTTTTAATAGGAGTAGGCGCGACTACCGTAAACCCTTATTTAGCTATAGACAGTATTTATCAAAGATTTGAAAAAAAATTATTTGGTAAATCTGATTTTGAAAGCTGTGTGGAAAAATTCAAGAAATCAATAGATGCTGGACTTTTAAAAATAATGTCAAAAATGGGAATTTCGGTAATTAGTTCTTACAGAGGAGGTTGTAATTTTGAAGCTGTAGGTCTCAGCAGAGCAATAGTTTCTGATTACTTTTCAGGTATGTCATCTAGGATTTCAGGCATAGGTATTATTGGTATAGAAAAAAAAATTAAAGAACTTTATGAAAAATTTAATTCTAAGAATGTTTTTTCTTTACCGATTGGCGGTCTTTATAGATATAGAAAAAGTGGTGAAGACCATCAATATCAAGGAAAATTAATCCATTTACTGCAAACCGCTGTTGCTAGTGGCTCTTATGAGCAATATAAAAAATATTCAGCTGGGATACATAATTTACCACCAATTAACATTAGAGACCTAATAGAATTTAAGAATAAAAGAAAACCAATTGATATTAATGAGGTGGAACCCCTTGAAGATATATTAAAACGTTTTGGAAGTGGAAGCATGTCACATGGAGCCTTATCGGCCGAAGCTCATGAAACTTTAGCAAAAGGAATGAACAGAATTAAAGGTGCATCTTGCAGTGGAGAAGGAGGCGAAGATGCAAAAAGATTTGAAATTCTTCCAAACGGCGATAGTGCTAATTCAAGAGTAAAACAAATAGCTTCAGCTAGATTTGGCGTCACTGTGGATTACTTGAATAATGCAAATGAAATAGAGATTAAAATGGCCCAGGGTGCAAAACCAGGGGAAGGTGGTCAATTACCAGGTTTTAAAGTTACAGAAGAAATAGCGAGATTAAGACACTCTACTCCAGGCGTTACTTTAATTTCACCTCCACCTCACCATGACATTTATTCAATAGAGGATTTGGCTCAATTGATTTACGATTTAAAACAAATTAATCCAGGGGCTAGAGTTGGAGTTAAATTAGTGGCCTCAACTGGAATTGGAACTATTGCTGCAGGTGTAGCCAAAGCGAAAGCTGATATTATTTTAATATCAGGTCATTCCGGAGGCACCGGAGCAAGTCCGCAAACAAGTATAAAGTATGCAGGTATACCATGGGAAATGGGATTAACAGAAGCAAATCAAATTCTTACTTTAAACAATTTAAGACATAACGTTACATTAAGAACTGATGGAGGTTTAAAAACAGGAAGAGATGTTGTAATGGCTGCGATGATGGGTGCTGAAGAATATGGAATGGGCACATCTTCATTAGTTGCTATGGGCTGCATAATGGTCAGACAATGTCATTCTAATACTTGTCCAGTCGGTGTTTGTAGTCAGGATGAATCTTTACGTGAAAAGTTTACAGGAACTCCAGAAAAGGTTGTTAATTTATTTAAATTTGCTGCAACAGAAGTTAGAGAAATATTAGCTTCATTAGGATTTAAATCAGTTAATGAAATAATTGGAAGAACGGATCTTTTATCTCAAGTGAATAAAGGTGCATCAAATCTTGATGATTTGGATCTTAACCCTTTATTAGTTCAAGCTGATCCTGGTGAAAACTTAAGATACTGTAAAGATAAACATATTAATAAAGTTCCAAACACCCTTGATGAAAAAATTTGGTTAGATATTAAAAAAGATATTGATCTAAATAAAAGAAATAATTTTGAATATGATATCAAAAACACATCTAGATCTGTAGGAACTAGATTATCTCATTATGTTTACAAAACATACGGTAATAATAAACTGCCAGTTAACACTATTAATATTAAATTAAACGGTTCAGCTGGACAATCACTCGGAGCATTTTTAACTAAAGGAATTAGATTGATCGTAGAAGGAGACTGTAATGATTATGTTGGCAAAGGGTTGTCAGGTGGAATTATTGTCGCCTATCCATCTAGAAAAAATAAACTTATTTCAAATGAAAATGTAATTATAGGGAATACTGTTTTATACGGTGCCACTTCTGGAAAATTATTTGCATCTGGTCAAGCTGGTGAACGATTTGCAGTAAGGAATTCAGGAAGTTTATCTGTTGTTGAAGGATGTGGTGCACACGGATGTGAGTATATGACCGGCGGAACTGCAATAATACTAGGAGAAGTAGGAGATAATTTTGGAGCAGGCATGACAGGCGGAATGGCATTTGTGTACGATTTAAATGATCAATTTGAGAATTTTGCTAATCCATCTTCGATTATTTGGCAGCCAATCGAAACAGATTTTTGGAAATCATTTTTAAAAGAAAATCTGAGCGATTTCTTTAAAGAAACTAATTCAAAAATAGCAAAAAAAATATTGGATAATTTTGAATTAGAATTAAAAAATTTTAAACAAGTTTGCCCTATCGAAATGCTCGATAAACTAGATAATCCAATAACACTTAAGTCTACAATTAAAAAGGTTAGCTAGGTGAAGACAATGAATATTATTTGTTTTGGTTTTGGGCAAGTAGCAAAAAACTTTATAAAAAAACTTAACGAACAAGGAATCTCTTTTAATTTGACGACTACATCACGAGAAGAATCTAAAAATAAAAAATTTGAAAATATAAACTATGAAAGCTTTCAATTTACAGAAGAAGGTTTTGATAAAAATTTTATATCAAGATTTGAGGAAGCAGATCACATTCTTCTATCTATAGGTCCAATTAATGGAACTGATATTGTTATAAAAAATCTGAAAGATTATTTTAAGCCAAGCAAATTTAAATGGATAACATACCTTTCTGCAACCAGTGTTTATGGAAATCATAATGGAGAATGGGTAGATGAAAATAGTGAAACTAAGCCAAATTCCCCAAA
>Ga0315315_10002461_pt1 | contig 16964 bp, 28 predicted proteins | sample M140m3416metaG_FD_203699 | JGI IMG/M metagenome (GOLD analysis project Ga0315315, IMG submission 203699) | Ammonia-oxidizing marine archaeal communities from Monterey Bay, California, United States - M1 40m 3416 | ecosystem: Environmental > Aquatic > Marine > Intertidal zone | place: USA... | reverse complement strand
GAAAAAAGAAGATATTAGAGCTGTAATAACGTTAGCTGATAACTCTAGACATAGTGGAAGTATTTACCAAGTCTGTAATTTTACTTATTTTGGTTTATCTAACAAAAAGAGTGATTTCTTTTTATATGTTGGGGATGGTTCTTTTAAGAAGAACTTTAGAGGAAAAACGAATGAAGCTCCAGGTGTATGGTTACCTAGAACACAAAAACATAGGTACGCCTACATAATAGATAAAACTTTATTATGTAATTACAATGAACAACCCTTACCTAAAAAAGAGGATTACGAATTAAAAAGTTGTCCTTGTGATGATGGTGTGGTTGAAGATAAGAGAACCAATACAAAATACACTTGTCCCAGTTGTACAAACCAACTAAGTGAGATTGAAGTGGAAAAAGAATGGTTCTAAAATATATTTATAAAATATGGCAAAATCAACAAAAGAAATATTAGAAGAAGAACAATTAAGTTTGTTCCAAGATACATCACCTTATGAGTACGAAAAGTGTGAACACTTCTCAAAAAACCCAAAACACACAAGACTTTGTGGTACATTAATCACTTTAGGTAAATTCCTATATGAAGATTTAGGTTTAAAGAAAATTATAAGTGAAAAGATTAGGTTAATGTCAGAAATAAAAAATTTGAATGACGATTATCAAGAACCTTTAAGTATTTTATATGGTAAAGAGGGTTATGAATCTATCGAAAAAAATGGTGATGATTATTTCCTAAAACATTTGGTGGATAAAAATGTCCTTTATGATGATAACGGTAATTGGCATTTTGTTAATAAGTTAAACACTAATTACGCTGATTTAGCTGAATTACTAACAGAACTACTTATTAGGGGTGGAGTTGCTGATAAAATCTGTAATAAAAATAAAGAATCATTAAAAAAGTACTTACTTGGTGTTAAACCTAAACTATTAACTGTTTTAGATAGGTATTTCTCTTTAGATGAGTATAAAGAATTTATTAGAAACACCAAGTATTTATCACAAATAGGTGAAGACGCTGAAGATGAAGTAAAGAAAATTTTAGAGAAATTTGGTATGAAGACCTTATATGAGGGTGGACATGGTGATTACATCGACATGTTATTCGGTATCGATTTAATTATGGATTATAAGGGTAGAGTTTACACTATACAAGTAAAAAATAAAGTAGAGACTATGTTGAGAACCTCTAGTTATAAAAAATATGATAAACTTGACTATTTTGCTGCACCAACTAAATTTGGGGTAACCATTAAAAATAAAAATGGTAATATAACAAATTTAGATTTCAACGGTGAAGTAATAGATGACCCCAAATAAAAAAATACCCAGCTACTCATTTTCACATGGTGTTTATATCGATGTAGAAGCTGAATTAATGACATTACTTAGGGAAGAAATAAGTATAAATTTATTACAAGACTTAAGAGAAGAATATTTAGAAAACCCTATAGATGTCCAACCTTTAGATGCACCAGTAGGAAATTTATTTTATTACGATTTTCAATTCCAAAGTTTAGAAGAACCCACTGTCTATGATGATGGTTCTTGGTCTTATCAAAATTTATTCGAGGGTGTTATAGGAATTAAAACAGAAATTAAAGACCATAAGTTTGTTTAAACCATTTTCGACAATATTTATAGTAAAATACTTAAAGTGGAGGAAAAATACTTAAATAAAATTAGAGAATCAGCATCAATGGATGCTTTTTTTATTCCCTCAGATAATGAAGGTAAAAAGAAAGCTTTTGATAAAGTAAAAAAGACATTATTTTCTTCACAAAACCTAGACCAATTAACAACATCAATTAAGTTAATAAATAATTTTAATAAAGTTTACAAGGTAAAAGAAAATTCACCAGAACACGATTATTTTGTTAAAATGATTGATATCATAAAATTAAAATTACGTTCTAATAGAATGTTTGATGTTGATGACTTAGAGGAATCATTAAATTGGTCAGACAAGGATGAAGAGTTCGATAAAAATGATGAATCTAATACAAACGATAAATCTTGGTCAGATGACCCAGATTGGAAACCAGACCCAGTTAAATCTATGTGGGTACAAGGTGATGCTGGTGGTTCATCAGGTGGTGGTGATATGAGTGAATCTAATGAACTAGATTGGATTAAAGATGTGTCAAATACTCTCCCAAAAAGAAACAATAGACTAAAAATAGGTTTGATAGACTTTCTTATGGAGGCTGGAAAGGAAGAGGTGGAAATAGTCGAAGACTTATTAAGTCTAGATATTATAGAACCAACAGAAGAATGCCTCCAAAAATACGAACTTACTGAGGAAGAATTTTATTCATTCGATGAGGACGTATTATTGGATGCCATACAAGATAAAAATAATTTCCGAAGAATAGGTGAAATAGAAAGTCTAGACCCTTTTCTAGATAACTTAAGTGGATTACATGAAAATTGGGAAGAGATTGATTGGAACACCACTAATTACGATTTAGGGCGTGGTAGTTTTACAGATAGACGTATATACAAGAGAAAAAAAGATAATAGGTGTTTTGCTCTTGAATATTTTGGTGATGCTCATGATGGTGTTAATGATTGGGAGAATTATTTATATGAAGTTTTCCCTAAAAAAGAAACCCGAACAATTTATGAAAATAGACTAATTAAAAAGGTAATTAAAGAAACTTTAAATGATTTTGATTGGGCTTCTGATATTAATTGGTCTAAAGAAATGTTAGATGATATGTTGACTGATTGTAAAACACTAAGAGTAGCTAATTTTAATATTAGTAGTAATCAACCTTATTATTCAGCTGGAGGTCCATCTACCATGTTTTTAACTAGGTGTAAAGAATGGTGGGATTACTTCGGTAGTTTACCGTTAAACGACTCAGGTAGAGGAACAGCAGAATGGTTTACTGAAGACAATTATAAAGATGGTGAGTATGGTATTATTTGGAATCCAGGATGGGGTAGAAAAAAAATAACTCCACAGTTAGAAGATTTAAAAAATGGTTATACATCAGCTATAACAACACCATGGGGTTATGGTATAGAAAAACAATTAAATGGTATACATAATGGTGAAGCTTGGTTTTTAGTGGACGAAAATAATAAACCTATGTATGACTTAATACCTAACACTGTCAAAGGGTACGCTAAGATATACGAAAAAGAATTTTTTGATTGACTTCATTAAATAAAAACGTATATTTATGTTAATAAAATGGCCCCTTCGTCTAGTGGTTAGGACGTCTGGTTTTCATCCAGGAAACAGGAGTTCGATTCTCCTAGGGGCTACAAAGGACTGGTAGTTCAGTTGGTTAGAATACCTGCCTGTCACGCAGGGGGTCGCGAGTTCGAGTCTCGTCCAGTCCGCAAAATAACAATCTCTAAATGGGGGATTAGCTCAGCTGGCTAGAGCGTCTGCCTTGCACGCAGAAGGTCATCGGTTCGACTCCGATATCCTCCACAAAAAAACAAATATGAAAAAAGAAAACACACCTTCGTACTTCAAATGGCTATTAACCGAACATAAAAGAGGTAAATTAAAAATACTTTTAACCATAATAGGGATAATTCAATCAATTTATATTACACCCTTACTTATTGAGGAATATAATTATGGAATGCCATTATTACCACTTATTATGGGACTTATCGCTTCTTATGGTTTTACAATAGGTATTATTTTACAACCATTTTCAATTTATAAAACCCTAATTGAGTCAAATTGGTTTACTAAAAGAAAATAATTTACAGTAGAAAAAAATGTTAAAGAATCCGACAAAATTAAAAATATCTAAATCTGAAGGTAGGGGTTGGGGTGTTTTCGCTTCTGAAGAAATAAAATCTGGTGAAGTGTTAGAAGAGTGTGTGGTTTATAAAGTACCTTTAGCCGGAAACGATGACTACAGTTTTCAATACAAAAGAGGTTCTATGTTGAAGAAACAAAAAAGGCTTTCATCTGGTTTTGGGTGTATGTATAATCACTCTAACGACCCAAACGTTGAATACATATATCATCAAACCCTAGATGATGTTTTCGTTTTTAGAGCAAAAAAAGATATATCTATTGGAGAGGAACTTTATATATATTATGGTGATGGTAAATACTGGGCATCTAGACCACACATAAAAGTTATTTAATAAGGGGTTTTACCTTTAGTAAAAATATTAACCCATTCACTTTCTTGGTTTGAGTCACCAGTTTTAACCCATTTTAATGAATCACCATATTTCTCAAAAAATTTAGTCTCATTTTCTGAATAAAGATTAGCCTGTTCTAATGTGAGTTCAACCTCCTCATACGAAGTAATTTTTTTCCTTATTGTCTTAATTAATGTCGCCATAGTATTGTTTATAATAATAAATATTATTATATTTGTCACTAATTAAAAAAAAATAATAAACAATTATAGAGTTAGGTATATTTAATAAAACTATGAAACAAGATTCAGACATTGAAACAGTTAAAATTGAGGAGAGAATATCTTCCTTACAACACCGTTATGATAATATTGATAAGGTTATTAACAGGTGGATGAGAATAAGGGTGAAGAGAAGATTTAGACAATTCACGGGAATTAAAATTAGATAAAATGTTAGATACAATGGTTTTAGGTTTCGTGGCCGCAATATTCCTAATTTTTATAACAATATCGATGATTAAAATCTATAGAATAGCACCTAAAATGGGTATTGGTCTTGTTTGGGGTAGTTTGGGTTTAAAATTATTTTTCATATCGGTTTATACAATATCAATTAAAGACTATGTCGAAAATGACATTCTTTACGCAACGATAATCCTTATGTCTATTATTTATAGTATGGTTTATACAATATTAAAATTAAAAAAAGATTTATTTCAAAATGACAAGGAACAGTTTAAGGAAGATTGAGGAGTTAGCTACAGAGTTACACGGTAACCAAAAAAGAAAGTATAGTGGTGACCCATATGTTACCCACACAATCCGTGTCGCTAATACAGTTAAAACATATGGTGGAGATGATGCTATGATTTACGCTGCTTTATTACATGACGTGTTAGAGGATACACCAACAACAGAATCAGATTTAATATCATTATTAATTAACACAAAAGAGTTAAATTTAAGTGAGGTTCAAGACGTAGTAAGTTTAGTTAAAGAATTAACTGATGTCTATACAACCGATAATTATCCTGGTACAAATAGAAAAGGTAGGAAAGAACTTGAAGCGATAAGGTTGGGTAAAATATCACCTAGAGCACAAACAATTAAATACGCTGACCTTTTGGATAATAGTGAAGACATACTTAAAAACGACCCAAAATTCGCTGAAGTTTATTTAAAAGAAAAACGAGACATTTTAAAATATATGGACAGAGGAAACACATCTTTATATAAAAAATGTTTAGAATCCTTGTAATATTAAAATATTGTTCTTATATTTGTTAACATAAACACAAGGAGTTATACAATGATATCTGGAACTATATAACTTTAAAAAAGAACCTTGTGTTTTATAGGCTCGGGTGGCGGAATAGGTAGACGCGTCAGACTTAAAATCTGATTCCCAGTTGGGAGTGAGGGTTCGATTCCCTCTCCGAGTACCAAAGAGAGTGATGGGTACTCTCGGTGTTAGTAGAGGTCACTAAACTCTACCCCAAAAGCCTACACGCGGGAAGAGTGAGGTATGTGGATACATGGATGGGTCGTCCCCCTACCCCCACATTAAGGATTGACTTTTTTATGTGGTAAGACACTAATGAGTATTTTGAACAGGAAAAGAACGTTAAAATCTAGTACACTAAACCCTAGTGTACGTATTTGGATGGGTAGCTCAGCTGGATAGAGCATCTGCCTTCTAAGCAGACGGTCGCAGGTTCGAATCCTGCCCCGTTCACTATGGATTTAGTTAAAATACCAAGTAATAAAAAATCGTTAGACTTTTCTGGAGAAGAGTCTTTTGATTTTAATAATAATCTATTAGATAATATTTTAGATTATTATTCAGATGAAGAATTAATGATAGCTGACGGCTTTGATGATGCTGTAATAGGTATAGACGTTAGTTCAACTAGGATAATATATTCAGTAAAAAAGTGTATCGAAATTTTATGTATAAGAGATGATATGAGTCTTGAAGAGGCTATAGAATTTTTCGAATATAACGTGTCTGGTGCTTACCACGGACCAAAAACACCTATATGGTCTGAAGATTTATTGTAATCTACTAGATATTTATCTAAAAAAAACCCATGAGAATTTTAGTACTAAACATGGACTATACTCCACTTAATATAACTACATTACAAAGGGGTTTCAAGTTAGTCTTTAAAGGTAAAGCTGAGATTGTCGAACACGAAGAAAACAACCCAATACAAACAGACAAAAGAAATTTTAAAAGACCCACTGTTATAAGGTTGTTAAGGTATATTTTTCTACCATTTAAAAAAGTACATTTATCCAGACAAAACGTGTTTAAAAGAGATGACCACAGATGTATTTATTGTGGGACTAATAAAGATTTAACTTTGGACCATGTAGTACCCAAATCTAAGGGTGGTGGTAATACATGGGAAAACTTAGTAACATGTTGTGGTAGTTGTAATGTTAAAAAAGATGATAAGACATTAGAAGAAGTTGGGTTAACTATGAGACATAAACCATTCAGACCAACATATTTATATTTTATTGAAAAAATACAAAACGTAAATAATGATTGGAAAAGATATGTGGGAATAAATAATTAGATATGGCAAGAGATTTTGAATTTGAGAAGGGTAAGGACTATTACCTAGAGAAAGGGTCTATAATATTAACTGAAAGGTATTTAAAGAACCGTAAGTTTTGTTGTGGTAGTGGGTGTAGACATTGTCCCTATACACCAAAACATATTAAAGGTAGTTCTGAGTTAAACATTACTAAAAAATAGATATTTATTAGCATGAAACTTTATGAATTATATGAAGAAGTGGTTACGTCTGAGGCTTGGAAAAAGTTAGATGAGATTCTATGTGATGAATCTTTAATACAAGAAGTAGATTCAGTTGATTTAAATAACCTACTATCAATATCAAAAGTTTTAATCTTTGAAGCTTTTGGAATAAACCCAAAAGATAAAGGTAAATATTTTATAGCTGGTTCAGCTAGACTATTTAAAAACCCTATGTTACTCAAAGTATTAAATGAAATGGATGATGGTTTCGAATTATCAATAGGTGATTTAGATGTAGTGGTCCCAAACCAATCTGAATGGGATACCCTTTATAAAAATTACACTACAGATTCAGAGTTTATTAAAAAACTAGGTGAAAAAATAGGTGAAAAAAATATACCTAAAGTTGTAGAACAATTTAAAAAACAATGGGATAAATATAATGGTGAAGTTTATAGACCAGGTAAAGGTGGTTTAAATTTAGTAGATAAAGATATAGAATCGTTCACTAGTTGGAGACCAGAACTAGCAAAAGCTAAAGGAGCTAAAGATTTCAAAGTTAGGGGAACAGAAGAAATATTATCTGATGCTGTAAGTATAGGTGGTTATAATTATATGAGTATTTATGATGTCTTAGATTATAAGACACAACTGAATAGAGACAAAGAAAAAAAGATTGTAAAACTAATCCAAACCTTTATAAAAGGTAATCAAAATCCCCAAGAAGCTGAAAGATTATTCAGAAACATCTCCCAAGTAGTTGGAAAATAAATAAATTTTTAGTATATTTGTTTTTATGAGAGGTGAACAATATATAAAATGGTTTTCTGAGGAAGATAAAATCAGATATATGAATCAATTCCATTTACAAAATAGTGAGTGGTCGGATAATAAAAAACATGAATTTCTAAATGATAGATACTTCGAAGATTTATTTAATTTTCTTTCTTTATCATTTGTGTTTGCGTCAACAAAGGGGGGGCATAACTTTTGGATTGATTTTTGGATTAAATATAATGATTCGGAAAAACTAAATATTAAACCACCCGATGGGTTCAGAATATTTAAGAATAGACCTAAAATTTTAAAATAAACTATATAATGACAACAGCGGAGAAAGATTGGTTTTTAAGTTTACCAGAAGAAACTAAACTTAAACTTATGGAAGATATGTTAAAAGAAGAACAATTCGGTTTGGCTTTTCAAACTATGCATATCTTGTTAGATGCCCCAATATCAGATGGGGGAATATCAACTGAAAAAATAGATAAAATATTTAAAAACTATAAAAAATGAAAAATAAATTAGAAGTAAAAGAAAGAAGTATGAGTGAATTAAGACAAACAAAAGATTCTGTTTATAACCCACCCATAAGTCATTTTAAATTCACAAAAGATAGTGTTAGATTTGATAGTGGATTTTTAGTAAAATTAATTAAAGAAAATCCCAACGATAAATCACTTGGTTCACTTGTTAGAAATTATTATAACACTTTAAAAAATCATAAACAGTGAAAAAATTGTTTATATTTTTAAATTATTTTTTGTTATTATTTTCATGTAAAAAAATAGATGACGATGGGTATAGAATTTTTAAAATAAAAAAAGGTACCCATAGGTCGACACTTTCTTATAAAACCACTAAATTAAACAAATTTAAATTAAATTGTATTTTTGATAACTCAGCTATTTACACCACAGAGGACCAAGTTAATCAATGGGATGTAAATAAGTTGTGGGGTGTATCGGATTGTGGTACTAACCATATGGACACCTCTATTAGGTTTGGTTGGAGATGGTTAAACGATAACTTAGAAATATTGTGGTTTAAACATTTAAATGGTAATTTTGAATTTGATGTAATAACTACTGTAGAATTGAATGAGGTAAACTATCTAGAATTAGATATTACTGACTCAATGTATATTTTGAGGGTAAATGATGAAGTTAAACATTTAGCAAGATGTTGTACTGGTGATTATAAAAGGTATTTCTTAAACCCTTATTTCGGTGGTGATGAAACAGCTCCACACGATATAAAAATAAAAATTAAAGAAATTTAAAAAAAAATTTGTTTAATTAAAAAAAAGTTCTTATATTTGAATTGTTGTTAAGGTAAAGACATGACAACTTATATATGGGAGTGGTGAAATTAGTTCTTCGGAACGATGGTAAACACGCAACACTTGTGGTTGTGGATGAAACAAATCTCTTTTTAGCGATACGGAGTAATCCTTGGAGGTTCGAGTCCTCCCTCCTATACTGAATAGTTCTTTGAAAATATGACCGTGTGGCGGAATTGGTAGACGCTTACAAGAAAAACTGAAACTAGGGTAAAACTTGGTTTTATATGTTTCCCAAAAAACATATAAGTATAATATAATAATAACAACTAAAAGATTACTAACGCGTTGGTTGAAACAAATTATAATATGGAAAATAATAGAAAAAAATCCAGCTGTTTTAGTTATATTGTATGAATGAAAATTCGTGAAGGTTCGACTCCTTCTTCGGTCACTAAACCCACTTCGGTGGGTTTTTTTATGCATAATGTTTACTAATAATATTATTTCAATCATATTTATTAATAAAAGTTAATATATGGATTTAAATTTCAACAATATGAATGATGATGATTTTAGAAAAGAATTTTTAAGATTCCTTACAATGTACCAATCTGGGTTAGAAGATTTTATGAAAAATACTTACCAACCCAATAAACCATTAAACGAAAATTTAATGGATGATGAAAGGTTAGAAGACCTATTCAAAAAAATACAAGATAATATAATACCTAGAAGCAACCCATTTGAAGAAGATGGGTGGGATAAAAAAAATTGGTCTTCACCAGATGGTCTACACAATTTCACTTCCTTCAGTAGAAGTGGGATGTACAACCCATTCAATGGTAAAATAAAATTTAATGATGAACCAAAAGAACTAGATACTTTAAAGTTATTAAATCAAAAACTAAATAAATCTATCATGGAGGAAAAATATGAAGATGCGGCAAAGATAAGAGATTTAATAAAAACTTTTGAAAAAGAAGAAAATTAAGATTAACCCCATTAAGTTGGGGTTTTTTATTTTCTAATAAAAATAATTAGCTATTTCAACATTATTAACACCTTTAAAAGCTTTAGCTAAAGCTTCTCTAGCTGAAGAACTATTTAAGGTTAAAGAATCCACATCAACTTGATTCATCATGGTGAAAAACCCTCTTCTAATTGTAGCAACCCTAAGATTTTGTAATTGATTAATTAGACCCCAATTAGTGACTAATGGATATTCTCCATGTAATGAAACGGATGTTAGAAAACCATCTTGTTTTTCAATTATACCATTTTCTGAGTTATGTCTTGCTTTTCCTTTTATAGAACCCATATTCACTTTACTATTGATTTTAATAGTACCCTTTACCCATTCAATAGAACTAACTTTACTTACATTTTCATTAAGAGTGAGACCACCCACATATTTAACGTTACCAAAACCATCATTACTATCAACAATAAATGTACCCTCAACAATTTCAACAGAGGGTGGTATAGGACCTTCAGCCGCGGTGTTCCAACCATTAACAACTTTAATTGCTGGTATATCCTCTAGACCCATAGCGGTCATTTGTTTAAATTTGTTTATATTATCATCTGGTAAAGCTTTAACCCACTTGGTAGCTTTTTCTTTGTGAGCCTTAAACATAGCTTCTCTAGCTTCTACTGGTATTCCAGCAAAACTTCTACCTTCTCTATCTGTCTCAGTATAAATTGTACCTGGATAATTATCGTACTCCAATTGACCAGCGTACATCCAATCCTTATTACCATACCTAGAAGGACCAAACATTGGTTTTTGTAAATTGGTTAAAAAAGCTCTTTTCTTACCAGTCTTTTTATTAATGAAATAAAATAAACTACTATTTCTAAAATATTGATTGAAATAACCTGGATTAGTTTTCATCGTAGTACACCACTGTGTACCCGCTCCATAATAACATGAAGCTCCGTGAGATTCTGGCTCAACAACTAAATACCTACCTGTGTCGTATAATTTATTGGCTTGTTTTTTTAACTCACCTTTAGTTAATTTAATTCTTGCATCTATTGTTCTTTGTCCTAATTCATAAATTGTGGGAAAGTTATTTATATCTGATTGGTCGTATTTGTGAGTATTATTATGAAAGTACTCAATATCCTTCATTAGTGTCCTAGCTTCATTTGTCCTATTACAACCCCAACCATGTTTACACTTATCTTTTTGCCAAGATTTCATTAACCAATCAATGTACTTATGGTTACCAGATGGGTCAGCTTCGACAAAAATATCAAATACTTCTTCAGGTACTATTTCATATTTTTCCTTAGCATTTTCTTTTCTCCCCTCAAAGACAAGGTTAGATTCTTTAATTAAATCTTTAAATTTATAAACCATAAGACATATTTTATAATAAATATCATTGATTATAATAAAATTTATAATATTCTTAATATATGGAACCAGAAAAAAATTTAAAGAAATTCATGGATTTTAACGATAATAAAGTTAAAACTAATAGAACTAAAAAATTTTTAGAATTACCTATGGGTGATACTCTAGGTATTTTCTTAATAGACTCAACCAAACCTTTAGTTCAAAATACTATACAACCACATTTTTTAGGTCCCGAAGATAGGCCGATTAAGAATGTGGTGCAACCAATACAAATTGTTTTTAGAGATGGTATGAATGTACCCATAGAAGAATTAAAACATTTTATTGAAGATTGGTTACACAACTTATCTGGTTATAAGAAAAATATGTGTGTAAAGTTATATAATAAAAATGAAAACCAAGATAGTTACTATGAAAGGTGGGATTTGAGGAATTGTTTTCCAACAGCAATACATTATATACCAAACATAGACAGTGAAAGTGATTGGGAAACTATAGAAATAACTTTACATTACGATTATTGTTCAATATATTAAAATTATGAAAAAATTTTTAGAAAAAACAAAAGGTATTAGAACTTTTATTGGGGTGACTATCTTCACAGTGTCTATATTTATTTGGTTAGTGAGTTCATTATTAATGTCAATTTTTTTCCTATTTGGTTCAGATTTTTTTAATGGGTTACAGTCATACACATTTTTATTAATGTTCACTTTCTTTTTATACAAACAACTCACATCTAGAGATTCTAGAACTAAATCTAGTGGTCTTTTAGCTAATTTTTTTAGTAAAAGACCAAAATCTGAAAAGTTAGAGGTACCAAAACAAACTTGTGAAAAATGTGGTAGAAACAAGACCAAAAAATAAGTAACTATTGTCAGTTTAAAAAATTATTATTATATTTCACTAAAAAAACTATGCCAGAACTAGCAGAAGTAAAAATAATGTCTGAATATATAAACCACATAAATAAAACTGAAACTTTTATTGGTTTAGAGAAATCCAAAGAGAATAAGAACCCAAAAATAGATATTGATTTTAAAAGATTTACCGTATCTTCTACAAGTAGGGGTAAAGAACTTATGATAAAAATTACCGACACCACCACCAAAGAAAGTAAAAAAGTTTTAATGGGAATGGGAATGTCTGGTAATTGGGTTTTTATTGAAAAGGGTCCAACACCAAAACACGCTCATTTAATTTTCCATACTGATTGGGGTGGTAGGTTGTGTATGGTTGATTTCAGAAGATTTTCTAGATGGAAAGAAAGTGATGCGTGGTCAAACAATAGGGGCCCTTGTATGTTAACTGAATGGGAAGATTTTGTCACCAACCTATTAAATAATTCACACAAAAAAATATTCGACAAACCAATATATGAATTGATGTTAGACCAAAAGTATTTTAACGGAATGGGTAACTACCTTAGAGCTGAGATTTTGGATAGAGCAAACCAAAACCCATTTGTACCAGCTAGAGAAGCGATTAAAAATAATAACATGTTATCATTGTGTGATGCTGTTGTTGAAGAGGCTTATCAGTTAGGTGGTGGACAATTATCACAATGGATAAACCCATATTTTAATGATAAGATATCATTTAGACAATGGATGAAATGTTACACTAAAAAAGAAAGTTTAAAGGACAAATCTGGAAGAACTTTTTGGTACGATAAAAAATATATTACCAACAAAAAATAGGTATGGCTAGAAGTTTAGAGGTTTGGGAGAAAAAATTTAAGGTAGTCTTAGGTTGTTTTGGTTTAATGGAAACTTTATCTAATGATAGAGATTTAATAGAATGTGCATCAACCATGTTTAGAAACCCAATAGTTTTTGATAACAATAAAAAAGAGGTTAAACAACCTTTACCATACCAAGTAGAAGATTTTAATATTATAGATAAATCAGATTTGACTGAAGACCATTTAATTGGTACAAGTAATATGGTTTTATATATGTTTAAAAATGAATTATATAAAAAATGGAGAAACGTAGATGACTTCAAAAAAACATTAAGAGCCTTAAATGTTTTATTGTCTGTAACAAAAAGTTTAAACAATAAAAACACTTTTAAAAGTGGTTGGTCATTTGATTTGAATAATATAAATGATTGTCTTAGATGGAATGATAAGTTAAAATCGGTGGGTATTAGGAAATTAGTTTGTGAAAGAACTGGTAGAGTTAGATTGGTAGATACTGTATGGAAAAAATGGTATAAGGATAATAAAGAGTATTTATTACCCCATTCGAAGAAAACTGAAGTAGCTTATAGAATAATGGAATTCTCTAGTTGGGTTAACCCATTAACAGAACAAGAACAAAAAACATACCAAACTATTGACAAAACCAAATAAAGTTAATATATTGGTAATCAAGTGAGAGGTGGAGGGTATACACGACCCTATGACGGTAGGGTTGGTTTCACATAATAAGATGATAAATGAAAAGTTATCATACGAAAAGATTCACCGAGGGGTTTAAGTCCCCTCCTCACTTTAAAAACACTCAAAACTATTTTGGGTGTTTTTTCTTTTACACTTGTTTTTATAAATAAAAAATATTATATTTGATTTATGATATCAATAATAGTAGCAAAAAGTAAAAATAATGTAATAGGTTCAAACGGTTCTATCCCTTGGAACGTACCTAAAGACTTAAAATATTTTAAAGAACTAACGGAAGGTAACACCGTAATAATGGGTAGGAAGACTTATGAAAGTTTACCGAAAGACAAAAAACCCTTACCAAATAGGATTAATATTGTGATTACTAGAGATATTAATTTTACAGCAAACGGTTGTTTGGTAGTTGGTAGTTTAGAAGAAGCTATACTAAAAATTGACAATAGAAAAGATACCTTTATCATCGGAGGTGGTGAAATATATAAACAGGCCATAAACTTTGTTGATAAAATTTATATAACTGAAATTAATGAAGAGTTTGTGGGCGACACTTATTTTCCCAAACTTTCAGATAAGTGGGGTTTAGTCGATGTTGAGGAGAGTAAAGAATGTAATTTTATGACTTACAGTATTAATTAATTACCACCCCCTTCTTTTAATATCTTGATAAATCCATACAGCGTTTCCAATGAAACCACCATAAGCAGCAATTGCTACAGCTATCTTTAGGTACCAAGTATCTAGGTAACCATCTTTAACCCAACCTGGGTATAAAATACAAAAAGCTAAACACAGTAATAACCCTGCGAAATCTAGTATTCTTAAAAGTCTTGATTTTTTATTAGTTAAACTCATAATATTATTTTATAATAAATATATATTTAAAGTTTAAAATCTACCATATACGTTTTCCACAAAATAATCTTCTATTTCATCGTTACTAGGGTGTTCATCAACGTAAGGATTTAATAAGTCACTGTTATCTTTCAGTATATCTTTCATAAAAGAAACAAAATCACCATAATCATCAAAAGGATGGTTCATACACTCATCACAAAAATCTTCAAAAGCTTCTTCTTCCGTCTCACCCTCTTCAAATTCTAAATCCTCCGGTTTCCAATAAGGTTTACATCTATTATCTATACAATACTCAATAGCCTCATAAAGATAATCTGACAACATACTCGTTACATCAAAAACTAATTTATTAGCGTTGTAATTTGATTCACTGTAATAATTATAAAGTTCCACGTCTTTTCTTTCACCATTACCCACAACATCTGTGATAGCATCCCTACCTGCTTTATACATATTATCAACAACAAATGTATTATAAGCATTTTCATAAGAACCCTCTAATTCCCATTTTAAGTTCTCAAAAACATCTAGTTCATTTATAACACTACCTAAAACATCTGAATCAGCTGACCAAGTAAGAACATCTTCTAAACTTAACATCTTTTCCTCACCATCTAATCTCATTTCCTCTCCAACTAAATCTTCGGTAATATAATCAACTACATAATTATATAATTCTTTATTTCCTTCAACAAGTTCCCACACTTGGTCAATCCAATTGTAAACCAAATCACTATAGGGTTCAAAAAAATTATCTTCTCTACAAAAAGCTTGTGTAAAAGCCCATTCATTTATATAAAAACCTTGAGAACTATTTTCTCTATCACTAAACCAACTACTAAAATCACAAAAATCGTCAACCATTAAATAGTACCTACCATTCTCATACTTAATATCACCGAAGTTTTTATCGACATAAGGACCAACTATTGAATCTGGTAATGTTTCGAATCTATGGACAAGTTGAGCAGGAGTTAAATCGGCATCAACTTCTACGTCCCTAACCCAATCAAATCCATCAGACTCATTTATTTTATTATCTTTAAGATTGTCTAAAACTTTTTTTGTTATTAAATTTTTATATCTAAACCATATATCACTTACGTTTAAATCTATATTATAACCCCCTAAGTAATCAGACCTCTCAAACCCATAACCATTTTTCATATATTCAAGGAACATAATAGTAGGGCTCTCACTTTTAAGTAATGACGAGGACTTAAATAATTGTTTGGCTGAATAACCTTCATAATAACTCATAAAAGGTAGGTCTACCCTTAAATTACCACCTTCCATCCAAAACCTAGTTTTATTAACAATATCTTGTGCAATATCTTCATTGGTCAAAACGTCTTTAGCCCAATCAAAATCACCAATTTCTTCTCTAATTAATTTTACGATATCCATATACTAATAAATATACTTTTATTAATTAAAATAAAAATTTTGCCATTGAATAAATTATTCTTATATTTGTTTAAATTAAAAACCCACAAAATGATTAAAAGATTTTTTTACACCCTATTACTTGGTTTAACATTAGTATTCAGTTCTTGTACAAAAGAAGAACAACATAGAGTTAGATTTAACATTGTATTTATTGATGACTGTGATGCTGGTTTCAGTAATCACATCAATGTTGGTTGTTCACCTAGTTACGATAACGACCCACCAAGAATATGGAAAAGTCTAATAGAACCAGGTTATGAATGGAACTATGAATGTTGGACTCTACAGAACGGTCAGAACATAGAATTTTTAGTATCACCACAACAAGGTTATCATTTTATTATGAATGTATATGTTGATGAAGAATTGGTGTCCTCAAGAGAGATTCTAACCGCTTATGGTGGTTATTACGGGACTACTGTATTAAATGAGAGTGGTCTTAATAACTATGTTGGTGATATGGCTAGGATAAGCTTTACTTACGTAGAATAACTTTTACTTAATTAACCTATATTTAATTATATCAATATGAGTAATAACGTCCCTTGTATTTGTATTATTTTTATCAAGGTTTTTTATTGATTGAAAAAGGGGACCTCGGTCCCCATTTTTTTATTTAATTTCTATTTGTTTAATATCACCGAATCTTTTCAGTAAATCGTTCTCCTCGACTAAGTCATCGAACTCTTCTAGTTTATCTATTAGACTTTGTACTGACATAATTTTCCACTCTATTTTACTTTTCATATCATCCATCTCATCAGCATATTTGTAACCATACTCATCGTATAGTTCTTCATCCATCTCATCAAATACCTTAGATAATTTTTTAAACTCAGTCCATAACATATCATTCATACGAGATAGTTCCCACCATAAAGATTTTAAATCAACCTCGTCTTTGATGATTTCATCTATGGTGGTAAA
>Ga0315315_10002459_pt1 | contig 16967 bp, 16 predicted proteins | sample M140m3416metaG_FD_203699 | JGI IMG/M metagenome (GOLD analysis project Ga0315315, IMG submission 203699) | Ammonia-oxidizing marine archaeal communities from Monterey Bay, California, United States - M1 40m 3416 | ecosystem: Environmental > Aquatic > Marine > Intertidal zone | place: USA... | reverse complement strand
TTTGGAAAAATATTTTCAGGAAAGGTCTCAATTGTTTCAATTAAGTCTTCTGCAAAATTATTCCTCACTATTTTAACCTTTGTATCTAAAATTTTCATAATTAAAACCGCCAAGCGCTCCAATGAAATCGTATCAGGACTTTGGATTGAATAACTTCCTGGCTTTAATTCAATACTTTTTAATAATGATTGGCTTACTAGGTTGCAATCAGATAAATTGATCTTAATCTCATTTTTAGGAATAGTAATTGATTTTCCCAATAGAATATTCTTAATGAATACATCAGTTACTTTGTTGCGAGTATCTCCAGATCCAAAAGTGTCGAAAATATATATATTCACAACTAAGCTAGAGATGTGATCCAGATAATGCTTGAACAACTCTTTTGATAGTGAATAAACATTCTGATCAGAAATATTTAACAATTGACTGTAACTAAGCACATTTGTAATTTTTAAATCTTCAAATCCTCCCAGCTCGTTTATAACCATTGAAGGGAATAGAATATTAGATTGAACTAAATCATCTAGTTCATTTTTTGTTTCGGGAAACTGCTGATATAAAGTAGCAAGATTAATAAGTGTTTTAGACGGATATCTTAAAAAAAAATCTTTAGAAATCGGCTCTTCAAAAGTATTTTGTTTATCGATAAGCTGAATTGTGCCTCTGCGAGTAAAGTTTGCAACATAATCATATTTATCAATAAGATAGGTAAGAAGGTTTTTGCCTATAAAACCTGTTATGCCTGTCACATAAATAGTTTTTTTCAATGAGTACCTCTAATAGTTATTGAGCGTAAAATTATTCCAGCCATTCAAAAGTACTTTGGATTGCATCAATTAGATTGCCTTTAAATTTAAAGCCTGTTGCATTTATTTTATCATCCTTAACAAAATAACTGAGCTGATTCATTATCTTGCTATCAACAAATTCAATATCCACATGTTTGATTTGCTGTATAGCATCAATAATATTTTTAACTGTATAATTTTTAGTTAAAATATTAAATATTTCTCCATCATGCTTACCATCAAGAAAAAAACTTACTGCATTGCATGCGTCATCTATATCTAGATATGGTCTATATTGGTCCAAAGCAGTTTTCCAAACAGTAATGGGGAGATTGAAAGCTGCTTGCCAACAAAATTTATTGACAGCTGTATGAAATCTCATACCTGGAGAGACTCCAAATATAGTCCCAAATCGTAAAATATTATAATTAGAATTAAGATTTTGAATTATGTATTGTTCTTCATTTATCTTCGATTCTGCATAAGGGCTTTGTGGGTTTAAGAACCTTTCCTCGTCCTCATAAACTTCATCCTCCGATGTGCCATAAACGCTTGTCGATGAAGGAAAAATTAACTTTATATTATTTTCTTTACAAAAATCTACTATATTCTTAGTAGAGTGAAAATTATTCTGATGAACTGCGTCTGCTTTTCCATGCGAGGCTTCAGCATCAGTAATGGCTGCTAAATGGATAATACAATCAATGTTCTTATTTTGAAAATTTTCATTAATTAATTTCTGATCACTAAGATTAAATTGATAAAAGAAAAATTTTTTATTATTAATAATACCCCTAAGCGAAACAAACCTTTGAGTTAAAAGATTGTCAACACAATGTACCTCATGCCCCTCATCAAGAAGATGTCGCATTAATTTGCTGCCGATGTGCCCTAATCCACCAGTAACTAGTAGATTTTTCATTTCAACTCCCTAAAATTTTTAAACTCTTGATAATCTCTTAAATAATCTTTTTCATCATAAAGGTGACTACATAAAACTCCCAAAGATGAATTAGGACTATAGTCCTGCCTACACCATAGTCCTGGAGGGATAGTTAAGGCTTGACCATAAGAGGATAAATTTATGATCTGCTTATTATTTCCATCATCCACCGTAATTAAAATTTTTCCCTTAATGCATATTAGAGTTTGCCAGCATTTAAAATGAGCATGATCGCCACGAGTAGAATTACCTTCGGGAGAAATAAAAAATAATCTTTTAACAGGATGGGGTACGAGCTTTAAATCATCTAAAACCCACATAGAATCACCTTCAGCAGGAATCTGTTTGAACTGCATCATCTTGATATCTTCTATTGTATTCAAAATTTAATATTCTATTTAAGCGAACTTAGGAAAATCCATAAAGGTTCTTAATTTACATGATTTTTGTTTGTACTATACATCTTTTACATACCTTTACATAGATGATGTCAATTTCAATTGAATTATGATTTTAATTCTAAAAATTATTTAAATGCTTAATAATTTCCATTTGTTTTGCCTTAGAAAGTTCAGGAAATATAGGCAAAGAAACCACTTCTCTAGAAATTTTTTCGGTTACTTTTAGATTAGGATCTTGGTTCTTGAGAATTCCATTCATATGGTTTGAAGGATAATAATGGATTCCCATATAAATATCTCTTTTTTTCATGTAAGAGATAAGTTTTTTTCTATTTTTGACCCTAACTATATATAAATGGAACGAGGACTGCTGATGAGGAGCTTGATGAATAATTTTAAACTTATTGGACAGTTTCTTATCATATAAATTTGCTATTTGTCTTCGTTTGATAATATCTTTATACAAGTCTTTCAATCTGATTCTAAGAACAACAGCTTGGATTTCGTCTAGTCTTGAATTCATTCCATTTGGAGCGTAAACGATTCTTTGTTGATTCCACCCGTATTGTCTTATGGATTCAGCTTTTTCTTTCATTTTTTTATTTGGAAGCCATATTCCACCTCCATCCCCAAGAGCAGGAAGATTTTTGGTTGGAAAAAAACTAAAGCATCCAGCTGATGATAAAGTTCCACTTTGTTTTTTATGAATAATGGTTCCACAGCTTTGGGCACAATCCTCTATGACAATGCAATTAAAAGACTTTGCAATTAACGAAAGTTTATTCATTTCCATACCTGATCCATATAGATGAACGGCAAGTATTGCTTTTATCTTCTTATCATTTTGTAAAAGAGTTTTAATATTAGCAATGGATGTTAATAAAGTTTGAGGATTAATTTCAGCATATATAGGCTCACATCCCGCTTTTTGGATAGCTATAATAGAAGCTGTTGCAGTATGAGAGGGAACAATTACCTTACCTTTGATACCATAAGTTAGTAGCGCCAAAGTAATTGCATCAGTTCCGCTTGCACATGAAACAAAATATCCTTTATTGCCGAGGAATTGCTTAAATTCATCCTCAAACTTCTTAACATTAGTCCCTAAGATATATTCACCGGAATCTATAAATTTTGAAATTGCTGAAAGGATTTTATTTTTTTTATCCTTGAATCCTGCTTTTGGGTTTGAAAAAAAAGTGCTCATTAACTGAGATCAAATAAACTCTTCGTATAAATGGGTGATCCATTGTCCAGAAAAATTACTTTCTTTATTAAGAATTTCTTTTTTATGATTCCAAGCAAATAATACCGATACGTCTGGATGAGGAGAAAATGCTTCATATGGAAGAACGGGAATATGCTTTCCAGGAGTCAAAGTATTTTGTTTAATAGGTGTTGTGTCAACAATATATTCAATTAAATCTGGGCCAATATCGCAATAATTTAATATCGTGGTACTTTTTGAGGTTGCTCCGTAACCAACTACTTTTAAATTATCATCCTTAAATAATTCTAGGGCTTTTTTAAAATTCACTTTTGCAAAATCACACTTTTCACTGAAGGACTCATAGGTTTTAATATCTTTGATTCCAATTTCTTCTTCAAGATCTAATTGCTTTAAAAGGGTATCTGTGTGTTTAACAGACGAAGTCTTTTTAAAGTAGTACCTCATTGATCCGCCATGAGTATTTAAATGCTTACAATCAAACAGTACCAAGCCATGCTTTTTGAAAACATCTTGAACTGCTGTGCAATTAAACAAGTAAACATGCTCATCATATATTTGATCGTAAGAAGTTTTCTGAAGAACATCACCCAAATATGGATCTTCAAAAACCAAATAACCATCTTCTTTAAGAAGTGTGGAGCATGATTTTGCTAAATCATTAATATCTGGAATATGACAAAAAACATTTGCTGCATAAACTATGTTTGCATGACCTTTAGAATGAACAATTTGATCAGCAAGGGTTGATCCTAAAAATTCACTGATTGTCTCAACTCCGAATTTATTTGACTCTTTTGCAACATTAAGAGAAGGCTCAATTCCCAAGGATCTCACTCCTGAATTCACCATATGCTCTAACATAACACCATCATTAGAGCCAACCTCAATGACAAAAGAATCAGAAATAGAAATTTCATCTTTACGAAGAATGTCACGCAGTTCTGATGCAACCTCTTTGAAGTGAGCTTTCATAAAATTTGATGTTCGACTGTAAAATGCATAGTTCTCATGAAACATTTGAGCAGGATCAGGTTGGTTAACTAATTGAAAAAGGCCATTATCTAGATTAACTCCAACTGACATTTCAAAAAAGTATTCATCTATTTTTGAGTCAACAGGAAGGAATCCATTCGCTAAAGGCTGCATTCCAAATGAATGAACTATTGGTATATCTTGACCTGTGAATCTACATTTCATTTTCATAGTAATTTATCAGTTCCCTAGAGGTAGTCACAATTCTTGAAATCAGGCCAATTATTATCCCTATCATTAATTATTTTAGGGGTGAATGGTAATTCTAATTCTAATGAGTTGAAGTTAACGCCTCTTTCGCATTCTTTGGTATATTTTCCAGCAACATGATACAACAATACTGCTTCTTTTGAAATGCTCAAAAACCCATGTGCGAGCCCTGGAGGGAGGTAAAAAGTATTATGATCATCTTGAGATAAATTAGCTTTTACAACGTTACCAAACGTTGATGAATCTTTTCTCATATCTACCGCAAAGTCTAGAACTTCTCCTTTGATGCAAGTAACAAACTGAGTAAGTTTCTCATTAACTTGATAGTGGAGACCTCGAAATACTCCATAATGAGACTTAGAAATATTTACTTGATCAATTTTTGGGACACCAAGTTTTTGCAATAACTCTTGATTCATTACCTCAAAAAATGCTCCTCTTTTATCTGAAAAAATTGCATTCTCTATTAAGATGCAACCTTGAATATTTTGATCAATAAATTTCATTAGAAAACTAAATTTTAATTATACATTTCATTGTAAATATATTTTGAAAGCATTAAAGAACAAGTTAAGCCTGGACTCTCAATGCCTTGCAAAAAAATTAAATTCTCTATTTCATGTTCTTTGCAAGTTAAAATAGAGAAATCTGCAAAATCTTCATTAGGAGTTTGTATTTTTGGTCTTATTCCAACATAATCTTCAACAATATCATCTTCCTTGATTGCTGGGTAATAAAGCTTAATAGCATTATAAAATTTTTTCTTTAAGCTAGAGTTAAAACTATAATCTAATTTATCTGTACGTTCAGTGTCTGGCCCAAATCTTACAGAACCATCAATATCAAAACCAGCATGAATACCTAAACCATAAAAAGTTGGCATGGGATATATTAAATGATTAAAAGGAGAGGTTCCTTTTAATTTAAAATAATGACCCTTTGAAAGATTTAGTTTTTTGAAATGATTCATTTTACAATTCCAATTTTTTGATAAATTATAGGATTGCAATCCTGTAGCTAAAACCAGAAACTTAGATTTAATAATAAAATCAACTTCCTCAGTTGAAACATGGCTTGAAAAAAAACTTTCCTCTTTTTTATTAAAATTTTTAAATAATGTTCTCAGTGACAAGTGCCCACCAAAAGACTCAAATTCATTTGCAAGTGAATTACAAAATGCATGAGCATCTACAATGCCTGTTTCGGGTGATAGCATTGCAAATTCAGATTTTACATTTGGTTCAATTTCTTTAAGATTTTTTTGATTAATTATTTCAAGCGGATCTCCCCCATAGTAAGCAGCATTTTCAACATACTGATTGAGTTTTATGCGATCCTCTTTTGAGTTACCCAGTACCAATTTACCAGTCTTCTTAATAGGAATACCTCGCTCGGTACAGTATTGGTAAAGCATTTTATTACCCTGATTACACAGAATTGATTTAAGTGAATTTTTTGGATAATAGAAGCCTGCATGGACTACTCCAGAATTTCTAGCAGATACCTCTTCAGCAAAATATTTATTTTTTTCCACTAGAATAGTTTCATGTCCGGACCTCGCAAGCTCATTGGCTATTGCCAATCCAACAACCCCCCCGCCAACTACTAAAATTTCTGTAGATATTTTTTCCATAGATATTCTTGAACAAAAAAAGAAAATTTTAAATTTTTTCTAAGATTAATTAAATTTTAGAAAGATTATGTCAAATCTAAATTATAAAATATATTAAAACGGATTTTGAATAGTATTTTTTTTGTAATGAAAATTTACTTTCCTACAAAGATTTTTTTAATTTTATGGAAAAGAAATTGAAAAAAATATCGTGTTCCCATAAGTGGATTAAGAAAATTTCTTGCTGAACCGACCCTTAAATAATGAGCTAAAGTTGAAGAATGAAGAGATACTGCATCATCAATATTATTATAAAAAGATAGACTATGATCCTTAATCATAAATTTAAGCTCATTTGCAAATTGTGAATCTTGAAATGCGGTCAATAACTCTTGATATAGCTCTTCAAAAAATATATGTTGAGAGAATGCTGAAGGAAGGCTTAGATAATGATTACCTTCTAAATCTGTTAGATTAGATATCATTGGCCCTTCCTCACGATAACCACCAATTAATATAGGAGAATCAAGTAATTTTGCACCATGGAGCTTGGCGACTAATACAAGAATAACTTGAGGGTATAAATTGATGGTGGATGATTTTTCTTTATGTTTAGTCAAAATAATGGGTTCAGCATTTTTTATCAAGGAGGTCCTATAAACACATCCTGGGCTATGCCCAGTTTTTGATTTAATTTTAGCCAGTGGTATTTCCATCCAGACATCGCTGCCTCGTCCTGGATAATATTCTCTATTTACATCTATCCACCTTGTACAAATAAAATCTGCATTATGCTCTAAAAGCATTGGAAGCAAATCTAAAATGCCATCTTTATAAATAATATCATCATCAGGAACCTCTACAAGAAATTCTGTTGTACACAAATTAAAGTATCTAATCATTGTTTTGGACCAACCAAGATTCCTCTCATTTTTATATACCGAAACGTTTTCAAATTTAGAAAATGGCAAAATTTTCTCATAAGTATCATCAGAGGAACCATCATCAATTACAAGAATTTCTATTTTATCGTTAATATCAAAGCTTAAAATTTCTTCAATTAATTGGGTTACTCGATCAGATCTATTAAACGTGGCTATACACAGAGTTAATAATTTTGGATTAGTGGCTTTAGACATCAAGATCTTCTATCTTATATCCTGGAGAAATAGTTGCATACCTACTCCAGCGGTCTCGTAACCATACTTTTTGTAAAATGGCTCGTTATGTTCTGTACACTGCAAGCTAGTTTTGTAAAAACCTTGCTCTTTTGCAATCTCATATAAAGCATCTAGAATTCCTTTGCCAATCCCCTTTTTCCTATAATTATTATCAGTAACAATATCTTTAATATGCCCCTTTTTCCCACCGCGTATCTTTGTCTCAATTACAACTAAGCCGTAACTAATAACTTTTTCCTCATAGATGGCAACCAAAGAAAAAACATTCTGTTGCTTTTGAAAATCATGCCATATTGATTCGAAGCTATTTTTAAAAGGTTTCAATTCTGACATCAGTTGTAAAAGTTCTATCACTGCGCTCATATGTCTTTTTTCCATGCCTATGATTGATAAATTATTTTTCATTTTTAAATTTTTTTATAATTAATAAAATAATGGATCTAAAAGATTTGGATAATCAAAATCAATATTCTTTATTTCGTACTGTCTACTAAGGAATTCAGCAGCCACTTCATCAGTAAAGTCCGAGTTTCTTGTATATCGAACCTCTTGGCTATGATCTTGTTTAATTCGACTCATACTTAACAATTCTTTGGCTTGTATAGCTTCGGACAAGCCATAATGAACAGCAGCTACAGAACGCATTGTGAAGTCAAAAAGCGTATCTCCTTCAATGAATTTTGGTAAACAATGAAATAACATATCCCCACTATCCAAGCCCTTACTTAACATATGAATGGTAGCTCCAACATAGGACGGATTGTTATCGTAAAGAGCCCAAAAATTACATGATGAACCTCTATAATAGGGTGATATTCCCATATGTATATTCAAGGCTTGGTTAGTAATAAGAAAGTCTATAAGCCATCCCTTTATATAGCTTGCACCAAATACCACATATACGTCTGAGTTCAGCGCTTTATTCATTTGCTGCTGTGATAGAAAGTTCAAGTCACCACTTTTAATTGAAAGGTTAGTAACGTTACTTGGAAGAAAATCAATATCACCAAAAACTTTCTTCTCAGCTAACATGACGTTTTCAAAATATCGTTGCATAACTTCAGTCTTTTGAAAAAAATCCTTGATTTTCCCTGGGAAGACTGTGTTCACTTCTGAAATAAAGTAAACCTCCTCAGCAATTTTAGAAAGAGTTTTTGCTAAGTGTAGGTGCCTGGGTTGATTGCTGCTAAATAAAGTTACTTTCATGCATGCATTTCCTTAAAAACATTTGAATGATCATCGCGAGGAATTTCTAGCGGTGATTTGATTTCAGTAACAGACATACTTGAACGAAATCCCATTTCGATATTCATAGAGTTCAAAATATCTAAAGTATCTTGATTATAATCACCGCAAGGATGAGACATTGCTTTAATGGATGCATCTAAAACCTTTGAGAGTTGTTCATAATTTTTTAGGTATTCTATTTCTTGTTCTTTCCTGGACAACTTACTTATTTTGGTAGGATGGGAATAGGAATGCAAACCAACAGTATGACCCTTCATTTTAATAGTTCTCAAGTTATCCTCTGACATCCACAAGTTTTTCTTCACTTCATCAACATCCAAGCCATGATTTAGGATCATCTTATTCATAATTTCATGATATTTAACGACATCTAAATATTGATCTCTAAGATATCTAAACCATTTATCGTTATCAGAATAAAAAGGAAATGCAGATAAATAATCCATCTTCTGGTATAGAAACTGTTGTTTTTTGTATTCCTTCTTATCTAATTGCTCAATAATTTCAAAGAAATCGCAATAAAAATCATCAATTCTATCGAACTCAGATGTTCTGAAAAATCTATAAATTTCTAAAAAATCTGGTTTATTGGTAAAAGCACTAGAGTAAACAAAGAAAAAAGCATCAAGCCCAAACTCCTGTAAAACTGGTACAGCAACATCATATTGGCACTTTAATCCATCATCAAATGAAAGACATATATCAGAATCACATAATGTATTAGTCTCAAATTTATGTGCGTAATTTCTTGCACCAATTAAAGAGTAATTTTTTTTGAGCCATATCAACATATCTCTGAAATCATTCTCACTAAGACTTCCTTGAGCAGGCAAATGTGTCTTTCCATGAAAGTGATGAAACATAACAGAGTGTGTAACTGAGTGCGTCATTTATTTAAAGAAAATATTTTATTTAAAATTAAGGTATGAAAATTATACATTCGCCATAAAAATAACCCAATAACTAATAGACTAAACAAGAAAACTGGTAAAAAGTGAATCGATAGTAATCACATTTTCTTAACTTTATCAAAAAAAGAGTAACTTATGAAAACTAATACTCGTCATAGTATGGAGTAATCTTTGTGGTAAAGCTTTTAAAAGTTAGATAAATCAAAAATTTACAAAATTAGATTTAGAAAATTAAAGTCCTTAAAGCCAGTGTTTATAGGAGTTTAAAAGCCACCCCTTATTCCCACTCAATAGCCGCAGTTTGACAAGCCCATATGTAGCAATGGTTTGCAAGGGGCAAATCTGTCTTTACAACGCTAATGCCCTACTCCAAATGTTTCATTCACAACTGCTTATATGTTTGATGAAAGCTTTGTTGACGAAAATTGAAATTTTTTAAGCATTACTTTTATTTAATTAATATTTGCATAGCCACGCCACTTACTTCATAGCCACACTTTTTATAAAAATTAATATTATGTTCTTTGCATTGCAGAGCAACTTTGTAGCAACCATTGTCTTTTGCAACGCTAAGCAATGCATCTACAACGGCCTTACCAATACCTTTTTTTTGAAACAGGGGGTGGGAGACTATATCTCCAATATGTCCAATTTTCCCACCTCTAATGTTTGTCTCAATTACAATAGAGCCGTATCCAACAATTTGGCTATTCATAACAGCAACTAATGAATGAACATTAGCTTGCTCGCAGAAACTATTCCATATAGGCAAAAAATCAGACTTTGACGGTTTAAATTCTGACATAGATTGAAGCAATTCTATTACCGCATCCATATCACTTTGCACAACCGCTCTTATCGATATATTTTTGATACCATCCATTATTCCTAATCTCATATTTATGATTGGTAATAGTAGCAGAACTTTACAACAACTTTACAACATAGGAAACAGCCTAGGAATAGGGGTTGTAGGGCGTGTTTTTACTCCCACTCAATAGTTGCTGGCGCTTTGCTTGATATATCATAGACAACCCCACTCACATCCTCTAGCTCATTCACGATGCGATTAGAAACATGTGCCAAGAAATCATATGGAAGTTGAGCCCAGGTAGCTATCATAAAATCTACAGTTTCCACTGGCCTGATTACTATAACATCTGCATACCTTCTTTAATGTCTCACAACTTCAACATATTCAACGGGTAGATATGCACAAAATGCTTGGCTAACATGATCATATAAATCTGCTTTGATTAGTTCTTCAATGAAAATTGCATCTGCATTTTGCAAGGTTTGCACCTTTTCATAGTTGAGTCGGTATGCAAGAGTCTAATTTATGTACCTCAACAGCATCACTATTTTCTTTATATTCTAGATATCTTCCACCAGTTGCTACAAAAACAACATATTGACAATTTTGATAAGTATATGTCATAGGTGGCGCAGACCCCGCAGATGGTAGTTGCGTCTCCCAAACCTTTTCACCATTTGAGTTATATGCATATGCAGACCCATCTGGGTTTCCCGTTGCAAAGATTAATCCTGAACTAGTAGTTAAGACTCCACCAAAAACCTTATCGCCTTTGGCAACAACATTATTATTTAAATCTACTCTCTGGCCAAATGGTATATCCCATAACTTCATACCTGTAACTAAGTCAATTTTTGCTAGTCCACCCCATGGTGGCTTGGTTGCAGGGTAACCATCTTTGTCCAATAGACTTTGCCAATATCCTCTTGAAGAGAGTAAATTGAATTTTTTTAAAAAATTATCATACCTATCAAAAGAATTAAAAATTTCTGCATGTTTATTTTGAGAAATATTGTATGGAATATCCATACTGTTATGCAAAGACATCACCTGTTCAAAATTCATTACAAAATCTCGTTTGCCTCCCAGCGTAGAGCCTACTAGTGGCGGATAGTATAAATCTCCCTCTCCTTCAGTCTCATAAAAACCTTTTCTTGAAATACCATGACATGATGAGCATTCTGTAATGTAGCTTTTATTTTTTGGCATGAATGGAGTATTAGAATAGATTTTCTCAGCTAACTTCTCTGCTTTTTGAGTGCCTCGGTCCCATGGGATCCAAGCTGGTTTTATTTCTTTATTCTCTGAAGGATCTTTTCTAAAAGCAATAATTTTTTCGGCGATGACATCAATTAATCTACTAAATTTATCAGTATAGAATGCTCTAATAATCCAGGGATCTCGATTGTATGGAACAATCAAAGAGGGATTTGTTGAGCTAAAATCTATGGCGCCTCCAAACCACTCAGCACCGCCATGAATACCATTCAAAACAATATCATGATTAACAGAGGGTGGTAAAAAAAACTGTGACTTAGAAAATCTAAGCTTATTCTGAACGTACTCCAAGTTCTCTTTATTTAAATGAGAAAAATCATTCTCTAAATCAATTACAGTCCCTGAATAAGGTTCAGGTTTAAAAAATTTCTTTTGAAAGGCTGCTGTTTGTTCTCTTGGAATATCTGATTGAGGCACTGCAATATATTGAAATGAATTCTCATGAATCGGCTGGCCATTTTTAACATTCAACAATATTACATCTCCGGTTTTTGTTAGCGCAACAACAGACCTCTCAATTTTTTGATTTACATTTAGATCAAGAATAATTGGGTTTCCAACTAAATCAAGGTCCCATATATCATGCTCTATTTGCTGAAAAATCCATACAATTTCACCTGTCACTTCATCTAATGCAATTACACTAGTTTCTAGATTTGGTGCATTTCTCCACCATCCAGTAACTCCACCAGAGCTGCCTGTTACAACAAAGATTAAGCCGGTAATTGGATCCATTGAAAATCCAGACCAAACCCTAGCCTTATAACCATTTTTTTCAAAAGGAGTTTTCCAATTGCTTTTCTTAGATTCAAGATTGAATGAGGAAACACCATTTTCCTTACTTGCAATAAAAATATTTCCCCTATGGATGATCGGAGCTTGACTAGAGACAATGCCATTAAAAATATAAATTATTTTCCCAGAATTAGCATCAATTTGAAGCATGCCTTCATCAGTGCCTCTATAAATTTTTGAACAATCTTCATCAATGGTGATGCCTCTTGAAAGGCTAAAAGTATCTAATTGTAATTTCCAAATTAAAGAGCCATCAGATGGATTAACTGCCATTATGGTATCTAGTCCTCCAAGGAATAATTTATCATTGCAAAAAATTGGTGATGATTGAACAGTCAAATCTTCATATGATTTACCAAAATGAAGGGTAAATTCTTTTGAAAGATTTTTAATGTTTGAAGAATTAATCTGGTTATCTTTAGCAAAACGATGAGACTCCATATTACCAGTGCTTCGCATCCACTGATCAGCAAATATCTCAACTGAAATCCCTAAAGCAGAAAATATAAAAACATTAAAGGTAATGAATTGTAATTTAAATTTAGCTAACATCTCTTTTCCACTTTACATTTGGATAGTCTTTCATTTAATTTAAATTTTTCACTACCTCCAAATGTCATTTGTTGAAAGCAAACAGAACAATATTCAATTCTTTCATTCATTTCTAAAATTAATGAAAAAGGGGAAATTTGAGAGAAGCCAATTGCAAAGTCATAATCTGAAGAGGCTACACTTATAGCAAGAAACAATATAAATTAGTTTAATTTTCATCTAAATAGAATTTATTTTTATAAAATACACCAATTGTTTTTTGAAGAAAATATTTTGACATGCCTTAAATAGGTTAAATATTTATATTAAGGTATGTCAGGCAAATTATTGTAGTTAAGTCCCTCATAAGGATTCTGAAGTTCTATAGCATCGGGGTGAACAATCGAAATAACAATATTACTGCCATAGCTGCCAGAAATAAATGATGATAGGCCAGTTTTAGGAGTAATATAAATGTTAGCGTATCTTCCATCTTTTAAATAAATTAAAGCGATTTCTTCTCCAACTTTAGAGCTGGCTAAACTCCATCCAGTAGAAGGGGTTTCGTTGCCATAAAAAATAAGATTTTCAGCAGGAGTATAGCTAGATTCAAGCACTACTCTTCCTGAAACTGATGTTCCTGTTCCTAAAATAACAGTTGGATCTTTTATAATATCTGCATCATCAGGTAAAGGAAGGTCAGATAGTAAGTAATCTAAAACTTTTCTTTGATTTGTTTGATACTCATCAACAAAAATTGCGCAACTCGATATTGTAAATACCAAAAGAGAGATAATTAATTTTTTAATCATGAAGTAATAATACCAGCTTTTAAAATTATTCTACAGGAGCATGATTAAAGTAATATGTTTTTGTGTAGTGGTGAAAGTTGATCAAAATGGTGTTTGTAGGAGCGTTATTACTCCCACTCAATAGTTGCTGGAGGTTTGCTTGAAATGTCATAAACCACCCTGCTGACATCCTCTAACTCATTTACAATACGATTTGAGACATGAGCTAAGAATTCATATGGAAGCCTTGCCCAAGTAGCGGTCATGAAATCAACTGTCTCAACTGCTCTAATAGCTATCACATCCGCATATCTTCTCTCATCACCAACAACTCCAACTGATTTAATTGGAAGAAATGCACAAAATGCTTGGCTTACCTGATTATATAAACCTGCTTTAATCAATTCCTCAATAAATATGGCATCAGCATTTTGAAGGGTTGAAACTTTTTCTTGAGAAATCTCACCAAGAATTCTTACTCCCAAACCAGGACCTGGGAATGGATGCCGATTCAACATTTCCAATGGCAGGCCAAGCTCAGATCCCATTTTTCTGACTTCATCTTTAAATAAATCTCGCAAAGGCTCAACTAATTCCATCTTCATATCATCTGGAAGACCGCCAACATTGTGATGAGATTTAATCACCCTAGCCTCTTTAGATTCTGATTCAGAAGATTCAATTACATCAGGATAAATTGTGCCTTGTGCTAAAAAATTTATCTCATCTTTTAACTTCGCTGCCTCATTATCAAAAACATCAATAAAAGTTCTGCCAATAATTTTTCTTTTCTGCTCTGGATCCGAGGTACCTTTAAGATGCCTATAAAAAACTTTCTTTGCATCAACGACTAATAAATTTAAATCCATTTTTTCTTTAAATAAATTTTCTACATCTTCGGCTTCATTTTTTCGGAGCAATCCATTATCAACAAAAACACAAATTAAATTTTTTCCGATCGCTTGATCTAAAAGCGTTGCTGTAACAGATGAATCTACTCCACCTGATAAACCAAGCAATACCTTTTGATCTCCTACTTTTTCTTTAATCTCATATATTCTTTGCTCAATAAGATTTTCCATTTTCCATTGGGCTGAGCACTTACAAATCTTGAATGTAAAATTTTCTAATACAGCATTACCCTGTTTAGTGTGGGTGACCTCGGGATGGAATTGCAATGCATAAATAGGTTGTTTGGCATGCTCCATGGCTGCTATTGGCGCTGATTTAGTTGAGGCAATTAAATTAAATTCATCTGGTAGAGTTGATACATGATCTCCATGACTCATCCAAACATCAACTGAAGAGCCAGAGCTAAAGCCATCAAATAGCAAAGATGGTTTTTCCAAAATAATTTGCGCATGGCCAAATTCTTTATTTTTTGAGGAAGAAACTTGCCCTCCAAATTGCTCTGCAAGAGTCTGCATCCCGTAGCAAATACCTAACACTGGAATATCTAAATCAAAAATAACTTCAGGGATTCTCGGAGTATTGGATTCAGTAACTGATTCAGGACCTCCAGATAAAATTACTCCCTTGGGGTTAACGGATCTAATTTTTTCAGTTGAAATATCCCAAGGAAGTATCACCGAAAATACATTCAACTCTCTAATTCTTCTTGCTATAAGTTGAGTGTATTGAGAGCCGAAGTCCAATACCAAAACCGTATCAATATTTTTCTTATCTAAAGAGAGATTGTTGGAATTGTCCATACTTAATAGTAAATGAATGAATAAATAAATATTATAAAGGAAACTATATTAAATCTTTCTTATGATATAAAAGGTTTAATTTTTTCAATAAGTTCGGAAAGTTCAGGCTTAAACTTAATAATTTCATCCATGGATAAACCCTCAAGTTCATGGGGAAAGACAAGCCATTTCTCAGTTTCGTGAATGTAAAAGTCAGGTTTTCTATCTGTTTTATTTTTGTTTGGTTTGAAGTATGGGGTGGCTACTTTGATTTCAGGTGTATTTTTTTTACAAGCAGTTTGAAGATCTAAAATTATTTTTTGAATGGATATGCCGGTATCATGAACATCATCAACTATTAGAAGTGAATCTTCTGATTCAACCTGTTTAATAATATAATTCAAGCCATAAACTTGAACCTGACTTTCTCTCTCATCTATTCCCTTATAATGAGAAGTACGAATTGCAATATGATCTGAGGATACACCGAGGACATCTAAAAACTCCTGGACAGCTATACCAATTGGGGCTCCCCCTCTCCAAACGCCAATAATATAGTTTGGGCGATAACCACTTTCATAAACTTGCCAAGCGAGCTTAAATGAATCCTTAAGCAACTCCTCTGATTGTATAAATAATTTATCCACTATTTATTAATTGCCAAATTAATAGCTCATACTTAATCGCACCATAAATTGACGAGGCGGAATAAGTTCTAATCCAGTTGCAGCTACACCAAAGACATCAGTCATACTGGAATTGACCTCATCTTCATCAGTTGCATTAAGAATCTTGAAGTCTAGCCCCCACTTATCCCCTACAAAATCAATGCTAGCAGTGAGATTTAATAAATCATATGAATCAATGGCATCAACAATAGAGTTATTAGAGACTCTTTGTTGGAAGTCTCCTCTATGAATGTACTGCATTATCCCAGTAAAAATACTTCCAGAAGCAAGCGCTGTTTCATAGGTGAGACTAATGTCAGATGAAAACTCTGGACTTTTTGCTAGCTCGTTACCCTTAACATTTTCCCTTAAACCATATCGAAGATCCTCTTGGCCAAAGAAATACTGATATGCATCAACATTATCTAAAACCACATAGTCTGAAGTAACCTCAGAATCAAGGAATGATAAATTCATATCTAAGACCAATGAATCAGTTAACAGTCCTTTAAACTCAATCTCAAGCCCTGACATTTCTGATTCAGGAATATTTGCTACCCCACCTCTGTATGGATCTGGGTCGGTAGCCTGAAATTGAAGATTTTCATATGTATAAGAGAAAACTGCAATATTTGCACGTGCCCTTCCATTCATTAAGTCAGTTTTTAGACCAAACTCAATTGAGTCGACCGTCTCAGCTTCAAAAGTAGGAAAAACTAGAGCTGGAGCTATTGGTCTTCCGGCAGCAGCATCTTCAGCCTCTGTAAAACCAAAAGTTAAATTACTGCCACCAGGCTTGAAACCTCTTGCAAAGGATAGGTAAGCCATTGCTGAATCAG
>Ga0315315_10002456_pt1 | contig 16971 bp, 10 predicted proteins | sample M140m3416metaG_FD_203699 | JGI IMG/M metagenome (GOLD analysis project Ga0315315, IMG submission 203699) | Ammonia-oxidizing marine archaeal communities from Monterey Bay, California, United States - M1 40m 3416 | ecosystem: Environmental > Aquatic > Marine > Intertidal zone | place: USA... | reverse complement strand
GATCGAATGAAAGGGTGACGATCATATATATATATATATATATATATCAAAATGGAGAAGATACAGTAGTCGGGATTTAGTGATTAGCTGATGAGCTGATGAGTGATGAGCTCACGAGCTGATGAAATAATAATACCAAAAAAATAACTAACAGGAAAAGCGAAAAGTGCCGTTCATCATACGAGCTCGTATATTATGCACATACGACAACTAGCTAGTAGCTCGTAGCTAGTATGATCAAATTCCAGCAGGACCAGCTCTACACTACGCTCGTTACGTTTTTATTCAAAGGAAACCGAAAGTCTCAAGTTACGAGCTCGTAATCGTGAAGCTAAAAAAATTGCGCGTGTATTATCCTAAATAAATATGCATGCAGGCACCAATGGTGCAAGCCCAAACTTCCATGTATCTATCTTCCGTCCCAAGGATCCGTTAAACCTAGCGAGGGCTATAGCTGTATGTTTGAATGTAGCAATGGGACCGAGGCATGCTCAGTGGCCTTCGCAAGCATTCGCTAAACCTAAACAAAATTAAATATATCTCATTGCGCAAGTTACTAGCTAGTAGTTGCCCCGCCTTCTTCCGTCATCAAACGTCCTCCTTCTTCTGCACGCATTGACTCCTCTACTTTACATTCTACTTTAAGTTGCGAGGCACAGCATCAACCGAGGAAAGAAACGTACCGGGCCCATTTAGTATTATTATAAAATACAAACGCATGAAAAGGTCAAGTAGATTTACTTACGTGTTCATTGAATCAGATGTCGCTGCCAGATCGATGCAATTTTGCAACTTTTTAGCACAGAGTTGTCATGTCTTGATCTCGGCCAGAGCTTCCTTAACGTCTTCGAGAGTAATCATCAGCTCTCTCACCCCTCCTCCTAGTCGTCTGGATCGTGCCAAAGCAATTGAACCTGCACATCGTACCAGACCAGCAATATCGGCGCCAGAAAAGTTCCGTGTCATAGAATCTGCAGCAAGATCTATTCCCTGATAACTTACGAGAATTTTTCTCTTGATCTTGGTGTAGAGTTGTTTCAATTTTTGTCTTTTTCGTCCACGCCCAGGCACCTTTTCTCCCTCCTCCTCCGTAATTTGCTCGAAAGTGTCGTCCACGCCAGGGCGATGACCGACTACACCATCAATTGCATTGCACAAGGGTGCACTCAATCTACCCTTCTTCCTCAACGCATCGAAATGAATCTTTAAAATTTCTCTTCGTCCTTCTTTGTCAGGCAGAGGAATCTCAGTCTGCACCTCTAGCCTGCCCGGCCGGAGCAAAGCTTCGTCAAGGAGCTCCCTCCGGTTGGTCATACCAACTAGCAATACGTTGGGGATTTGATTTATCCCATCCAACTTAGCCAAGATTTGGTTTACTACAGAACTACGAGTCGCCTCACCGCTGTCTTCAGCACTCGTGCGCTTCCTGAATACGGCATCAATTTCATCAATAACGATCACATGCAAAGCGCTCTTGGTGGGATCTCCATTGCACGCGGCAAGCTCTGCCTCGGCGTCAGCAAAGAGCGACCGGACGAGCTTCTCGCTCCCTCCTACCCATCGATCAAGCAGCTCGGGGGCAGACACAATCTTGGGTGAGCGTGCTCGAAGAGCCCTTGAGATTTCACGGGCAAGCGCAGTCTTTCCACACCCGGGGGGGCCGTACAATAGGAGCCCTCTGACTGGAGTCAACCCAAGGATTTCAAGCTCGGTTGCCTCAAGCGCTGCCATGGATAGCTCAGCCGGCGTCATGTCATCATCATCATGGACAACGTCTTCGTCGGCCGGTCGAATCACTCGGCCGTCGAGGACCCTCCGAACAACAGTGTCAATTTGGCTTGACAACCCACCCACACTGCTTCTAAAATCTGACCTAAATGCATCATTTCTCTCCTTTCCGGAGAGAAAACTTCCTGTGCCTACATCATCGGCGACAGCATCGGCATCAATATGCGCATCGCTATCCTCCCGAGGAAAAAAGGTAAACATCTTCGAAGGATTCCAAGCGATACTGCCCATTGTCATGTCGCCGCCCTTTCGATGAAACACATTCGGCATTTGCTTTGTGAGTGGCAACAGCACGACCTCGATGACAGCGGCAGGGCCCATGTCGACAGCCTGGTATCTACGGTCAGCGCCTCCGTATTGAATCCATGTCGGAACGCTGTCATCGGCTGACGACATAACAGCCGTCGCTTCTCCAGCGCGACGAGGGGGTCTCGAGCTCGTCGAGGTACGAAGCACGCGAAAGCGATCAACACCTCCGTAAAGAAGGCGTCCATATACAAACGCTCCATTGGGCTCGGTAAGATCCGCCTTCAGCTCGGCGCCGGAAGGGAAAAGGATGAGCCTGCACCCCAGTCTTCCTAAAAAGTTGCTGCGAGACGTATCAAGCGAATCAAAATTTGTACTCGAGAGAGTTTCATTAGCAATCCGTTGTAAATCCCGTGACAAGTCAATGATAAGAGGACTCGGAGCCGACTTCATCCAACGGGTCCATGCCGATGCTTCGTCTCGGTCTAAACCCGAGTGCTGATCAGGAAGTTTCAGCGAAAGTTTATCCATTGTCTTCTGTAGCACGAACGCACTCTCTTCATCGATCCAATTGGTAGCTCCGGCTGGTGCCTGCTCTCCGGCATCCTTCCCGATGGCATCTCGACGGAAATCACTGCGCACCAAGGCAGTCGCGGAGAGATGGGCAACCAGGGCAAAAGCATCGTTGCTGTATTTGCCCGAGTCGGTGTCAACGACGGCCTCTTCTATCGTTGCTGCCGGATCAAGCGTGCCAGATGTCAGGGGTTCCGCAGCCGAGGGACGTGATAGGCTTAGTGCTGGGGTGACAAAAGCATTGCATTCGCTGGAGCACACAAGCCCTGCTACGAAAAGGAAGGCCCTCAACGATCGAAATGTAGATGACATGGTGGCGGTACTACGGATCGAATCTTGCTATCGTGACAATTTTCTGTATACTAGTAGGAGCGAAAGAAAAAGCGGTCGGCCAGTGCTGAATGCTGAATGGATCTAACTGGACTGCTCTTGCCTAGAGAGAAATCGAAGCGCTAACGGGAAAACGAAACAGTGCACAAAGTGAATTTTGGTGTTCCTTGTAGACCACCGCTTTCCATGGTGGGGTGGGAGGTTGGGGAGGGGGGAGGGGCTGCGGATAGGGTGAGAGGAAGGGGTGTTCTAGATTTTCATAATGACGTGCGAACGTGCTTAAGCATGTAAAACTCTAGCTACTGTACTACAACTTAGTATACTAATAGAGTACTACTAGCTAGCAGTAATAGCATACTGTATGCATAATAATAATACTAGCTAGTATTTATATATATTATATATTACGCTCGTATATAATATACGAGCTCGTAAATATATAATACGAGCTCGTACTCTACTAATACTCTACTAGAGTAGTAATAATAATACGAGGCTCGCATGTGGATCGTACGCGGGTATTAATTAATTGAAAATCTACGACTCGTATTACCCCACTAGTACTAATAGTGGGAGTGCGAGCTCGAACACATACATCTCCATTACGTTACAGATCCCTCATCAAAGAAGTATTCTCGCCAAAATCTGTTTGGTTCCCTGTTAGTTTAGCTTAGCGATTGCGATAGAGCAATAGCATGGCGAGAACAAGCTAATACTCAATGCCCCGGAGAGCTACCAAACTTAAGACAACGAACATGGCAATGGCCCCTAAGACAGTAAGTATTGTAATCTGGAGAAATGCACCGGGTCTTTCGTCAGTCCATTCTGTACTTATCACATTCATGCCGAAAATTGAACCAATCAATGATCCCACCCCAACTGCGAGAGATGCAATGCTCACCAAGGTGCTGATGTAAAGGAGCCTATTCCGGACAGCATCCAAATGCATGGCAATTAGCTCCTCTGTACTCGAAATTTGTCCTTTCAAAAGATGAAGTGAGTTCACTATGCTCAACGATTGCTGCATGTATGCCTCCAATATTAGCTCAGGTTCATCACTCTCCTCCTCGAGTACTTGGGTCGACACGGGCTGGACAAACCTTTCTGGATGGGAGACCAGCCGGGACAGATTCATTAAGGCCATATCTTCGTCTTCGTCCAGGACATGATTCAAAGCACGGACAAATCCCTGGACCCGCGATTCCATTTCTCTCACTCCATCCTTTATAGTTCTGAGCTTGCCTTGAGAATGGTCTCCGGATGTCGACCTTTCCGATTCGCCACTTAATGCAGTCATGGCAGCAGAGGTGCTATCGCGCAGGTCACCAACATCGTCCGAAAGGAGAGAGGCGACACAAGAAAGAACTGCGTCGACCGCTTTCAATTCAAATGGCATGTCCAAATAATGTCTATCGTCAATCTCTTTCCATTCCTCCGCCTCAACATCGAAATCGAGAATAGCTGTCTCAGTGGACCTTGACAGAGTAGGGCGATCTGCTTGATGGTCCAAAACAATATCGGCACTTGGGCCTGTTTCCGCATTTTGCTCTCGCTCTTCGTCGCCCTCAGATACACCTGTCCTCATTCTATCGTTACCAGCATCACTTTCTTCTGCTATTTCACCTCTGCTCATCTCTTTCGTCGCATATCCAGCCTCTCCTGGTGTTGAGTCACCCCTCCCAAATCCATCAAGAAAAGAGTCTGAGCTATGGTTTGAATTCATGGCTTCGCCGAAGACATTTTTTTCTAATTCCTTGACACCGCCCTTGAGCTGTTTCTCCAACAAAATCAATATCGAGTCGGCACCATCGGGAACTAGCACAAGAAGTCGATCCCTTAAAACGATCGCTCGCAAAGGATCGAAGTTTAACAACATCACGTGGCGACGCACGATGAGTTGAGGCTCGTTCGTTGCCGAAAATGGAGTAACGAGGCGGCTGAAGATGTATTGTTTAAAGCATGTGAAAGAATTTTTTAAAGCAAAAAAGAAGAGTGTTGGTTTATGATGTATTCGATGAAGAAAATTGATGGTGATGGAAACAAGTGAAAAAGCCCTAAAATCATCACGCACAATGTCATCAAACATTTACATGTAGAAGAACTTACCGCATATCCCGGGGATGGAGGTAACCACCCAGCCTTTCTCTGTACGTCACGGTCGCATTGGAGTCACTCAAGTGACTCGTGGCGTCGCGCCTTTCGCCACTATCTCCAGGTTGCATTTCGAACCTCACTCGTCGCATGAGGTCAGTCGGTAAAGGACTAAGGGAATCTTCACTTTCTTGATCTTTATCGGTGGCCATATCCATAGAACCCCCTCGAGTTCTGGGAGATTGTATTGAAGTTCTGCGGTTAGTACCAGTCTCCTCGGAAAGCATGGTCGACTTGCGGAGTTCGTTCAGCTCGGATGCAATCTTTGTTCCAGACGGCATCATCCTGGACGACCTTAGCGCTTCGTCTTCAATCGCCGCATTGATACTCGGCCTGTCCGTGATCACCTTCATAACGTAGTTGTAAAGGCCTCGCAGCGTCATCGTTCGGTACTCAATGTCGCCATCAGAAGTAAGCTCAAAAACTACGATGTCTTGGAGCCGGTCCGTAAGCGCACTTGATATCCGCTTTTCATGAAATACCATCGACGACTGTCTGTTGCCGTCGTCATTCCAAAAATCCCGCTTGGACGGGAGAAGCTCCCTCGTGGAAAGAAGACCCCGAAGAGTCGGCTTGTTAGTTGGGAAACTAATACTTTTACGCATGCTTATATCAAGGCGAAAGGCGACGCTTGGACGGCTGGCAAATGGAGACTATTGTCTTGACACTGTTCGTTCTTATACTACTTCTAGAGTATTTCAAGATCCAATCTGATCTTTTACAAAAGGTATCTGTTTTTCTTTTTTTCTCTTGCTTGTGTTTGAATACTACTACTATGCACAGCTAGAGTATATCCTCGTCTGTCCGCAACCCGGAAGGAACTGACAGGCATCGGCCCCTGCGCCCGGGCCCCGGCCCGGACCCCGGATCCATCCCCTCCCCGATTCATTCAGTTTCCTGTTTCAGCGTTTCCGCCCCTATATTCCCTTTTCCGCGCGCCTGACAGTGAGTTCATTTCCGCAATCTCCACTACCGAACGCGATGGCGAGCAAGAATATCACCCCCGTTGAGCGCATCTATATTGGAGGTATCGATCCTGAGCGTCTTTCAGTCGAGGCCGTTGCTGATCGTTTAGCACGTCTTGATGGTGTTGACTTGGTATCCGTCGACGACACGAGCACATCGCGTCCTGACGGTAGTTGTTTTGTACGTTCTGGACGGACATTCTTCTATCTAAATGCCAGAACTACGACGGAAGGGGTGACGGCCCTTGCTGTTCTGAGAAAAGCCTACAACAACGTAAAATGGAAGGGATCAACGATAAGGGTCGAAAAGGCGCGGCCTCACTTTCTCGAGCGGCTGCAAGAGGAGAGGAACGAACGGGGGCGCAAGAAGGAAAGCCGAGAGGCGCACGTACGAGTAAGCCAAGAGGAAACGGACTCTATCCCTCGTGTCTCAAACGAAGAGGACAAATCAAAAGTCTCGAGGAGAGTTGGACCTCCCAGAAATTTGCGAATTCGCCGCAGACACGGCGAGGAGGCCTTTCAGGTCGATACCAAGCCTGTCGATGTGAATGGGATTGGCATTGATGATTCCTCCAAAAAGTCCGAATGGCAGGCGAAGGAGAGATACAATCGAGGAGCGCGCATCATCAACGATACTCAGTGGACCAGATTCGCAGAGTCTCTCGATAAACTTCGGACAAAAAGGGCAAAGCATGCTGAGCAATACGCCGAACACAGGCGACGACTAAAACGTTTGGCCAAAGGTCGGGGAACCAAAGCAGCCGACAGCAGCGACAGACTGATCAAACATGAATATGTAGGCACCCCTCACGGGAAAACATTTCTCAACAGGGCGGTCCATCTTCGCTTTATGGAAAATATTGATGATGGTTCCGGTGATGATGGTGTCGGTGGATCCTTAGGTGGGGTCACTTTGGATATGAGATGCGCAGCGAATGCCTTAAAAGATGAAGGAGTCGACGAAAACGCAAAAGATGACCTTATTTTATTAGGAGAAAGGTCAATGACTCTGTTTGATATGGATTCTACTGAAAGTGAGGCGTCTACTGACGATAGCGTCGGAGGTATTGAAGAGGGCGAGAGTAAAGAATACGTTTGGTCCGATGAAGAAAATGACAGCTGCGTCGAAGATGACGAAACAGGACCGGAGATCAATCAAGAAAATAATGTTGATTCGAAGATACTCTCAGAGACCGATAGCTCGTCTTCTGCTCCCTCGGTAGAAAGTAGTAATGATGAGAGGGACGAAACAATGACGAACTCGATGCTTGATGTTAAAGATTCGAAAGAAGATTCCAGGCATGACAAGATGGACAACAAGTCATCATCCAATTATGCTTGGTCGAATTATGATGATGACGAAGACAACAAGAGAGCTGACGACGACTCTCCTCTGACGCAATGGAATACAACGGTTGAAGATGGTGGGTGCAAAGAATGCTCGACCTCTGGTGATTACGACGAATTTTCGTCCGCTGTCAACTTTGCCGACGGTACTGATGATTGTGATGAGGACGAAGGCACGGACACGATTAATAAGAAGGATTGCTCGAATCCTATCGATGAAGATGTCGCTATCGAAGTAGATGTCTCATCCAATCTGGACATACTTGGCAAGCTTTTCCCTGACATGGTTGGAGTGAAGCCCTATCTTTCGGGAGCACCAGACAATGGCGATGGAGATGCTGACAAAGTTGTAAAACCTCAGCGACCAGGGTGGGGTTCCAATGGTCTTATTCAACGATACGATCCGGACGACGTCAAATCGGCCAAGTTATTTGAGATTGAACGAAGAAGTCTCTCAGCAACGGCGAGGTCTTCTGAAATTGATGTGGGAGTCGTTAATATTCAGATAGAGAACGAGCCGATTACTAGTAAAGCTCCTACTATCGATGGGACGAAGGACGAGAGCGAACGGAAAGAAAATGAATCAAACTTGTCGGGTGACCAATGCCCCGCAACACTGACATCAAATGGATCGGATCGTGTTGGCCAAGAGTTTAACGAACGAGACCAGATATATGAACAAGATAAGCTGGAGGGTATCTTTCAAGACGCTCGCTTGGCGAGGTCCACGGGCGGACCTGAGAGTTATGAAAGGAGCAATCTGCACAAAGATAGCCTGGTAAGCAGTAGACAAGAAACAAGAGTGCTGCCGAGAGAAAGTGATGGCAAAGAGGACTCAGCATTTTCGTTTTCTTTCCATCTCGGTGATAACGAAGGCGATACCCCTAGTGACATCAAAAAGAACAAGGATACTGCTTCCCCAGTTCCTAATCACATAGAAAAGAACAGTGACAATGCCTCCTCAGGGTTCAGCTTTGGATTCAATGTACCAGGCGATGCTGTCCCCGACAATCTATCAGGGTTGCCAGCCAGCAGTAAAGTGGCTAGCTCCGCCAACAAGGCCGAGCAGCGATCAATTGGCATAAAGCGGATTCGAGGCATGATGCTACCCAGGGACGAAATCTTCAGGCTGGAAGCAGCCTTTTTTGAAATGAACTCGAACGGAAATCAAAACAACTGGTTGGCGGAGCGGTTTCGACTAACGAAAGACTGGAAGTACAAGTCAAAAAAAAAGCGAGTCTCGTAGATCGCTCTCATGGCAGACAGCCTTAAGGAGCATAGTATATAGTATGCTCTGTGGGGCGGGACCCGAGGGCACATTTCCAGAGGAGATGGAGGAAAAGTCTTTGACAGTTAACGTTCTACTAAAATGAAGTTACTATCTTCGCGGGATTTTTCTAGGAGGCAGCGCAATGGGCGGCGCCACTGCATTGTGCCCAGCATCTGTGTACTCGAGCATATATTGCAGTGCCCCGCATTGATGAGCCAGTAAGCTCGCCAATGCTTCCGCCTGTACGTGGGTCAAAGGCCCAATACGTCCACCAACGCGAGTTCTCAAAATGTCGTTGAGGATCGGGTCCGTGTCCTCGACCGGTGGACATTCTAAACCAACGCGGACCCTGATTTGGACTGGAAAGGGGGATGTTGTAGCATTCGGGTTCTTGGAGAAGGCTGTGGGGACAATGTTCATAGAGGCAGGTGTCAAGGCCTCGAATATGCCAAACAATAAGCGATCGGTAACATTATAGAGAAATATGGAAGATCCTGGCTTGATACAAGCGGCGGCTGCCTTCATGTGCGCGGGCAGCCCCAGTAGCCCACGGCCCAGGCACTCGTCCATGGTGTGCGAGTTACAACCAAAAATAAAGCCCGGTCCGGATGCGGTCGGCCATGCTCTCTCGTTAGGGGAGGGGCAGCGAAAATCAGTCAAGATGGCGTCGCCTTTGGGCGGTTCTTGGTCGCCAGTAAAGCTTTCATACAGGGTAACGAGAGGTGAGTTCCAGACGGCCTTCATTAGGGCCTCCCCCGTCTTGCTCGTCATGTCCTGACAGAATTGTGTCTGTTTAGTGGGAAGGAGGAGGTCTGGCGCCGCGTCGACGGCCGTGGATACAGGCAGTTCCGTTGTTCGATACCACTCGCACCTGAAGCGGTAGCAGAAGGGGTCATCCCCCCTACCTTTACCATTTTTTTTCTGTCCGTCGTCCATCAATTCTTGATACGACGCCATTGAGGTGACAAGAGACGCTCCCTGAATATGCTCTGAGTCACTTACAGTGAAGAATACCATAACCTTCTTCCCCGCGTTGTAGGCGGCATTGATCTTCTCGGCGTGCTTTCTCTGGACAAACCATTCCCCTCTCACGGTGGAAATTGCCAAGTCGGCCTGTGTCGCCGACCGGACAATAAAAAAGGCGGCATGCTCCGGTTCGAGGATGGGGCTGGGTTTGCCGCCACCTGCCGAGCCTCCCTGAAAGTAGTCGATAGTGGTGCTCTCCGCGGTGGAGAACATATTTTCGTTAAGATCGGTGGTATCTGTGACTTTTTGACACTCCCGATGGGGAAATTTACGAATTTCGCTTTCGCCGTGAGCAAAGTGACAGCCGTCACCAAAAGGACACTCGCCATTTAGAAAGTGCTTGCAGAGACTGATCTTAAAGAACTCGTTGGGTTTGGGAGCTGGACGACGAGAGACCTGTCCATCCTTGCCAGCCTGCATTTGACTGAGGCCGAGAGTAAAGTCGGCCACTATAGGTCGATCAATTGTATCTTTGCGGATGTGTTTGTAACGGCAGAACGGACCATGGATGCAAAAGCCCTGGGAGTAAAAGACGCATTCAAGCCGATCAGCCTCGGAGATATGACGGAAGGGGCAGTCTTTCACCTTGCACTTGTCGCCATGGCGACACAGCGGCATTTTAGACAGGTCATATTGGTGTAGAAACTCACACGCGGCGCCCTTCATGCAAAGATCCCGAAGCCAGTGACGGCACACAACGGTTCGGAGCCTTGGATCATGCTTGGCCGAAGTTACGACGGCCTCAGCATCTTCTCCGCTGGCAAATACCGAACCGGCCTTCCGATAAGGCAAGGGATCGACGGTCTCCGGAATACCATGCGTCAGCGCGAAGTTCTCAAAGTCATACTCGACCGCGGATACTGATGGCCGAGGCGGGAGAACGCGCTGGCTCTGCATGGTTGCTGGCTCCCTGTCGAGATTGTGTTGAGTTAATTGAGACCCGAAGCTCGGGGAGCTTGATCGAAATCGACGGCTGCTGTACTACTAGCTAGTACTACTGAGTATTAGGGATACAGGCAGGCAGGTATTTTTTACATGAGGTTAATTCGCTCGAGCTGCTAGTAGTATGCATCATCATGACATCATGATGTAGCTACCCTCCTATTATCAAGTACATCTAATAGCTCGTATAGTAAGAACAAGCAAGTCTCGTTGCATTTTGGGGATGAACCTAAAACTAAAAACGTCACCCCTCTATTCCCACCGACAGGTCCGTAGTAGCTAACAAAGTTACCACTGTTCTGCACTGAGCGGACTGGAGGCTCTCGACGTCCCGAGGGCAATGGCAACGGCGAAGTCGAAGTCATTCCAAAGTCCTCACGTCCCAACAACCCATTTTGACATTATATTGCAGGTAATTCCCAAGCTCTTGGGCATTTACCAGTATGGATGCATCAGACGACGAAGTAGAGCCCAGGGCGGCGTTGCACACCTCCTTTAGCCATAACGAGCAGGAACATGACTTCGAAGACGAACTCAATCCTGCACAAGGGGATGACGACGGAAGCAGCAATGAGTATCGCCCATCTTCAAGTCACAGCGGCTCTCTCCGATCCACGAACGTACCCGCCCTCTCCGCAGCTATATGTGCCGCGGGTACGACTGGCGGCACGACGTATGCTTTCGGGCTATACGCCAATGCCCTAAAACATACTCTCCACCTTTCACAGTCCCAACTCGATGCCATATCCTCCGCCTTCTTCTGCGCCGGCCTTCTTTCCTTTGCCCCCGGAATGGTAACAGACAGCAAGGGACCGAGATTTGGCATGGTTTGCGGCGGAATTCTTGGTGCCACGAGGTAAGATACACTATCCCCATTATGTACGACTATCATGAATCGCGCCTTTGGATATTTTCAAATTTGCACGTCATGTCATTTTTTCTTTAACTCTCTCACATATATCGCGCAAATCCCCTCCAATCAGTCTCATGTTCTACTGGGCCGTTGCCACAGTTCATTTGCCGCTACCAGCCAACTTGGTCGTGCCTGCCCTGTCCGCGCTTGGAATATCCACTTATGTTTCGTCCGCCCTCGTCACCGGATCCGTATTCAAGATCATCGTACTGAACACCGGTCCAGGCAGCAAGGGGTCCGCCGTAGGCGCAGCGAAGGGCTATGTCGGCCTCGGTTCCGGTGCGTATGCGTGTATCTTTGAGGCGATACGCAAGCCTGGCGGTGGGGTCGCATCTGATCTCGACTTCTTGCCAATGGCGGCCTTCTTTGCAGTGACAGCGGCGAGCATTCCGGCTATTTGTTTGCTCCCGCCCAGGGATAGTATCGGAGGCAAGAGAGATGCAATAACGAGTGCACATTTTAGGGTGGTATTTTTGGGCTTGCTGGGCCTTGGCTTGTTGGTGGTTGGCAGCAGTATATTGTCATTGTATAAGGAATCGTCCGCTAGATCCAATCTCAACGGCGGCGACGACAGCGCTCCGCTTGCGGTGATGGCCAACGACGACGTTGCAGAGCATCAAAGCTATGCCCAAGGCCTTTTGCTGGTGTTAATGTGGTTCGGCCCCATTCTTTCCATGTTGTGTCTATCAAGCAAACCAATCGGATCGAGAAGTGATATTGGTGATTTAGAAGAGAGTATCCCAATCAATCGGCGTTCAGAGAAGACCAACCGGGAAGTAGGAAATGACAATGTCAGTGACTGCAACGGTAGCAATTATGGAGATGATGATGGAGATGATGGAGATGACCTTTGCCAAGATGTAGAACAAACCGAGCAAAGCACTCCTGGTGGCGATGCTCGGCAAACCGAACTCTGCCGTGATAGCGATAGTGTTGGTAGTGATGACCATCAACAGCTCTTGACATCGGATGGCGTAGACTCTCAGCCGGCTCAATCGTCCCAGAACACCGTGGTGGAGGATTTGACCCTGGTGCAGATGCTTCAGACAGCACCAGCGTGGCTTATGTTGTGGACGTGCACAGTGTTGGCTGGTGGAGGCGTCGTAATCACAACCAATGTAGGGCAGATGGTGGAAGCCTTACGGTTTGATCCCTCTGTTTCCTCAGGTACGATATTCATTTGCATGTGCTGTGGCATTTCTATATATTATATGAATTATTGCTCCTACTCCTTCATATCATTTGGTTGACGCTTAACGTCACTCATTTCACTAGTTGTCCTTCTGCGTTTTCTTTCTTGCCTCCTCGCACCGAATCAGCGAGCCTCGCCCTCTTCAGTGCCGCTCAAGCTGCGTCGAGGGTGATGACGGGTTCTTTGTCAGAGTCTGCGCTGCAGTGGCGATGGCGTATACCCCGGCCTGCTTTTTTTGTGCTATCTTCACTAGCTTCATTTTCAGCGCATGTTTTACTCGCTGTAGCAACGACAGAGATAGCATTCGTATTTGGCGTTGTTCTCAGCGGGGCCGCGTTTGGCATGATTTGGCCCTTGATGGTCCTCACTGTGGGAGAGCAGTTCGGACTTCGCTATATGGCTCAGAATTACATGTTTTTCGACGGCTCTACATCAGCGTTCGGCACTCTGTTCTTCAATTTCATCGCGCAGGATGTTTATGAAAGCCACATCATTAAGCATAGCGACGACGACGGGTTGGTATGCTTTGGCGAGTCTTGTTTCGCCGCCACTCATTTCGTCATCGCCGGCTTTACTCTGACTTCAATCGTCAGCGCTTCGTTGCTGACCTACAAAACGCGTCATCTCTATTGATTGACTTATTATTTGTAGACAACACATCACGATTAGTTAATCATTTTGGTAAAGAAGTCAGCAGCATTCCCTATTATATTTTTCATTTACAAGCTCGTATTAGGAATTCCCACACGTCCAGCAAGTATCACTCGAACGCTCCTTCCTCAGGGAGTGGAGGGAGGTCTCTATTGATAACATCGTCTGGCGAGGTGAACTCGACAGAACCCATACCAGCATCATCCTCAACTTGTATCAACATGGTCTTACCTGTTGATGGCTTCGTGAGCTTGACAACGGCTTGGTCGCCGTCAAACTCATCTAGGTCCATGCCATTGGCCATGTCCACGATAACAGCCTCACCTTCAACGACAAAGTCCTGCATGATCGCCTCGCTCAGAGTATTTTCAAGGAAGCGCTGAGCAGCCCTGCGAATTGGGCGCGCGCCATACTGATTGGCGTCAATACAACCCTCCTCTGTGACCTTTTCAATGAGATCTTCACTGACGGTAAGGGTGATCTCTTGTTCACTTTGCGCCCTCTCCACCGTCTCGTCGAGATTGTTGCTCGCAATTTCTCGCAAATTCTTGTATGAGAGGGGAGAAAAGACGACAATTTCGTCAATACGATTCAGCAGCTCCGGCTTCATGGAACTTTCGAGTTCTTCCTTCACAACATTCGCCGTCTCAGCTTCAGTTGCCTTTGCTTTGGACATATCAAGGATCTTGGAGCTGCCAATATTGGACGTCATGATCAGAACAGAATTTTTGAATGACACGGTCCGGCCCTTACCGTCCGTAAGCTGACCTTCATCCAGGACTTGTAGGAGGATATTGAGAACATCCTCGTGGGCCTTTTCAATTTCGTCCAGCAGAACAACGGAGTGGGGAGACCGCCGAATCGCATTCGTCAGCTGACCCCCTTCATCGTATCCAACGTACCCCGGCGGGCTTCCCACTAGACGACTCGTCGAGTAGCGCTCTTGGTATTCGCTCATGTCAATTCGGATCATATCCTTTTCCTTCCCAAAATATGACTCTGCCAGCGATTTGGCGACCTCTGTCTTTCCAACGCCAGTAGGTCCGCAGAACAGGAAGGTCGATACTGGACGTCTCCCATCACGCAGGCCGGCACGGGCGCGCCGGATGGCCTTGGCGATCGCACGAACAGCTCGATCTTGCCCTTTGACGCGTTCCCCCATTTCTCCCTCCAAGTTAAGCAACCGCTTTTTTTCTCCAGTATCAAGTCTCCCCACTGGAACACCAGACAGATCGGCAACAACTTGTGCAATAGTGTCCTCGGTAACAATGACGACGTCGTCATCTTCACCTCCAAAGTCCATATTCATCATGCTTCCTGCTTCATCCATGAGATCAATTGCCTTATCCGGTAAAAATCGATCATTAAGATAGCGATCACTCAGCTTTGCTGCTGATACCAGGGCGTTCGGGGTATATTCGACGTTATGGTACTCCTCGTAGCGAGGTCGGATAGCCTTGAGGATGTCCAGTGTATCTTCGACAGTAGGCTCCTTGATATCAAGAGGCTGGAAACGCCGCTCGAGAGCGCCGTCACGTTCAATGTATTGGCGATACTCTGCGGTTGTGGTTGCCCCAATGAGCTGCAACTCGCCTCGCGCGAGGGCAGGCTTTAGAAGGTTCGCAGCATTCAAGCCTCCGTCCCCTCCTCCACCAGTGCCGAGGAGAGAATGAATCTCGTCGATGAACAAGATGGTGTTGGAGTTGCTCGCCTCCCGGACGACGTTCTGCACGCGTTTTTCAAAGTCTCCGCGATTCGCCGTTCCTGCGACAAGGCTAGCGAGCTCTACGGATATCACACGATATCCCTCCAGTGCCTTGGGGCATGGGGGGAGCTCGAGGTCGATAAGAGGGTTGGTTGGGGAGTTGTCAGTACTGTTTTCTCCCTTCGCCTCGTCTTTCTTTCCACCAAACGGATTGCGGAGCCATTGCCGATCCTTTTTATCGCTTTTGCTTCCACCTCCAGCTGTGGGATACGAAGAAGCAATGACTTGCGCAATGGCTTCGGCGACACTTGTCTTTCCAACTCCGGGGTCACCGGTGAGACATGGATTGTTTTTGCGACGGCGTCCAAGTGTGCGCAAGCACACGCGAATTTCATCATCCCGACCGAAGACTGGGTCAAGCTCGCCCTCGAGAGCTCTGAGCGTGAGATCGGTTCCGACATCATCAAGAGTGGGAGTATTTCCGGAACTGCCCCCTATAACGACCACTTCTCTCTGCGTAATTACTTCATCTACTTCATTTCCCATTTCGGACGCTTCTTCCCTCACTGGACCTTGCTCCAAAAGATCGTCGAGCAGGGCATCACAGAACTGGAAAGCATCAAATGCATCAGAATTAACCTTGTCCCCCCCGATAAGAACCGAGACTGGTTTACACGAGCCGTTATTGGACGCAGCATTGCCTGCATCAATGTTGTACTCGAGAAGGGCCAGGAGCAAATGCTCACTGCGAACAGCCTTACTCGCGAAGCGATCAGCAATCACGCAGGCATCACCGAGCGTCTTCTTGGTCTCTTCTGAGAAGGGAAGAGCTTCGTTGTCGTCACTAACGCTGGCAGCAGTGCCTGATCCACCCGCAAGCTCGACCGCCGTCTTCTTGATGTCGTCAGCCGAGATTTTATAATTCGTCAAGGTCCCAGCAGCGCGTTCTGGACTCGATACAATGCCATAAGTTAGCATAGCGTTGCCAAGCTGCTTGAGACCCAATGCCTTGGATTCCTTTTGAGCCACCATGACGGCGCCAATACACTCTTGAGACAGTCGGTCAATGACCATGGAGAGGGGACCACCGCGAGACGGAGAGGACGACGTCGAGGAGACGAAAGAGTTGACGGAGGACCGTGGGCGACGCGGATGCACTGCCGGCAGGTGTGACCAAGGCGATCCATTTTGAAGAGCCATGCCATCACGCCTGGCAACAAACGAAAATGATGATGCCGTGGCAAAAAGGGCCGCCAAGACGAGAAGGCGGGCCATGGTAGATGGTCGTGGACAGACTCCGGTATCCAGCGAACGATAAAAAATGATATCGGGATGAGGTTGCGTAGCGAATCGCGACGAACACACACTTGTTTTACGCCAGGGAAAATGTCTCTAACTCTAGCTAGTAGTTAGTATATCCTATCGTATCTTTTTTCTCCGGATGCACTTTTGCTAGAGAAAAGTACGGAGGTTCGCACCCCACATCCCGCCCCACAACCCATACTAAAGTATGCATACTACTCTAGTACGAGTATTACTGTATGAATATGCATACTCTAGCTAGTATGCATACCAACCAAGAATTTCACCGTAACCCCAATGGAACCTCGGCGAAGAGTTGTCCTCGCGCCACTTAACCCATGTGTACGTTCGCCGTGCGTGTACAGTGACCAATACAGCTCTATTTGCAGACCTACCCCTTGTTGCTCGATCTGCGAGAGTGGCTCGATTGATGACGAGACAAGCCAGCCTTGTGTTTGCACGTACTTGCCTGACACTTTCCAAATTACTAGCAGCCGCTTGGCCAGGGTTTGTTCCACAGGTCCACGTCTTTGCCTTACATGAGGGGGGGGCAAAAAGAGCCGATTTGCA
>Ga0315315_10002453_pt1 | contig 16975 bp, 12 predicted proteins | sample M140m3416metaG_FD_203699 | JGI IMG/M metagenome (GOLD analysis project Ga0315315, IMG submission 203699) | Ammonia-oxidizing marine archaeal communities from Monterey Bay, California, United States - M1 40m 3416 | ecosystem: Environmental > Aquatic > Marine > Intertidal zone | place: USA... | reverse complement strand
ATTACGAGCTGTTATTAAATCAGCTGGACTAAAACTTCCCGGGTGAACTCTATCACTATCTCGGGCATCATAATCAGCTTGCTCAATAGATACTCCTCCAGAAGCCCATTGTACACCGACCGGCCTTGGACTATTGGTAATAAAAATTTTAGTATTAGGTATATTACTGTTTAAAAGACCGGCCCATCCAGGACCGCCTACTACAGAACCACCCCACCCTGCTAACGAAAAGCTAGCTATTTTAGGATCAAAATCTATATCAGAATATCGATAACCTTCATTATGTCTCTTTTTAATTAAAAAGTCTCTGTAGTTATCTTGACCTTGAAAAGTAGAGTTATTTTGAAAAGCTTGTATTTCATCTTGACCCAGCAAATACGAGAAAGGGTTATTTCCAACATTTGGTATTAAATTAGCAGATGCAGATGTATATACTTGCTCTTGTGTTAATCCACGAGAGTTTATTCTTTCCCCGAAATAATAACAGAAAATATCTATAGGTGAAGATGCAGGGTTACTACTACCTTTAATAGTTGTTTGTACATTTACATCATGTGTATGAGCAGGTAAAACTTCACTATTTAACCTGTTAGTAAATTCACCTACCTTATCACCTGCCTTGATACCATTTGATCCTGGTGAGAACTGAGGATCTTCTCCTCCTACACCAACAAAAAATCTACCAGGGCTTTCTAGAACCCATTTAGTACCTGCGATTCTTTTAGTAGGGTCATCGTTAGTGGTAGTTAGCATAATGCTCCCTATTGGATAAAAACTATCTAACCAATCTCTTTGTATAGTACTTTCAGGCAGAACATAGTTTTGAATATCAACTCTATCTGTTGTAGTTTGTCCTACCGTCCTACTACTTAAAGTTAAACCACTAGTATTACCCACGCCATCATATAATTTATTATATTCTTGTAAAGTAATATTAAAACCACTTAAATGTAATAAAGAAGAATAGTAATCAGCTATTCTTAACCCTTTTAAGCTTTCTCCTTTATTTGCCATAATATTATTTAGTATGAACCTCCACTACTACCACTGCTACTATTACCACCACTGGTATTTTGTCTTCTATTACGCGCATCATTAGAAGTCATTCCATGAGATGAATATCGAGGCTGAGGAGGAACTAATGGTTCTCCCTCGCCGCCGGAGAGGTCTTCATTTACCCTAATAAAGATGTTTGTATCAAGCGGAGTTAAATAAGCGTGTGGTTGATCTATATGTATAGGACCTACCATAAAACCTTTATCAGGATGAGAATGGTAAAATCCAATATAGTCTTTACCTGAATCAGTTAAAACAAATTCACCACCTCCTGTATATAAGTCTTCTATAATTTCGTCTTCTCCACCAAATATTTCAATTACTGCATTATCATCATCCTCCTCATCATCATCCTGCGAAACTATAATATTAAATACAGTTTCTTGTAATTGAAAAATTTGATTAAAAACCCGTGAGACTGTATCATAATTTACGTCTTCATTATCATGAAATTCTAAATTTCTAAAATTAATATCAATACCTTCATAGGAAACTAACTTACCTAAAATTGGTATACCCTCTCTTACTTCTGCAAAAGGTATAACACTAGCATTTAAGAATACGTTTACTGTATCTTTAATAATATTTTGAAGTTCACTATTAATTGATATTCCTAGACTTGATTCACAACTTATAATTTTTTCATATAAATTTTTTAAATCTAAAGGAACAAAACTCTTATATAGAAGTTTATTCTCTTCCATAAGATATATTCTACCTATATTATGTAAGAGATAAAATAAACTTGTACTATTCTTACCAACTAAAAAATTCAAATTATTATAATTATTGGAAGGTAAAGTATTAGAATTAAATTTCTTTTGAATTTTATCAAAACGCTCTAGAGTACTATTAAAGTACATATCTTCTAGATAAAGTAAATTTTTATTTGAAGGAAATCCTGCAACATTTTCCGGATTCGTAATAAATCTAGAGGATACAGCTCCTTCATCATTTATTATAAATATATTAGAATCATTTCCTGAAAAGAAAATAGTTACTACATCATCTTTAGCATTAAACTCAACTTCTGGTTTAAATCTAGTTAATTTTTTAGGATTAAAAGGTAAAACATAATCACCTTCAGTATTGCTAACTTTATCTATATCTAAATGGTATATGTAAAATTCTTCTGCATCAAACCCGTCTAACGAAGTTAAAATTAATAAAGAGTCATCTGAATCTCTTATATCAAATTCTAAGATTTCTTCTCTAGGATTAGAAGATACAATATTGTTAATAAGCTCAAAAGTATACTTGTTGACAAGTTTTATTTTAGGTTGGTTATTACTATTTTGTTGCGCTAAACGATTCCCACTATTTACCGCTCTAATAGGATTGCCTTCAGTATCTGTTTCAACTGTCGCCTGGCTTATATATCTATAACCTAAAATATTATTACCTAAGCTAACTTTATCATCAATTATATTATCTTCTAATGATATCTGATCTACAAGTTTTAAAACTCTGCATTCTGAAACAAAACTATTATCATAAAGCTTTAAAACAAATTTAAAAAGCCCGGGTATACTTGGATTTTCAGTTTTTTCTAATGCGTATAAAGTATCAGTATTATTATCATAACTGAATCTTTGCGCGCCATCAAAGACGTCCTCTTCTAATCTTAATAAGCTACCTCCTGGAGCAAACGTACCAGAAAATGTATATGAAGAAGTAGAAGTGGTAGTAAAATAATTAAACGACTTATCATCATATATAAATACCATACTATCAACAGTATCATCTAATACATCTACATCAGGAACTTTATCAATAAAAGAAAATGGATCAATTTGAACTGGAAAATTATTTGATTTAGATAATTTTGTATCGTCGTTTCTAATATCATTTTTACCACTAGATAGCCCTAAGAAATAACTATCTTCGTCTTCAACAGAATTTAAAAAATCGAATAGATTAGGATTAGCTATTATATTTTTGGAATAAATTACTAAATTATTAAAATTAAGAGCTTGTAGATTAGTATCTATAAAATTTTGATCTATAATATTTCTAGGTGATATTTTAGGTAGTTGTAAGATATTTTTATTTTCAACTGAAACCGTTCTATCAAATTCAAACTTATTATAAAAGCAATTAGTTAAAAATGTATCTTTACCGCTTAATAATTTAGAAGTAGTATTATAGCTCTTTCCTGTAAAAGCCTTACCTTCGAAGATAGTAAACAATCCACTATAATCTACCCCACTTAAAGTAAATGAATCTCCATTAGTATATTTAAAATAGTCAATCATTTGTAATCAATAAATTTTATCTCGTTAATAACCGCAGTTTTAGGTAAAGTTTTAGTTATGTTACCTAACATAATATTTTTAAGCTCATCAGAGACATTTGAACTTATATTTAAATTCTTAATATTAATATCAACTATATTACTCTTATTCTTTAAGTTTGTATTTATAGAATTCATTATCTTAATATTATCAGTAAGATTTCTCATTCCACATGGTAAAGAAATAGTAATATCTTGAATCGTATCAATATTTACACCAAATATGTAACCCAATTCTTGATACTTTTGTAAAGGGTTAAGAGTTAAATATAAATTATCGATATATAATTTATTAGTAGCATCATTAAATAAAATTTCAATTTTATTTGAATTATTAACTTGAGGTTTAATAAAGATATCACCAAATAATAATTTTTTTGTAAACATTTGATATGCATTTACTTGAAATGTAAATATAACGTTAGTATTAAGATATAAATTACATATTCCCTCTACAGCATTAAAAGATAAAAAGATATTATTTTTTTCAAATCTGTCTAATTCAAATACATGTGAAAAAGTGTTTTGACTTAAACGTGTCTCTAAAGTAGCGCCTGATGTACTATTATCAAATAACTTAAAATCAAAATATACAGTATTATCTACTTTACTAAAACTAAAGCCTCCATTTATATCATTACTATCAGAATATAAATCAAAATCCCCTGCTTCATTCTGATACGTAAATCCTAAACTAAATCCCCCGTTATCGTTAATAGTATTAAAGTAGTTATTCACCCTATTATTAACTCTAGCTGTTTTACAAAAATTAGTTGGTGACTCTCTTAAAAAGTCTTTCTTTTGTACTCTTTGATACTTATATCTTTTTTGAGGTTCAAAAGTCAAATCGCTTCTTTTATCAAAATATAACTTTTTCTCTACAGATTCTTTTAATGTAGTGTTATTCCTTACTAGGCTTTCAACTGCTTTTTCGTACGTTACGTTAAATACTGGTGAAGATGCTATAGCTTCTTCTTTAGTGATATAGTCCGGGTAGTAATACCTATCTACCCATATACTTTCTTTTCCTACTCCTCCAGAAAGCCATGTACACAAGTAAGTTATATCTTTGTCCTTTATCGAATCGTCATCAAGTTTATACACTCTATCAGATAAATCCGGTCTCATAAATGAAAATGAACCAACTTTAGTAAATTTAGTATCATTAATATTCAATCTATTAAACGGCTGCATAGATGAAGGTGTAGTAAAGTATGTAGTACCTGATTTAACAGTAATATCAAAATTATTGTAAACAAAATTTAAAGATAGATTTTCATTTCTCTCACTATCAATATCAGATAATATAGAGGTATACTTTCTTAAATTTTGACTAAAAATAGTAGTTTCAGAAGTTGAAAGTAAGTTATTTGAAGAGGTAAATTGTTCTTGTGTATTAACTATATTTTTTAAATTTATTAAATTAAAGTCTAATTTATTATTATTAGATGAACTATAAAGAAGATAATTAGAAGGTAGATGAAAATCACTCTTATCGTTATCAACTTGACCTTGGTTATTATATGTAATAAAACTAGTATTATATGGTGAGGGGATTGAAAGATTAATTTCTTGATTGAGCTTTATGGAGCTGTTAGCTATGAAGAATTGATTAGGCTTGGTGTCGCTATCTATTAAGTTAGCATATAACTTACCACCGGACCCTAATATAACGTACTTTCCATCATCTTTTTGTGAATATAAATTTATAAAAGTATCTCTTTTATATTTTATTAAATTGTATTCTAAATTTCCTCCAGTAGCTGGTAGTTTATTTTCAGCTACAAACAGAATTTTTCTTGCATCAAAAGCATCTCTAGCATCATCACTAACTACCAAGAAATATCTAGTATTATCAACAACAGTACTTACTTTACATACAAAATCATCTACAAAAGTTATTTCAAAATCACTAGCTTGATCTTTTAGTTCAGTAAAAGATGTCCTTCCATAAAACTCTGCGTTAAAAATATCATCACTATCTTTAAAGGTGCTTAATGAAGGCGTACCAAAAGATAGGTAGTTTTCACTCGAAGTTGTAAAGTTTAGTGTAGTAAAGAACGATCCTGGCTTTACTTTAGTTTTAGTAGTTGAAGTGACACTATCTAATAAAAATTCACTAGTAAGATAAAAATTAGTAAAATTAAGATTTTTAAAATCTTCTATACCAGATAACGCGGAAATAAAATTTAAATTAAAGCCTCCATTATAAGTTTGTTTATATTGATCTAAAGTCATGTCAATAGGACACACGTTAGCGTCTACTGAACTTAATGCACTTAAACTAGATTTAATTAAACAACCCATTTTATATATTTATTCTTAATTATCTTTAAAGGATTTGTTATCTAATTGAACTACGTAGTTGTTCTTTTTAGTCAAAAGAGTAACTCTAGATGTATTGTTAGAATCGTTTAGTAGATCTACTCCAATAATATCGATATCATCTACATTTTCATAATAACTTTGCGAATTAACAACTATCGGTACATTTAAACGTAAAGTTTCCCCTGTAACATAACCTACATTCATTTTGAATGTAAGAGATTTTTTTAATGCATATGATGAAGGGTAATATTTATGTTTATAACTATCACTAAATGTTACGGGGGTAACCCCTTTTTGTATTTCTGGAAAAATTGATTCATTTCTATAATCTCTATATATCTTTATATCAGGGTTAAATACCTCCGATCCATCTCCCCAGTTTATACTAACATATGTAGGAAATATTTCGGTATATATGTTAGATATATCTAAAGTAATTTCTGTAAAATCAAACAAATCTATTTGATCTAGAGTTACTTCAGAATCAATATCTTCTTTGGTTGATGAAATAGATAATGTATATGTATTCATAGTATTAAAGCTGCTGACGAGAGCGGTAATTTAGATGTTGAAAGAGTCGGTACATTAGAAGAAAGAGTGAACACAGCATTACTTAAATCTAATATACCCTCGTTTGTAAAGTTATCAGTAAATCTACTATTATTACTACTGAAGGTAGAATTATTTAAGAAATTTACACTATCCTTGTATTCAAATAAATAATTTACTAATAGAGGTCCTTTGTTAAGGTCCTTTAATATAACTGCTAAGTTAAATTGCTCACTATCACTATTGTAAGTTAGATGAGGCTTACCACTTTCTATATATACTGAATCAAAAGAAGATAAATTAAAATTACAATTTTCTGCATTATTACCTGTAGTAGGAAATATCTGTTCAGTTTTATCATCAACAAAGCTATATTTGTAAACGATAGGATATAATCTTATATTTTTAAACGTTAATTGTTCCTTTTGTAATTTGCAATAATATACATCACTACCAACTTTCAACCGATTACTAACCTTATCAAAGAAATTTGTATTAATGTTTAAAGAATTAGTAAAAGTATTAGGTGTTACAAATTTATTATTTTGATATGATGTTTTTTCGGTTACTAAGAACGAGCTTGTTTCAATGAAAAGAGTATCATAAAGAATATCAAAATTCATTACTTTAGTAGAAAGCTCATTGCATATAGTAGTACTATATTTACCAGATAAATAATCTAAGGTTTCAGTTAATTCTTTTACTGAAGGATCTGTAGGAGCTTTATTAATATTTTTAACATATATTTTTCCTATATGTTTTTGTCTATCAAAAGCAGATTCAACTGCGGAATCTACTGTATCAACTGATGTATTATTAATACTATCAACAGTATCAATATACATGAAGTTTTCTTCTTCTTGAGTATAATTAAAAATTATGTTATCAGTAAATCTCGAGCCATCATAATTCTTTACACCATTACTTCCGGATAATCTTACATTGTATGAAAAATCACCAGAAAGACCGTCATAAAGCGAAATACCTGCTCTATATACTGTCCCTGGCCCGGTATTATCACTTAAAGCTCTTACTACTGTTAGTCCACCATCATAGTAACCTATCCCTGCCTCAACTAATTCAGAAAAATAAAATTGATCTGCACTTTCACTAAAAGCGCTTAAACCTGATCTAACAGGATCAGCTAATGTTTCAGCATCTGAAAATCTAAAATACGCTCCTTCTTTAACATCAGCATCAAACGTAATAGATTCAGGTCTAGTGTAGTCAACAGTTAAGTAGTTATCAGGTTCTATTAGCTCTTCATATGGACTAAAAAATCTACTAAAAATAAAGAAAGATGATAAAGGTAAATCAGGCGACTGATCACCAGGTGCATTAAACCCGTTGGTAAAGCTCGTTAAACCGGATCTTATAGTTTGTGCATATGTTGAACTATCTGTAGTAGTAAAATTAAAACTGTATCCCTCACTATACAAATCGTCAAAAAACGTATACCCGTTTAAAACTAAGTTTTTTATTCTTTTAGGAGTTTCCTTTATTAAATTATTTCTATAAAAATTATTATCTTTAACTAACCCAAAGATATTTCCGAATAAATCTTTCTTACCATCGTCAACATAACCTTGATCATAAAGATAAGATAAATCTGTATTAATATCTCTCTCGTCGCCCACTTCAGAGACATACCCTAAAAAATTAGTACTATCTTTATTTGAGTTTGGTTGGTTTATTGCAACACCCTTGCTGCTATTATTTAAAGAGGACGATGTATCTACTATAAAGGTTAAAATAGAATCATTGTTAGTAAATAAATTGGGATCTGGAAATATATAAAATTGATTAGGTTTATAATCTTGTTTTTTATAAAAATCTATTCTTTTACCTTGTATGGTAACCACTCCAGAATTATGAGGTCTAAAAAATCCTAAATCTCTTTCACTAATTATTTGATCAGAGAAAACTGAAGCAGTAGATGGAAAATCTTGATTTATAAAATTAGCATAAGGCTTTTCAGCTTCAAACAACAGGCCAATATCTGAGTTACCATTACTATCTGTTGACAAGTAATAAAAATCTGAACCTATAAATTTCTCTGTTTGTCTTTTTTTAGAAGTTAAAACTTGATCTACTTCTTTAATACTTCTTAGATCTTGACTAACTGTAGAAAATAGTTGATCAACTAAATCTGATTCTAAAGTTGTAAATAAGTTGGAATCACCCTGTAAGATACCTGGTTCGTATTGTTTATAATTAGCTCCATAATCTTTAACATTAGGAGGTTTATTAAAATATTGAGCAAAATTATCGTAATACTCAGTTAAAGTAACAGAAATATTTTTCTTAATATCATTTATGTTGTAATCAATATTACCAGTATCTCTATTTTCTAAAAATTCTATGATAATATCTTTAGAAGCTTGTTCAACTCCTACGCTACTACCTTTTACTTTACTCTTAGTTAAAGAGTAATGAAGAGTATTTCTTTTCTTCTTGTAGTAAGTTATAATATCTCGTATCTTCTTACTAAAAAATGACATTGCTACTTGTATATCATAGCTATCACTAAAATCTAATTGAGTTAAAAATTTTCTTTCTGCATTAGAAGAAAAATTTAAAGTTATATCCCTTAAGAAGTCTCTATACCTATCTAAAATAGTGGTGGTGTTAGTTTTATCTAAGGCTACATTTCGTGTATTCCATTTATTAACATAATGATTATAAAAGGCTGTAAGAGTTTCAGGTTTATAACTCTCACTTACTATCTCTATAAATTTTAAAAAGGAGTACGGGGAAAACTTATCTAATGCTTCATCACTATTAACATTAGGATTAGTTATAGATTGGCTTACATTTGGAAACCCTGTAGTAATGTTATCCATTAAACATATTTATCTCTAAAATAGGGATAGACTACTAAATAAAGAGTTTCGTATGTTAATATCAAAGATATTATCCTCTCCTTCAAGACTATTTAAAGATTCATCAAAACTAACATTAGTTAATCCGTTAGTATAGTCAATTAACCCACTAAAAATAGTATTATCAGTCACTGCTGATAACGAATAAAATTCGTAAAACTTATTTACTGTTTCTATATTATACGTAGTAGGTAATATAAGAGGCCACCCCCAATTACTACCCCCACTGAGAGAAGAGTTAGTTACGTTTGTACTATAATCACTTAGCATATAAGTTTTACTGTTACCTGATATCTTTCCAGTATTAATTCCACTTAATGCGCTTAATGGTTGAAAGGTATTAAGTCGTAAATAAGAATTACTATATTTTTCATATGCAACTAAATCATTACCTGCTGTAATTTCATACGTTAAAGAATTTATTTCTTCTCCTAAATTTTTACCATATATTTCTTTTGTAGTAGTCCCTTTTGGATCAAAATTTTCATCAAATTTATTTCTACTACCTCTAAATTTATTGTAGCTTAAACTTAAAGTATCAATAAAACGCTTTACTTCTGCAGGTTCTTGTGCTAAAGCTCTATCAAAAACAATACCATTATCATCAGTAAGACTGGCTAAACTAATCAATGAATTAATATCACAAACATCAATATCACCATTATTTGAGACAAAATTAAAGACCTTTTCATATAGCTTCTTACCTAAAAGATCGTATCTACTACTTACGTTACCAAAGATAGTTCCTATAAAATCAGTAAAGAATACATTTTTATCTAATAAGATTTCTTGAAATCTCATATCTTTAATATTTTGCTCAAAGTCAAAATTTTCATTATGCTTATAAAAATTATAAAAATCTTTAGGATAAGCAGAGAATGTTACTAATCCGTTTACTGTAGATAATAAAGAGCTATTTGTATTGAATGTGTACTGATTTCTAGCGCTAAGAGTTATTCTAGTAGCTGAAGCAGATAAATTATCATTAAAAGTTAAAACTCCTCTATACCAAAAATCAGTATTAATTGATGAAAGTGTATTAGCTAAATTAGAAATAGTATAATATGAAGATGGTACTATATTATCTACATTATACACATTACTTGAAGCGCCAGATAATACTATAAAGGTAGGAGTACCAGCAGTTAAACTCTTCATAGTAAAATTATCGTTATTAACTGGTGTAATGATAAAAGGTATACCTAAGCCTTTGTATTGTGTTTTGCTAATTGCAAATGGCTCTTGCTCTATACCCTCACCAGCAATACCATTTGAAGTAAATTTAATCGCACTTAAAGTTTGTCCGGAAGTAGGACTAGTAAAAGAAGATAAAGTAATATCAAAATTATTAGTATAATTATTATTTTTATATCCTTTTAAACTATTTGAAAATATGTTTTCTCTGTCTTTGAAAAATGAAATATTTATAGGTGTATCCTGTTCTTCTGTTCTAACATATATCTCTTTACTACCCGAACTACCAACATACACACTAGATAAACTTGAACTTAAACCGTAACTAATAGTACCATCTAAATTTAATCTAGCAAATATATCTTGTGAAGAAAGAGATATTTTATCTAACTCAACATATTCATAAGAAGATAAGGTAGGTAAGTAATTTCTTTCATATATAGAAAAGTATTTCTTTAATGAGTTAAACTTATTAGGAGGTAAATTAAAATAATTTTCAACATCACTACCTGAAACACTATAATATATATCTTGAAAATCTTGATAAAAAGGAGTCTGAGATGTAACTGTAATAGGTCCAGATATTTCGCTAGCAGATAAAACCAAAGCAGGTTTAGTAGCTGCAATATCTCCTGGAGGCATGCTCAATGAAAAGGTATTTGTTATATAATCTTTAATATGAACCGAATCACTATATGAAGCTAAAATAGAATTATTCTTACAGTCTCGTATAATCATACGCACTGTATAATCACCTGGATACTCGTAGACGTGTGAACTACTTAAAGTATTTCCAAAACTACCGTCTCCAAAATCAAATGTAATCTTTTGATTGTTTAATGGTATTTCTCTACTCTCATCTTCAGGTATACGCGCTTTAAAAGTAAGAGGGGTAATATCAAGATTATATGAAGATAGCTTAGCTTCTCCTTTATAATCTATGACATCAAAAATAGCATAGTCTGTTTTTATGTTACTCATCTACAACTTTGATACGATTCGTTAAGGATAGTGGAGAATATAAGTACGGAAACTTAAAGTATGGTAAAGTAATATCTTGATTAACTAACGTCATATCACTTGTTTCGTACTGAGGATTAAATGTTAAAAAAGAAACAGAGTCTATACTAGCTCCTGTAGATTCATTTTTTGTATATATTCTTTTTACTCCCTCTAATGAAAGTATATTATTGCTCAGTTCATTTAGATTAATGTTTTGACCTAATTTATTATTTGAAGGATCAAAAAAGGATTTAATTAAATTAGCTGCTCTGCTACTTAAAGTATTCTTATTAATCTTGTTATTAAGCTCTCTAACTATATATAAACCGGTTTCATCTAATAAACTTAAATTTAAATCAGATGAATTAGTAAATCCTAAACCATAAGCCATATAAATAGGATCTCTTGGCACTACTGTATTAGAAACCATTTTTCTATCTTTACACGTATCAACAATTAAATTTTTAAAAGATTCTGAAAGATATGGAGGAAAGAATTTATCTTGAGTAACAGTAAACTTTGGCGCACAAAAAATATTAATGTTGTTGAAATCACATGCATCAGCAAAGTTAATTTGATTTATAAGCACTCTATTTACTTTATTAGGATCTACACAAATATCATAAAAATATTGTATATATTCATTTATATATGAATCATTATTTACTACAGATATACTATTAAGTACATTCGCTAAATTCTTTTCTAAAAATGATTCATAATCTGATTCATTAACTAATCTTAGTTGCGAAGAAAAAGCTTTAGGTGCATTCTTTCTTATTTCATCTACTGTTTCTTCATCTGAAAGAGAAGTAGAATTTTGAGGGTTGTTAACTTCTAATAAAGAAGAATTTGTGCCGTTAATGAATATTGTTTCATTTTTATTTGCAAATGTATCATTAAAGATCTGTCTCTGTCTTAAAGAATCATATACAAATAACGCGTTACCATTTATCACGTTTTTACTTATAACGCCTTCAGTATTATCTGATTGAATATAATTAATAGAAACTACATCACCTGAATTTAATTTTTTTCCAAAAACCCCACTTCCAAATTTTATTTCGTAAAATCCGTTTTCGTTTAAACGTCTTTCATAAACTCTATCTGTGGAACTTGAAAGATACAAACTATCAACTTCTTTATAAAGATAGTATGTATTACTATCAACCTCCTTTATATAAACATCAATAGTATTATCAGCTATGAATTTTTCACTATTGTTATCAATTATATTTTTTACTACTATAGGTACTAATTCAAACTCTTCTCCCTGTGCGGTATAATCAGGATATTCTTTTATACTTCCTTGATATAAAATTACTGAGTCGTTTAAACTTTTTAAAGTTTCACTTCCCGCTACAGTTTTATTAAAAGAATAATCATCAATAAAATTGTATTGAAATCCATCAGCTAAGAAGTAGGAATTTTTTCTTATAGTGTAATTTGCTATAGGCATATCAGCTGTACCTACTGCGTTAATAGGTACGATAGATGTTTGCTTACCAGCTGGCTTATAACCTATAAGCTTAACTATCTTGTTCATGTTTTCATAGATAGAAGCTTGATCAAAATTTACTTCAGAAGCAGTATTATTTAGATAGAATAGTAAAACATGGTACGAATATGCTATAATATCTATTACTGCCGCTAAATTACTACCATCATAATTTTGGTCAGTGAATTTTTCGTTCGTGTTAAGTCTATTTACTATGTAATCTTTTAAATTTACTGCATCAAAAGCTACATACGCGTTTTGAGGTAAATTGAATTCTAAAAATTCATTATCTTTATTGTTAGGAGTAGCCATAATTAAAATATAATATATCCGTTGTTATTTAATACCGATCTTACTGAGATCCCATATACATCTAAAGAAGGAACGTTTATTTGTAAGTTAATCCTATACTCATTATCGTCAGAATTAGGAATTACACTTACACCTTCTATTTCGACTCTAGGTTCCATTAAAGGTAATCTATTTTGTATATCATCTTTAATAGCAAATGCACTAAAATCACTTATAGGTTCAAATAGATATCTTCTTAAATCTAAACCAAATTCGGGACTTAATATCTTTTGACCTGGAGCAGTTAAAAAAATGTTAGCTATACTATTAAGAACAGCATTTTCATCATATAGACCTTGTGCATCTCTTAGTATAGTAGATTTATTAAACTGTTTATTGTAGAAAACAGAAGTTTCCAAATCTAAAAATAAATCTTTATAAAGATATCCCTGCTTTAGCGAATTACCATCTAAATTACTAACTGCAGTATCTGTTAATTTGATCAAGGCCATTTATTATATTTAATGTTGCATATGCTTATTAAGGAACTATAATATAATTAGATATGAAGATTAGAGGAAAGCTTGTTACTGAAGTAGACGTTGATCATAAAGATCTAGCTAACGCATTGAAACGAGCGATTTTTATTGAGCTTGATCTACCTCGTTATAATAAGGTTCATCATGATGGTATATCTTTTATCGAAACTGTTGATGCGCATACTTCTCATAGGTTTGAATATGAAAAACCGGTAAAGCCTGCTTGTAAAGATGAGATTGAAGTGTTTGAAGCGTATAATACTATAAAAGAATTTTTATATAACGTGTGATTATTTGCAAGTTGGCATAAATAATCATATGGCCGATAAAAAGTTTGTAAGTTTGCATGAATCTTATATGAGAAGATATGAGCGTGGAGGCTTTCTTGTAGGAGATGTTTTTAAGTTCAATGATAATTTTAAAAGCACAGATGAATTTAAATCTTTAGGTACTAATACACAAGAGCTGTTACAGCAAATGATCGATTCCGGTCAGCATGTAAGAGTAGTAGGTATTAAGGATACAACTTCAGCAAGGTATCCTGCTAATACAGACACAACAACATTAGACGTTGCATTAGACTTGGCTCTTGACGATGGAGGGGGACGATATTCACATCATGTATCTATTCCTAGTAACTTAGGACAATCTGAAGAATTTTATCCAAACTTACCTCCTATTCCTGATGCATTCAAGAGAAAAAGCAATGTTGTTATTAAGCCAGAAGAAGCTGAAACAACTCAAGCTCCAGAAGCAAGAGATGGTAACACAGAAAGAGCGTTGCCTGATAGTAATGTAGATATTCCATCAGATGCAGTTACTCCTTCTCCAGCTGCTACTTCATACACACAACAATACCTCGGAGATTTAACAAAAGGCCCTAGTTCTTACTAAATAATAATATGAAACGACATTCAGACTCACTTCTACTTGAGCAAGCTTACCAAGCAACCAAACTAAAAGAAAATTTTAGTAATTTGACTCTTAATCAAGTACGGTTAGTAATAGAAAATGGTACTCCTATGGAGTTAGACGTTGTAGAGGAAATTTTAGGTGGATTGCGTAGTGCAGCATCTGGTGTAGGAAATGTACTTAGAGCCGGAAAAGAAGCTGTTCAAGGAGCCGCTAAAGGCGCTAAGGATGCCGCTACAAACGCAGTAGCTGGTGCTAAGGATGTCGCTGCAGGAGTTGGTGCTGGTGCAAAAGCTGCAGCAGGTCAAGTTAAGGATAACGTTAAAGGGATGTATAAGACTGGTGTAGATCAAAATGAAGCAGCAAAACGAAAGTCTCAACTTGAGAATCACCTCGCTCAATTAGAGGATCTTTTTAAGGCTCATATTGAAGCATCACCTCGCTCAATTCACGCTAAGAAAAAGCTAGAGGATATCACGATTGGAGCTCTTAAAAGATCGTTAAATTCGACTAAAACTTCTAAAGCACTAGCTGCTACTCGAGCTCGACAAGGTGGTTTCATGGGTCAAGCAGGAGCTGCATTCCAAAAAGGTTACGAGAAAGAGAAAAAGGCACGTCAAGGAGAGTAACTCCTATATACACTTTTCTAGATTCACTAGACACGCAAAAGCGTTTATCTCTTTATCTACTACAAAAGCGCTTTTATACAAATGATCAGCTATATTAGCTATAAAAGCTTTCTTTTGAGCATCTTGTAGATTAGTATTATAGATATAGTTTAAGAAGTTAGCTAGCAAAGTATCATAGTCACCTTGAAATCTATCTTCATTCTCAATTAGGTACTTTCTAGCTTCAAGACTCTTCTTACCTACTATTTTTTTGTAGACAGTTTCGAGCAGCTCGTTATCGCTATTAATGCTAGCAATACACAGCTCTGAATCAATAACGTTTTTCTGGAGCTCATTAATCGCTTTCCGTAAGTCCGGGAAGAATCTCTTGACCAGCTGTACGAATTTTTTCTTTTGTTCATCGGATATTTTAACTTTTTCATTTTTAAGGATATAATAACAACGCTTTACAGCTAACTCTATTACAGGTTTAATATCTAAAGCTTGACATCTAGATTGCAAGGCAGGTATAATCTTATGCTTGTAGTTAGCAGTAAGAATAAACCTACAATACTTAGCAAACGTCTCCATAGTATTACGCAATGCAGCTTGCGCCTGAGGAGTGAGCCCATCAGCTTCATCTAAGATTACTACTTTTACACCACCATCAAATGACTTAGTTTGCGCAAAGTTAGTAATGTTATGTCTGATAGTATCGATACCAGACTCATCAGAAGCATTAATATAAAGGTAATTACATCCGAGTATATCGTTAACAATAACTCTTGCAAGCGTGGTCTTACCAGTACCGGGATTACCAACAAAGAGAAGATTAGGAATTTCATTTTTAAACTCTTTAACAATATTAAGAGTACGTTCATCTAAGATAATATCATCAAGCGTAGCCGGGCGATACTTTTCAACCCAAATTTTATCAAAATCAATCATAATTATTTACCAGAAGAACCAAAGCCTTTTTCACCTCGATCAGATTCTACAATCTCACCTTCTGAAGCTTCTACAGTATAGTTTCTATAAACTACAAATTGAGCGATTCTATCGCCAGCTTTGACTTCGTAATCCTTATCAGTATTATTATACAACTTAATACCTGCATCTCCACGGTAACCTTGATCAATAATACCAGGGTGAGGTATAATACCATGCTTAAATCCTAAACCTGAACGACCTTCAACCTTAACCCAAAATCCTAGATCAATAAAAGCAAACTTTAACCCTACATCTACTACTGTAGATCCTCGAGCAGGTATAACTTTATCTTCAACCGATGTAACATCTAAGCCTGTATCCGATTCGTTATTTTTAGAAGGAATTACAGCTTTATCGTTCGTCTTCTTAAACTTTACAACCATATACGTATGATAATATAGTATGTAAAATTTTCAAGTGGAGATTAAATATATGTATGGCTGAAGAATTAGACGAAGCTGTTAACGATATTATTAATCAATTAAAGAGTAATAATAAGATAGCAAAAGCCCCTATAGAAGAGAGCGTATTGAATAAAGACGACTTGGAGGACTTTCTTATCCAAAATTCAGGCAAGCTTATTAAGAAGTCTCTTACCATTGTAGATAATGTAAATGATTATATCTCTTCTGCGCCTGAAAATAGAGACGTTGCTGCCTTAGCTGAATTAATTAAAGCTTCTTCATCAGCTATTGACACTCTTAATCGTCTTCATACCGCTAAAGAAAGAAACGAAACTCAGCTTACAGTAAAGCAACTAGATGTTGAAAGTAAAGAAAGACTTAATCTAGCTGATAACCAAACTAAAATGCTTCTATCGAGAGACGATATAA